>Ga0153924_1001719_pt1 | contig 10340 bp, 10 predicted proteins | sample TSNJ008MetaG_FD_104709 | JGI IMG/M metagenome (GOLD analysis project Ga0153924, IMG submission 104709) | Attine ant fungus gardens microbial communities from New Jersey, USA - TSNJ008 MetaG | ecosystem: Host-associated > Fungi > Mycelium > Unclassified | place: USA: New Jersey, Wharton State...
AGAGTGTATTAATGAAGGCAAGGTTGAGGTCTTCTTTATGATCAAGCTATCCAAGAAATTATCATATATTTTCAATTGTAATCCATTTTCTTGGTGATCTCCATTATTATTCTAAACTGCTACCATTTGTCCTTATGACATTGTTTCATTCAACTGATATGACATAGCTTTATCTTCCATTGGTCTATCATGTAGTGACATTAGTATAATATTCCTTTATTATTTTATCCTGTAGCAACCAGGCAACCAGAGTAGTAACTCATCTCATATAACCTTGGTGTCACAGTCCCCCTGTGACAACTGTGTCACACTATTTACACCTATACCCTATCCTTTGTAACAGTTTGCCAAGCCCCTTCAGTTATAAGCCAGTAATTGTGGTTAGCATTTCAGTTTTTTGTTCTCCACCTAGTAGACTCTATCTGAATCCATCTCTTGTTTCTCAGTATTCTAGAAGGAATCTTTACTATCTGAAGAGGGCCTACTGTAGAGGTTGATCCAACCTATAAGTTGAGATCAAGCCCTGGGGAAACTGAAGTCCCTACTTGACACTTGGACACTATGTAGTAGCTCCCTCAGTCATCTACCTTCATAGGTGACCCCTGAGGTGAGATTGTCTCTCTTATAATTAGTACTTAGGCTGACTATTGGGTTGTAGATTCTCATAACCTATCAAAATACAGCACCAGTTTCCAACAATCAATTTATCTTGGGGGTATTTTCTAGTGGTATTCTTAATGCTGATTAAGCTTTTAGCATATCTTGCCAGTAGAAAATTTCTGTTTGCCTCACTTGGTCACTAGGCCAAATGGACTTATGAATCACACAATTGTTACCAATGTGGTTGTCATTTTCCAGCAGTTAACTCATTCACTGATGCAATAATATTCACATCCAAAAATGGGACGGTTCACACAGCCTGGGAGTCATATGGTGATGTCACGAATTGCTAAGGATCAGAGGTGTTGAACTTTATGGTTAGTGTTGCCACCTCATTTTCACAACACAAACAACTGCCACCATCCCTCTACCTCCTGTAGGTTCTCTATATCGCCATTTCTTTTGTTCCAAATAATGTTGAAATCCCTCCCGTTCAGAAACTAATCTGAGCAATGCCTTACTACGCTGCAGGCTACACCATCACTGCTTTGCAAGTCTTTGATGTCGTCTACCACCTTACTGGCAAATCGTATAAACGTGATGAATACGATCTCGCACTTGATTATCTCTACGAAGAACTGCTGAAAAAATACGGCGCTGACATACACGATCTCGAGGATAGCATCGAACCTACGATTTTGATCGTATGCAAAGAGAGTGAATATCCTATCTCGACGAGCGAGTTGTTGGATGATAAGAAGGCGGAAAATGTCAGGAATTATCTGGATCGTGCGGGAGTGAGGACGTTTAAATGTCACGCGGCCACCTGGGATAAGTATCCTGGTTGAGGTCACTAGTTATACGTTTTCTCCCTTCTTTATTGGCCATTCAAATTTTCTTATCCGTTCTACATCATGTCCTGATTTTCTGATTATTTCTCTCGTTTGTATAATGCATGTTATTGAGGGAAAGAAACAAGAACTAGTATTCTAATCACGGGACCCTAAGAATCTGGTTAGTGCTCTGTCTCTTCCCATGCTCTTCCCACCGTCTTGACCAAATCTGCTTCTGTCACTTTCTTTCCACTCGAGAAGTAGCCTGCAGCAATCTTTGCATCAATCTCCACTCGAGAGTCAGGAGGGATTAGATGATCTGATATCAAAATCAGTACAATCGGTATCTGACGATGAATACATACCAGGAATATCATATCGTTTCAGAATAGGTATTCCGCTCCTTACAATGGCATCGTATTTCCTGAAAGACAGATCAGAATCATCTCGAACAATTGAGTCGTGATAATCACATGTCACTCATGCTGACCATGCGATCAATCTTCTTGATACCAAGCCAGTGTAGAACATCAGGCATTAGGGCTTGGAATCGCATATCCTTCACTCCAGCAATCATCTCTGTGGACTTGAAGTACCTGTCAGCTGAATCGCCTCCACGCTTGCGCAAGTTGTAGACCAGGTACCTTTCAGAATACATCCAGTCATAAAACCCAAAGACAAACCGATTCAACGTACTTAGTGACTTCGCCAAGGGCTCGACCTTCCTTTCTGAAGTAAACAACGACACCAACGCCACCGGATTGGACACCACGAATACATTCCTCAATTGCATAAACGAGGTATGGTTTGCAGGTGCAGATGTCGGAACCGAAGACGTCGGAGCCATTGCCTGATGAAGTATCAGTGCACGTACATCCTTGTTGAACGATGCCATACATTCATCGTGGACCCGTAAAGTCAAAACCTTGCTCTCGTCTGAGAGATAGGCAGGGTTACCAACTAGACTAAATTAGTGAATGCTAATTGGATAGAAAACTTCATTAGTGCCACTGACAGACATAGACTGTAAGGTTTCCTATAGGAGGCAAAAAGGCCTTGATATCCGGACGCGTGATGAGCTCAGGGTACATCCCTCCTGTATCTTCAAAGAGTGCGCGGCGCAAGAGACTTTCTGAGCTATACATGGCCATTAGCGATCATCCGGGATCTAATAGGGCATTGTACAGACATTCCGAATCGCTCGGCCACGCCAGGCATATACCATACGGGCTCGACAGCAGCCTTGCTGACATTGACCTCAATACCACTGTCTCCAGTACTCTCGGTCCCATCTTCATTCTTCACGGGCCTACTCCTCAATACAAACTCTCCGTCAATATCAATCGTACCATTCCTTGCTGCCTCATCCAGTTCGCTCATCTTCAAATGAGCTTTTGTCACTGCAATACTCGGTCGAATATCTAGCCCAGCATCCATCTCAGCTTTGAACACTGTCTGAACGAGGTGACCCCAGGGATCGAATGATACAATCTTTTTGGGATCGGACCATGATAATTGAGGAGGAAAGTCAACAGGAGGTTCTGTCATTGTATAATCTGGTTTGTGATTGGGGGAGAGGGAGCCCATTGCAATGGACAGAGCACGGTAGATGGAGTAGGACCCAGAATGTGCACCAAGGGCATTACGCTGTTTAAGAGATGATGGGAGCCGTGAACAAACTACAGGTCCTCGCTCTGTCGGAGTCATTGCGCCCCAGTTGAGGCGACATGGCTTGATGCCATGCTGGTCAGGGTATGCTGAGAAATAACTTGTGGGAAACAAAATAAGAATAGACGAAACAAAGACGCACTGGTGAGATTGACACGCCCAGGGTATAGATTTTTTTCGCGTTCCTTATCCGGCAATGAGTCCTTTGTCGGCACAACACTAGGTGCTGCAGGAGACACAAGCTCATTCTTGTCGAGTGACAGGGGTTTAGACTCTGCAGGTTGGCCAGTCAGAGCATCCAGCTATAAATCATTAGATTTGTTAAGGCGAGAGTTTCTGCCATACCTTGGCCTGCATAGTCTGCTGGCTGCGTTGCATAGCTTCAAGCTGGGTAAGAATCTGGGCCAGCATTGCATCTGACATGGCCGTCGGTAGATAAGGTAGATAAGATAGCGGATGGACCATGCTACACTCAGTAACCCATCACGTAATAACGTCATCAGTGTGCTAATATTGATAACCAGAACTATAAGCAATACATTCTCCTTCACGCTCCTTTCCCTTCCCTAAGTTCGAATTCTCCCCCTCCAGAACCTTCATTACTCGCCTTAACAACTGCCCCTGCTCCTCGACCATCCGACTCAAATCTACAATCTGCTTACTCAACTCGGTCTGATTCTGTGCCAGTTTCGTGTTCGACAAATCTCTCACTCCTTTCGGCAAAGGCGAATGCATTGGGCTTGAGGAACTGAGACGCAGAGGACGTGTAGAATCTCGATCGGAAGGTAAATACAATTGGTCTCCTGCGCCGTCTTGACCCACGTCTTGCTGATGGAATGTTTGCATTTCGAACAAAAAAGTAATGGACGACAGGGACTGACCTTTTTGGATATCATTTTCTCCCAGACGAGACTAAACTCGCGTCCTAATACGAAACTTGGTAACGTAATCAACAACAGTCCAAAGACAAGGATAGGTATTGTGATCAATCTTCCCAGAAACGAACGCGGCGTGATTTCTCCATAACCAACAGTCGTAATAGCTGAGTTGCTTCAAACCACAGCTGGGACAGAAGATTCCGAAGGACTTACTAACAAGAACGAACCTGGGAAACATATAGTGAGAAGGGGAATATAAACCAGGTGGTAGTCACTCACCAGGCTGCAGCTGGGATAGACTAATTTTGCTAAGCAAGAGATTTACCTGATGATGATCGAGACCTACACTGAACTGGGTAGGATCACCATCAGAGTTAATAAATGCCTGGAGTGTCTCGTCCCATGTTCCTCGCTCTGCGAAGTACCTAGTTCCATTCAATATCAAACCGCACGTCAAATCCAACATACGTACAAAAGAGTACTAAAAACGGTAAGTATCATGACCACAAAAAACGCGATGGCAAGGAGAGCATGTTGAGATCGCCGTACAGAAAGGTACATGACCTCTATAGTCCTGTGAAGGTCGCATTACCTCCCGATCAACGAAAATGGATTGGAAACACTCACAAGAGTATCGTATGGGTATATCTGAACGGACGAAAGACTCTGAGCAAACGAAACATCCGAAGAATGGAAAAACGAAAAAGAATAGACTGAGGAACATGATCAAGTGAAGAGCCAGCTGTACAAAAAAACTCACAGTATCTTGTTGAAGCAATACCTCGATGTAGTAAGGCATGACTGAAAGGACATCAATAATCCCATAAAATGCTGGGCGATGTCAGAGCCTGGACTTGACCAATCAAAAAAAAACATTCAGAGGAACAATGACTGACAAAATGTCCATTTGCAAAGGCTCTTCCACGTATTACTCCACGCTAAGCACCGCGCAAGATACTCGACAGTGAACAATGCCACCAAACTCGTCTCTATACCAAACCATACCCGGCCCGAGATAGAATGAAAGGCCGGAACTGTCTCAAGCACTGTTATCAATGCAGAAACGATAATAAGTGCAGTTGTCATTGCATATACAAGAAATGCAGAAGGCGACGAAGTCGGTCGTTCGAGAAGAGCGAAAAGACTGCGTTTCCAGGGTGGTTGGATGTTGTCCAGCACGACATCCTCACCAAAAGAAGCTGATTGAGGAAACAGGTCATTTATATTTGTTGGAGATGCCGGCCGGTATTCTTCTACTAGAAATCGTGAGTAGGCTAAATCCTCCAGTTCTATGGACATTGGTATGGATTAGAAAAGTAGTACTGGCGCACAAAATACCCAGATTCCCACGCTTCTATGTTCAATACATCAGGGTAAAAAGTCAGATTGAAATGACGCGTTTATATATACATACAAAGCATGAGAAAAATACAGGGTGATGTAATCTCAAATACTCTTCTGGGACTTGGTGGTCTTATCACCTTCATAGACAATCGAAAGAGATTGTAAAATGACGTGGATCAATAGAAATCATCATAACATTGATTGCAGTAATTGCAGTAGACTGTGCAATAATGTTCACGGAAGGCCAATTCAGTTCCTTAAACCACAGGCTATCTGGCGAATGACCAAGGACCAACATTAATCCTGGATCCCCACCCTTGTAATTCTCAAGAATGCAACTCTTGCTTCTTGCCTCAGAGTAGAGATACTGCCATTTCATAACCTGATGAAAGTTTTCGACTAATCTTATTGATGGTACGCAAGAAAACTTTTTGTTGCGATCACGGGCTGACTGCCGAACTGCTGAATACTTGCCTAGTCGTCTTTAAACAGGACAATTTTCTGATGCTGCAAGTCCTCCAGTTTCCCGTCAATGACCACGCGACCCGGCATATGCGTCTGCACTTGAAACCTGCATAACGCAAAGTTCATATCAAGCCTGAATGTGAAGGTTGTTATGTCGTTGAGCAAGGGTGGCCAAGAGTATTCTCATATAAAAAGAGGACAACACTCATCAAATTTTTAATCAAAGTGTGCTTTTCCTTACCCCCGAAATCACTGATTCTCTGTTTCCAGCGGTGGATATCATTAATCAATTAAAACATTCCTCGATCAACGTTGGCTGTATTGGACTTGTCGACGATAGCTTGTTTGCATCAGACTTGGGCTGTGAGTATGCTGATATTCATTGATTGCCGTTTCGTGACGCGCAGACTTGTTTTATTTTGTGCTTTGTGTTACAGAACTGACTTTCAAGAATGCACCCAACTGTTGAAACAACAATTTGAACAGGGTCATGATTGTAAAAACATAACAATGAGCAAGGTCACTGCCACTGATTGAGAAACCATTACTTTGTTTGACAGCGTTCACCCTTGGCACATCATTGTAGGCACTTTATTCAATTTGCTAAAGCTGATATTGTGCTTCCAGATATACCGGCTTCAGGTAGGAGTGAGCAGAGGACAGGATATTATTCCTCTGTCTACTATGGCCAAGAGGTATCGTGTACGAGCGTCGGAGAAGAAGAAGGCCTTTCAGAATGATGTGGATGCTATCCTAGTGCTCGCCCTTCATTTGACAAGCTTTCACAAAGAGATATGGGAACCGACATTGGAAGCCCTCCTTCAAGTTTTGGAGGAAACGAGTGACTCAGCAAGAAGGAAGATTCGACAAGTTAGGGCAGTCAATTGCTCCAATCATGGTCATGCAGAGGTATTGAATTGGGAGGTACTGGAGAGGAAAGTGTTGTCATCCAATTGTGATTTTTTGCACTGATTGACCAACTTACTACTGATATGTCTGGTGGTGGGGTCTAACATCAGATAATTCGGTATACCTGTCACTTATCGTTACCTAGATAATATATCTAGATATTCCAGGTGCTACACAGCCTGTGCAGGAGCTGATGCGTTTCTGTCCTACCCTCCTTATCCACCTTGTGCTCGGGTAAGACGTCCTTTTTTTATGAGTAAAAAAATGCTTACCATTTGTATTTAAAAAATGAAACCAATTGGGTAGTCCAAGGGCCATCCATGAAAAGTTGCTCAATCCTTCCTTGAGTCGGACATTCGCATGCGTGAAAACAATACCAGGAGTTGGATATCTGGTGAATGCTTTCCTGTCACTCAGCTTTTGCACTGAACAAAAAACACTCACTTGCAAAATATGGCCTTTGGTACCGAATCGACTCCGTTGATTGGAATTATGACAATATTCCATTATAGAATAAGGGAGTCCTCGACGTCTAAGAGAAAGGAACGACGTTCAATAAGCGACGACTGCACAAGTAGTGACCTAAAAACAAAAGACAAGTTTGTGTCCATAGAATATCTATTTCAAGCCATAATATTCCATTGGAGAAGTAACGTTGTCTGGGACCTGGTTAGGTAGTTTATCTTGGTTGAATCTTCAGAACATGTTCTCAATAGAAAGATGGTTTATTGTCTAACTGTGTGTAAGCACAGCTAAAGGAATGCTAGATGATATATCATGGTTTGAAATTATGTTTTCGCGCTTTTCCCCTCCTGTAATTCAGTATCCTGCCCAGCCCTAAGAAAGATGTGCTGGTATGTCGCTCATATAGGCTCAGAAAGGATGTATTTAAAAGCTTCAGAATCAATAGTTCAATCAAATACATGTCGCTTCATCAGGACTTGGGACACTCGATGGCTATCTTGACTTGTTTGGGTCTGCAATTTAGTAGATGTTGAAGCTCTCAAGGCTAAACCTACCTACATTCATCTATCATCAGTTCACCACTTGATCAATAGCCGCTGGATCAGAAGGCTTACCCATCAGGTGCGGTGGCACATCCAGAACCGCCACCAGTGATGATAGTCGAAGCATTAGAACAGATATCGTGTGCGCCGCCAGACGCGAAGAAGTTGACGTGGTTGGGAACACCAGGGTAATTGATTGATTTTGCGGAGCCGCCGTTGGCGAGGAAGACACATATGCCTGGATTTACGCCGGGACTGCGACCGATGACAAAGCCAGTACAGCTTGCACCAGAAAACCAAACAAAATCGGTTGCAAGTGCCGGGACAGCAGCGACGAGAGCGCTGGTGAGAAGCGCAAATTGCATTTTTATTAGTTGATAGCTTCTAGAGCAGCCAAAAAAGCTGGGTAAGTTCAATATACCTTCCTCTGGCACAGGCTCCATCGGCTGTACAGTGTCCAAAGTCTACGACTACCGGTTACCATTTATGGCATGTCACATAGTTTCAACATTGTTTCACCATGTCGGAGGACTCGCAACCTGCGGTCAAGAAGCACAAAAGGGCAATATCCTCGGAAACCACCACTATCCTCCAATCAACTCTGACACAATTTCGAAGCATAATCGCGTTTCTGACATCCAACGCCGGGCTGGCCAATATCGTCGACACAGAGCCGATTGAAGAGCTGTGTCGGATGCTGGCAACCAAACTGCAAGGACATGTGGTTTGTTCATACCATCGCGTCCGCAATACTCCACAATTTCGACACTCATTTATAGAGCTATGACCTCAGAGGCTTGAATGAAAACACCCTGCAAAGCTTCCATGTCACGGCAGCAGACGAGTTCCTAGTGCTTGATCTGGAGCGTATGCCTACTCTGATCAACGACTCGGCCAACCGTGCCAAGGACCATATTTGGTCATCCGACATGTTGTTCAATCATCTCAACATGCTTAACACCTTTGCGTCTCCGGTGCAGCATATTTTAACGCTTTGCCGAGCTGTGACTAATTACACTGACTAGAATGAAGCTGGCTCCCGATTGTGGATCGATGCCTTCCTCTTCCGTGTCAAAGCCTTGCTCGATTCCGCAGACAAGGGGTTGATTCTAAGCCTTGAACAACGCCTTGATGTCGCTGTTGACCTTGGAACAACTTTCTGTGGGTTTGTGGATTACGCTGTCTTAAGGGGTTCAAAGACACTTACTAGTATGTGATCTCTATATTTCATGGCATCCTGACTATATATTTTATTCCCAGAAAAATTTTTCCTTGGTGCCAACTTGATGTTGGATCGAAACAAAGAAGGTCTCTGCTTGTTCATCGACGAAGCGAAAAGCTTCGAGGTTCTTCTTGAAAATTTTTTGCCGCAGACTGTTGGCAAAATGTATGTAGGTATGAAGGCCATGAAGTGAGTGCCTACTGACGCCTGCATGGATCCTGGAGAATCTATCTTGTAGTGAATTATGATGTGCATAGTCCTTAGAGATGAATCTTTGTTACTTGGGGCCGTTCAAACATATTCTTGTCACTGTGAAATAGACAAGATATCTCAGAATCAGGACTGAGAGAAAATCGGCGCTGCACAAATATCCCAGATTTCTTCTAACAACAATGACAACGACGATGGATGATCAATTGCTATCCTGGTATGTTGGAACAGAACTGGTCCAGATGGGAGGCTGTGGTTAACATTCCTGATTCTTTCAGTCGAATTTATCACCTTTTCATCTGGATGGATGAACTCATAAGTCACGGGCCGTGATGTCTGTGGCATTTAAAGGTTGTTGGTTGAGCCGAAGTAGAAATCGCGGCATTGGGTTGGTCACGGTAAAAGTCGTCGCCTTCATCACCAATGCGATCCACCAAATTCGAGCTTTCAGCCCGAAAAGACAAAACATATCCCGCATCTGCGATATTGGTTCTCTCGCGCATCCCTTGTCAACAGCATGTGTGAATGTCTTATTCACTTGATACAAAATGTAGAAATTGCCGTCGTTTGATTACTGGACATTCAAGCGACACCGAGTACATGAGCATAAGGGTAAGAATGGCAGCGTACAGTCATCTCATCTACACAAATCCGCTCGTCTAGATGAGAAATCAAATTTCCAAATGCCACGCTCTGGGAATCGTCAAAAAGAACTCACGTCTTCCTTTAATGTTATCAAGAGTTGCTGCTCCTCTCCGGCGACACATGAACACTAATTTTGTCGCCGAATGCACCCATGTCTTCCATGTCCTCTCATCTTCATCTTTTGCCTGAAAATACTATCCAGGTATTGAGCATGAGCAGAGTCAAGTACGTTTGAAATGAATCCGCTCTTCATATTTTATATGAGAAAAGATTCAAAGGTGTCATGTTTGCTGTAAACGGCGATTGAGACCTGTTTGGGGATTCATTAGAAATCAAGGGAGATTGGAAGAAGGGATTATGAGGCAGACAACCATATCCAGGCCCTCATGGTTGAATTGTACATCCATGCAGTCAACATGTGTCAGGTATTACCCGCAAATTATGATGGCCATTCTGTGATGATCGATACATTATCGCATTTCGTTGTTGATATCAAGATACCAGAGATTACGGGGTACAATAGTGCAATGGAAAAGGGTGGCATGGGTGATGGAGGCGG
>Ga0153924_1001721_pt1 | contig 10331 bp, 9 predicted proteins | sample TSNJ008MetaG_FD_104709 | JGI IMG/M metagenome (GOLD analysis project Ga0153924, IMG submission 104709) | Attine ant fungus gardens microbial communities from New Jersey, USA - TSNJ008 MetaG | ecosystem: Host-associated > Fungi > Mycelium > Unclassified | place: USA: New Jersey, Wharton State...
CACCATCTCGCGGGCCCGTCGGGACCACTCCGGGTAGATCGTCCGGTCCATCGCGGTGAACATCTGGACGAGCCGGTTCGCCCCCGGCCGCATGCTCTCGCTGAGCGCCGCCGCCAGCGGGTTGGCCGCGACGACGCCGATCACCTCGTCCGCGACGAAGGCCGGTGCGTCGTGACGGGCGACGAGCCGTCGGAGCTCCGGGTCGTCCGGGGTCCTGGTGCGCGGGTCCGGCGGTGGTGGAGCCGGTTCGGACAGCCGGAGCAGGTACGTCCGGCCGGTGTCGTCCAGTGCGAGTGCCCGCGCGAGGGCGAGGAGGACCTGGGTGGACGGCTGGTGGTCACGCCCTTGTTCGAGTCGCAGGTAGTACTCGGCGCTGATGCCGGCGGCCGCGGCGACCTCCTCGCGACGCAATCCGGGCACGCGGCGGTTCGGGTCCGGGGCGAGGCCGACGGCCTCCGGCGGGGTGGCGTCGCGCCGAGCCCGGAGGTAGTCGCCGACGAGCGTCGCCCGAGTGACCACGTCCGCCTCCCGTCACCGTGTCGTTCGTCGAGCCTAGCGAGCGGCTCCACGGCCGGCCGGCCAGCCAGCCGGCCGGCCGGCCGGCCGGCCGGCCGGCCGGCCGTGGAGCCGAGCCGAGTCGAGTCGAGTCGAGTCGAGTCGGATGGCGCTACCGGTGTGCCTGGGCTCGTCCGTACCGTCGACGCAGACCTCGACGGCGCCGTCACGGTGCCGCACCACGCCGAGAGGAACGACCATGACCGACAAGAAGCCCCGCGAAGAAGCGATCGAGAAGCTCGAGGAGGCCCGCGAAGCGGAGAAACGAGAGGCCGAGCAGGCCGAGCAGCGTCGCCTCGAGTAGGCCGGCGCCGTGACGACACCGCACCGGTCCCCCACGCCCCGCCGGGTCGCCGTCGTCGGCGGATCGCTCGGCGGCCTGTTCGCCGCGACCCTGCTCGAGCAGGACGGCCACGACGTCACCGTCTTCGAACGGTCGGCACGTAGCCTCGCCCGCCGCGGCGCCGGGCTCGTCGCCCAGCAGGACCTGTACGACGTGCTCCGACGGCTCGGTCTGGACCGGGCCGCGGAGGTCGGGGTCGTCGCACGGGAACGCATCACCCTCGACCGATCCGGCCGAGTCGTGCAACGCGACCCGACCCCGCAGACGCAGGTGTCGTGGGACCACCTGTGGGTGACGCTGCGCGAACGGCTCGACGACCACCAGTACCTGCTCGACCACCGCGTCGAACGGGTGGACGCCGACGACGACCACGCCGAGCTCGTCTGCTCGGACGGCGTGGTCCGTCGGTTCGACCTGGTCGTCGGCGCGGACGGCGCGAACTCGGTCGTCCGACGGTTCGTCGCGCCCGGGCAGTCCACCGCACGGTACGTCGGGTACAGCACCTGGCGCGGACTCGTGCCGGAGACGGCGATGCTCGACGGCGCCGGGGACGTGCTGCTGGATCGGTTCGCGTTCTTCAACGGGGCCCGTTCGCACATGCTCGGGTACCTGGTGCCGGGGCCGGACGGCGAGACCCGCGTCGGCTCCCGCCGCTACAACTGGGTCTGGTACCGGCCGATCACGCCGCCGCAGCTCGAACGCGTGATGCGTGCCTCGGGCCGCCGGGCAGACGACCTGTCCCTCGCACCCGGCGACCTGCCGGAGTCCCTGCGCGACGAGTTGCGGGCCGACGCCGTCGCGGAGCTCCCGCCGCCCTTCGCCGACGCGGTCCTCGCCGAACCGGAGCCGTTCCTGCAGGGCATCGTCGACTACGTCGCCCCCAGGATGACGGCGCACCGGGTCGTCCTGACCGGCGACGCCGCCGCGGTCGTGCGGCCCCACACCGCGATGGGCGCCGCGAAGGCCGCCGGCGACGCACTGGCGCTGAGCGACGCGCTCCGTCGGTGGCCGCTGGACGCCGCGCTCGCGACGTACGACAGCGACCGGCTGGGGGTCGCCCGGGCGATCGCGCAGTACGGGGTGCGGCTGGGGCGCTCGCTGCCGTTCGCGCACCAGGTCTGAACGGAGCCCGGGGCGATGACCTCCGCACCGCGCACGTCGACCACCGAACGTCACGCACCCCCGTCCGACCACGGCGTGCACGTCGCGCTGGTCCTGCTCGCCGTCGCCTCAGGAGCGGCCGACGCCTTCGCCTTCCTGCAGCTCGGTGGCATCTTCACCGCCAACATGACGGGCAACCTGGTGCTGGCCGGGATGTCCACGCGCCCCGACTGGCCCGTGACCCTGGCCGGTGCGGCAACCGCCGTGGTCGTCTTCGCCGCGGCGACCTGGTGGGGCTTCCGGGCGTCGCCACCACCCCGCACCGGCATCCGGTACCCACGCCGCTCGATCGGCGTGCTGGCCGCCACCGCGATCGCCGCCCAGAGCGCCCTGGTCGGCGTGTGGGCAGCCGTGTCGGGCGTGCGCGGTGGGACCGTCGACCTGGCGTGGAGCTTTCTCCTCGTGGCGCTGTCGGCCGCGGCCCTCGGTGTCCAGACCGTCCTCGCCAAGCGGCTGTCCGGCGCCTCCGGCCTCACGACGACGTTCGTCACGGGGACGCTCACCAGCTTGATGGAGGGGATCGCCGAGCACCGGCAGGGGTCCCGGCTCGTGCAGGCCGCCGTCGTGGTCGCGTTGGTGGCGGGTGCCGTCGCCGGCACGGCGCTCGCGCACGCGGCGCCGCCGGTGGCGCCGCTCCTGCCGCTGGTGCTCGTGGCGGTCGCCACCGTCGTGTTGCTGCGTCCGCCACGTCGGTGACGCCGCGTCCCGGCGCGTGGCCGGCCCCGCTGCGCCGCACCGCGTCCTGCAGGCGGCCCGGATCGGACGGGAGGCCCGTGCCGGGGCCCGCCACGGGCCTCCCGTCCGATCGCCGAACCGGTCATATGACCGACTCGCGACAGCACGTCGGCGTCGGAAGATCAGATCCTCACCGATCACGGAAGGCAGCACCATGTCGGAACCGCTTGACCAGGCCGTCGCGAAGATGACCGCCGCGATCGAGAACGAACTCGTCGTCCGAGACTTCCTGGAGAACTTCCGGGCGCGCGAGGTCGAGCAGCTCGTGCCGTTCCTGGACGCGGACGTCGTCTACCAGCCGAGCACCTGCGGAAGCGTCCGTGGACGCGCGGAGGTGCTCCGCCTGTGCCAGGCCATCCTCGAGGCGTTCGAGATCTTCGAGATCATCCCGAACCGGGTCGTCGCGAGCGGGTCCGTCGTCCTGCTAGACCAGACGCTCCGGGTCCGGTTCCCCGGCGAGGACGAGCGAGCGTTGATGAGCTTCGCGTGCTTCGAGGTGCACGACTTCCAGATCACCAGCTGGCGACAGCTGCAGGGGTGACGCCTCAGAGCGCCCGACGGAGCACCACGGCAGCCTCCGGCGTGTTCACGCGGAACGTGAAGGACTCCTCCACGTAGAGGGCGACGTCGACACCGTCGTGGTGGCGGTAGCCGAGCGCGAGGTCCTGGCCGACGGTCAGCGCGAAGTCCCCACCGCGCAGGCTGACGAGCAGGGACTCGTCGATGCCGGGCGTGCGCTCGACGTCCGCACCGGTGATGCCCTCGAGCTGGCGCCGGAGCGAGGCGCCGGCGTCGTCGGTCTCCACGATGTCGGCCCAGTCGACCGGGCTGCACGCCAGGGCGGACGGCCCGCCGACGCCGACGTCCCGCAGGGCGGCGACGGCCGCGGTCACCGCGGCACGGAACGACTCCGGTGTGCCGTCGTGCGACTGCGTGTGCTGGGTGGAGGCCGCGCCGGCGCCGGTGATGCCTCCCTCCGGCCACCCGCGCAGGGTCGACCGGTTCTCGTGCGCGGCCAGCCGCAGGACGGCCTGGTCGAGGTCGGAGAGGTCGACGTCGGTCGCACCGCGCGAGAAGTCGACCATCTCCTCGAGCTTCACGGTGAACGGGACGCGGACCTCGCAGAGCGGCAGGACCTTCCGGCGACGTGCGTCGAGTCCGTCGGGCGTCCCGCCGGTCACCGTCTCGGTCCGGCCGAGGTCGACCGCGGAGCGCTGCCAGCCGTGGGGGCCGTCGAAGTCGACGATGCGACGGGCCGAGAGCGCCGGGACCAACCGATCGCGGGCCTCGCCGTCGAGCATCGCCCACGCGTCGGCGCCGAACGGTGCGAGTTCTCGCAGGAGGTGGTTCATGGGGTGGGTCCTTCCGTGCGTCGGAGTGAACCGATGCCGAGACCGGGGTCCGGTGCATCGGGCGGGGTCGATGGGCTCGGCTCGGGCGGCGCGCTCGGGTCGGATGGCGCGCTCGGTTCGGGCGGCGCGCTCGGGTCGGATGGGCGCCGCGCCAGGTCGGCGAGGCCCAGCAGCACGTCGCGGGACGGTGCGAAGAACGTCGCGCCGGTGACCGCGCGGGAGAAGTCGAGGAGCCGGTCGTGGGTCCCCGGCGGATCGCCGATGAACATCCGGTCGAGCATCCGCTCGAGGACCCACAGCTGCCCGCTGTACCCGATGAAGTACGTGCCGTACTCGCCGCTGCCGGGCCGACCGAAGGGCATGTTGTCGCGCAGGACGTCGTGCTCGACCCCCGCGTCGTCGACGATCGTGGCGAGCGTCTTGTGCGACGGCCGGGCCTCGGTGGCACTGTCGCGCTCCACGTTGTCCGACTTCGACCGACCGATGATCCGTTCCTGCTCGTCCGTCCCGAGGGCGTTCCACGCGTCGAGGTCGTGCAGGTACTTCTGGACGACGACGTAGCTGCCGCCGGCCCACTGCGGGTCGTCTCCCCCGACCAGCGCGGAGGCCGCGAGGTCCTGGGCCACCGGGTTGGCGGTGCCGTCCACGAAGCCGAGCAGGTCGCGGGTGTCGAAGTAGCGGAACCCGGCGACCTCGTCGACGACCCGCACGTGCTCCCCCAGCGCCGCCAGCAGCAGGCGCTCGAACTCGAAGCAGACGTCCGTGCGCTCTCCACGGATGTGGAAGAGCAGGTCGCCGCCGGTCGACGGGGCGTGGTGGACGGCACCGGACACCGGCCGGAACGGGTGCAGCTCGGCCGGTCGTGCGAACGGCGAGAATCGGTCCCAGGCCGTCGCACCGAACCCGACGACGCACGACAGGTGCGCGCCGAGGTCGCGGAACCCCACGGTCTTGAGCAGGCCGTCGAGGTCACCGAGGACGTCCCGCACGGCGGCGAGGTCGTCGTCGTCGGGGCCGATCGCCAGGGTCAGGAAGACCGCCGACCGGGACAGCGGGGCATCGACGCTCTGCGCGTCGATCGGCACACGACTGCCGGACGCGCCCGTCATCGGCGCACCGGCTGCGGCGCCGCGACCGGCGCCGCGGTCTCGAACAGGACGCGGTTCGTGGCCCCGGCGACCGTGGCGCCGACCAGCGGGGCGACGACGAACAGCCACAGCTGCGCGATCCACGGCCCACCGGCGAACACCGCGGTCGCCAGGGAACGTGCCGGGTTGAAGCCCGCGTTGTCGATCGGGATCGCGACGAGCAGCAGGAGCGTCAGGGTGATGCCGATCGGGATCGGTGCGACGGACGGGTGGGCCCGCGCGTTGGTGACCCCGAGGATCACGAAGACGAACACCGCGGTGCCGACGACCTCGACCAGGACCGCCGACGCCATCGACGCGCCGCTCGGCGAACGGTCGCCGAACCCGTTGGACGCGAACCCCGTCGCCACGAGGTCCCGCACGGTGCCGGGCGGACCCCCGGCTGCGATCCCGAGGACGCACGCCGCCCCCAGCACCCCGCCGACGAGCTGCGCGACGACGTAGCCGGGCACCTCGCGCCACCGCATCCGCCCCGCGACGGCGAGCCCGACGGAGACGGCGGGGTTGAAGTGCCCGCCGGAGACCGGTCCGAAGGCGTACGCCCCGACGACGATGCTGATGCCGAGCGCAGCGGCGATGCCGAGGATCCCGACCGCCGCGGGGGTCGCGTCACCGGACACGTGGACCGCCGAGAAGGTGGCGGTGCCGATGAGCCCGAACACGAGGACGAACGTGCCAGCGGTCTCCGCGGCCCACCGGCTGGCCCTGGTCGGTTCCGCCGGGCTCGGCGCGTCGGGGAAGGTCATCTGCCCAGGGTCTCCGGTCGATGCGCCGTCCCGCCTGAGTCGGATGACCCGCTCTGCGAGGGCCCCGGCGGGGGGATACCGGCAGCGTCGCGGGGTGATGTGCCGTGCCTCGCCGTCCCGTTAGCGTCCGGAGTGCCGACGCGGTCCACTCCGGGCCGGTGCGGTCCACTCCGGACCGTGGGGACGGCCGAACGACGACGAGCGAGGAACGACGATGAGCATCAGCATCTCGAACGCGCGACCGGTGCACGGGACCGTGCACGACGACGACGTCCTGCGACGGGCGGTCCACACGTCGTCGAGCACGAACGACCGCTTCGTGGTCGTCGAGGGACCGCGCGGCTCCGGCAAGTCCCGCGCGCTCGCCGGCATCGCCGCCGCAGCACGCGCGGACGGCCACGCCGTCGTCGAGCTGCGGTCGTCCGACGGGGACCCGGTCATCGCGTCGAACTCCCTGGAACCGTGGCTGACGCTCGTCCAGGACGTCGGAGCACCCGCGTCGACGCGGTCGCCGGCGACCCGGCGGAGCTTCGTCCTCGTCGACGACTTCCACACGCTCGTCGACACCGCCAGGTCCGTGCTCCGGACAGTGCTCGCCGGACTCGTGCGCGAGAGCGACACCGTCTGCGTCGTCGCGGTCGACGACCGCCAGTGCGTCCCCGGCTGGGTCGACCTGCAGTACGTCCCCCTGCGCCCGCTCGGGGACGCCGACGCCGAGGAGCTGCTGCGCCGGGACCGGGTCGACCTCCCCGCGTCGCGCGCCGGGCTGCTGCTGCGGCTGGCCGACGGCAACCCCGCCCTGCTGCACGCGGTGGGACGCGCGTGGTCAGCCGGGTCCGCAGCGGAGCGCGCCACACCGTTCCCGACGTCCTACCCGCGGCTCGGTGCGTCCGGCGACGCCGTCCGGGCGTTGGACGGTCTCTCCGAGCGTGCTCGATCGACAGCGCTCGCGATCGCGGTGGCGTCCGTCGAGTTCCCCGAGGACCACCCCACGTGGGACGACCAGGGGGCGCTGCTGCTCGACGAGCGTCTGCGCGGTCTGGTCGTCTAGGGACGGGCAGGCCTCGGGTTCCGCGACCCGTTCGTCCGGCTGCACCTGCTGTCGACCGCCACCGCCGCCGAACTCCGACGAGTCCGATCCCTGGTCGCGGCGTCGGCCGCCGTCCCGGAGCGGCTCCGGGTCTTCGCCGAGGCGTCCGCGTCGCCCGCGCACGACGACGGCCTCGTCCCGCGACTCCTCGCACTGGTCGACGAGTCGCTCCGGTTGCGCCGGCCGGACGACGCGGCCACCGCGCTCGTCCAGGCAGCGCGCCTGACCTCGTCCGACGCGGACCGCGCGCGGTTCGGTGCCCGCGCCGCGACGATCGCCGCCTTCACGGGGGACTTCGCACTGGTCGACGCCGAGGCCGAGCGGGTCGCGGCGGACGACGAGCCGGCCCACCCCGCCCTGGTCGGGGCGCTCGAGTTCGTCCGCGCCGCGCGGACGGGCGACGTCCGAGCCGGGCGGCGCGCGGTGCTCGCCGCCCTGGACCGCTCGACCCGGCCCGACGAGGACGACGTACTCGTCGCGACGCTGCACGTGCTCTGCTACCTGCGCGGGGACGGGTCCTGGTGGGACGAGGCGCTCGCGGTCACCGCCGACCGCGACGTCGACCCGGTGCTGCGGGTCGTCGAGGACTGCCTCGACGACGAGCCCGCCGGCGAGGACCGGGCGGCCCTCTACCGCGACGCTCGGGTGTCGATGGCGGACGCCCAGCCGTGGAAGGCCGTGGCGCTGCACGTCGCGTGGTCGCTCCTCGACGCGACGGACCCGCGCCGCGAGGTCCTCGACGCCGTGCTCTCGCGCAGTGCGGACGCCGGCCTCCTCCGGTACTTCGGATCGTGCCGTGCAGCCGTCGCCGCGTACCAGGCCGGCCGGTTCACCACGGCGAGCGCCGCCCTCGACGGCGTCCGTCGGTCGGCCGAGGAGTGGGGCGCCGACACGTTCGTCGCGCTGACCGACGCCCTGCAGGCGCTGATCCACTCGCTGCAGGGCGAGCCGGAGCAGGCGACGACGAAGGCGGACCGCGCCGCCCGGTGGGCCCTGCAGCACGGCGCGCCACTCGTGGCACGCGCGGCCGACCACGCCCGATCATCCCTCGACGTCGCGATGGGTCGCTTCGAGGAGGCCCACGCGCGGTCCACGACACGGCCGTCACCGGCCGGTCGGTGGTTGGAGAACAGCTACGGACCGATCGGGTTGCTCGACGCGGTCGAGTCCGCGGCCCGGCTCCGGCTGACCGACCACGGGCACTCGCTCGTGTCCGCGGCCGAACGCGCCATCGGCTCCGGGGCGACACCGCGCAGGTCCCTGGTCCTCAAGGCGGCGAGGGCGGTCCTCGACGCCGATGCCGACGCGCGGGTGTTGTTCGAGGACGCCCTGGCCGACGTCGACAGCGAGGTCGCGCCGTTCGAGGTGGCTCGCGTGCGCCTGGCCTACGGCGAGTGGCTCCGGCGCAGCATGCACGCGCTCGAGGCCCGCACGCAGTTCCGCCTCGCCGCGAGCACGTTCGAGGTGCTCGGCGCCGGGCACTGGCAGGCCAGGGCCGAGCGTGAGCTGCGGGTCGCCGGCGGCGCGGGGGCACCGTCCGTGACGCTCGAGTCGACCGACCTCAGCGAGCAGGAACGCCGTGTGGCGTCCCTGGCGGCAGCGGGGCTGACGAACAAGCAGATCGCCAACCAGCTGTTCCTGTCGCCCCGCACCGTCAGCGGACACCTCTACCGGCTGTTCCCGAAGCTGGGCGTGACCACACGAGCCGGTCTCCGGGACGCACTGCTGGGCCTCGAGACGCCTCGTTCGGACGCTCTCCGGTAGTCCACCCGCTCAGCGTCCCTGGTGGAGCATCCGGACCGCGGAGACGAGGACGGCCACCAGGACGAGCGCGGCGAACACGACGAGGACCGTCACCGGCGGGACGACGACGAGCGCGGCACCGACGAGCAGCACCGGAACGCACAACCCTGCGTAGGCGATGAGGAACACCGCGGCGAGGACCTCGCCCCGGGTCGACGGTTCGCTCGTCGAGCCCGCTCGCGCGAGTGCGCACCGGAAGAGCAGTCCGACGCCGCCGCCGGCGACGACTGCCCCGAGCGCGAACAGGGGCAGGGACGCGAGGACCGCACCGACGGCCAGCAGGACGAGCCCCGTCGGCAGGAGCACCAGCACCGTCCGGAGCTGCCGGTCGATCGGCGTCCTGCGGAACAGCACCTGCGCGACGCACGCCGCGGCGAAGACCGAGAACGACACGGCACCGGCGACCAAGCGGTCGGTCTCGTGGAGCGAGACCACCAGGAACGTGGGCGCGAGCGACGTGAACAGTCCGAAGACCGCGAAGGCCGAGAAGGCCGCTGCGCCCGCGGCGACGAAGGTCGCACGGGCCGACGGCGGGACCGAGATCCGCTGTGGTCGGTACGGTCGGTGCTCGGCCGGCCGGGTGGCGGTCTCCGGGACCATGGCGAGCGCGATCGCCGACGCCACGAAGACGACCAGGAACACCAGGTGCGGCAGCAGCAGCGGTGCGGGCAGGAATTCCGCGAACAGTCCACCGATGAGCGGTCCGAGCCCCAACCCGCCCAGGTTCGCGACGCCGGACACGGTCACGGCGTTCGCCGGGTCCTCGTCCGGTCGGGCACGGGACCGCAGCTCGCTGATGTGCGCGGTCGCCGTCGCGGTCAGGAGCCCGACGCCGACACCGTTGACGAACCGGGCGACGACCAGGCCGGGGAGCTCCGGCCACAGTGCGAACACGACCGCGGAACCGGCCTCCACCCCGACGGCGATCAGGATCATCCGCCGACGACCGCGCACGTCGCTGAGGTGCCCGGCGAAGAAGAGGGCCGCGACCACGCCGACGGCGTACGCCGCGAACACGAAGGTCACGACGACGGACGGGAAGCCGTCGGCAGCCTCGTACAGCCCGTAGAGCGGCGTCGGGACGGTCGAGTACGCCATCACCGCGGTGAAGGCGACGGCGACGATCCAGAACCCGACGCCGTGGTGGAGCAGCGGGAGCGGCTTGAACGCGGAACCATCTCGGACGGTCGTCATACGTCGAGGATCCCGAGCGGCGGTCGTCGCCCCAAGCGTCAATCGGCTCGAACCCGACGCCGTGGTCCTGCGAGGGACACCCTGGGCACCGGCGACCGTCGATGCGGTCCGCCCGACCGTCCAGGACCCGCGATCCGTCCCCGGGACGCACTCCCCCCGCGCGCGGCAGGGGTCCGGTGACACCCGCTGGGGTAGTCACAGGGC
>Ga0153924_1001723_pt1 | contig 10312 bp, 9 predicted proteins | sample TSNJ008MetaG_FD_104709 | JGI IMG/M metagenome (GOLD analysis project Ga0153924, IMG submission 104709) | Attine ant fungus gardens microbial communities from New Jersey, USA - TSNJ008 MetaG | ecosystem: Host-associated > Fungi > Mycelium > Unclassified | place: USA: New Jersey, Wharton State...
AAAGCCACGGAGAAAGGTGTAAAAACAGCGAAATCCACCGCAAAGACGGCAATCAAGACCACGGAGCAGACTGTCATAACGGCACAGGCGGCGGCGAAAACTTCGGCAAAGGCTGCACAGAAAACGGCACAGGTAGCGAAAATCACTGCCAAAGCCACAGCTCATGCCGTAAAAGTAGCGGTCAAGGCAACGGTTTCCGCAATAAAGGCGATTATTGCAGGTACGAAAGCTCTTATTTCTGCCATTATTGCAGGCAGTTGGATAGCGGTACTCATTATATTGATTGTGGTACTGTTCGGCGCTCTCTTTAGCTTGGTGGGTGGAAACGGCAGTAATTCCTCATACACGTCCGTCAGTGCAGAGGTGCAGGCTTATGAGCCGCTGATACAGAAATATGCTGCACAGCATGATATTCCTGAATATGTGGAGCTTATTATGGCAGTCATGATGCAGGAGTCAGGCGGAAAAGGAAGTGACCCGATGCAGGCATCCGAATGTGGTTTTAACACAAAGTACCCGAACACCCCAAACGGGATTACCGACCCAGAGTATTCCGTCAATGTAGGCATACAAAACCTTGCATCCTGCTTAAAAGCAGCAGAGGCAGAAAACCCGATAGACATGGATAATATCAAGTTAGCTTTGCAAGGCTATAATTATGGTAACGGCTATATTTCGTGGGCAAAAAGCAGTTACGGCGGTTACACCTATGCAAATGCAGTTAAATTTTCTACCATGATGGCAGAACGTCTTGGATGGTCAGGCTACGGGGATACCCAGTATGTATCTCATGTTTTACAGTATTATCCGTTTGGCAGGATGTCTACGGGAATGGGAGATCAAGCAATTGCAGAGGTTGCTGCATCACAGCTTGGCAACGTTGGCGGTCAGCCCTATTGGTCATGGTATGGCTTTGACTCCCGTGTGGAATGGTGTGCCTGCTTCGTCAGTTGGTGTGCCGAGCAGTGCGGCTATATTGATGCAGGAGTGATTCCAAAATTCTCTCTTTGTTCTGACGGTGTCCAATGGTTTCAACAGCATGGACAATGGCAAGACAGAAACTATACGCCGACGGCAGGAAATATCATCTTTTTTGATTGGGAAGGTGATGGTACGACAGACCATGTTGGCATTATTGAAAAAGTAGAAAACGGCACGGTCTATACCATAGAGGGTAATTCAGGTGATGCTTGCAAACAAAAACGCTATGGGGTTGACAGCAATGTAATTTATGGTTATGGTATTCCAATCTACTAAAGATAGGTAAAAGAAAACAGAGGTTTATTACTCTGTTCAGGTGGGGACGTACGGTTGGTTCAGGAAGAGTTGCTTCTGTAATTGAGTAAGCATTGATAGTGAACTGAATAGAATCACAAATATTAGGGGCTGTCGCACTAGCTTAACAGATTTTGATATGCTCCCTTCTAGGTAGACAAGTGAAATAATAAAACTTGTTACTACTTAGAAGGGAACATATCAGTGCGACAGCCCCCTTGTTTTTATAACTTTTTCATTTTTATCTAAACACTAATTTTCAATGTATTCCACAATCGTCTATTCTCCATTAAGCCAATTAATCTTCGGATCATATGAGACACCTTGCCACATGCCACTCCTAAGAACAGAAATCACATAATAAGCTGCAACGCCTTTCCCAACAGCATGGCCAATTCTTCTGGCGTCTTCTTCACACCTTCATTTAGCCATAAAACAAGAATTCTCCCAAATCCGCCAATACTAAAGGTTAACGCAATATGAGTCAGTTCTAAATCATCGTCATATGATTTTCCTTTTAATTCCTGATGGAGCGGCAAAAGAAAGGCATCCATCTCTCGTATGAGCAGTTCCACAAGATTATTTTTATTGATTAAAAAAAGAAAATCCAAATGTTTTTGCATGGTACTGAAAAAAACAGTTGCTATACCAGAAAGCGATAAATTATCTGCAACGCGCAAATTTGCTTCATACTCTTTACATATGCGATGAAAATAGCCAAGTATAACATCCTCTTTCACCTCATAGTTCCGGTAAAACGTACGACGGGATAATTGCGCCATATCTGCTATTTCCTGAATAGTAATCTTATGATAAGGTTCCTTTTCCATCAGTTTAAAAAGAGCTTCTTCTATAAATTTTTGCGATTGCAGCGCTTTGGTATTTCCTTTATTTTTTTCAGACATACTCATCTTCCCCCTTTAATCGTCACGATTTCTCTTATATGTAGCGTTCACGGCAAGCCTATTGACAGATACATATCTACATACTATACTAAATTCACAAAAGACACAAGTGTGACGATTTTAGGGAGGGTTCATCATTATGCAAAATTTTACTATGTCAGTTATTGCTCTTATGCTGCCTATTATCTTTATACTCCATGATTTTGAAGAAATAATCATGGTTAATGCCTGGCAACAAAAATATGCAAGACAACTTGAAAAAGCAGCAACAAAGCCATTTGCACATTGGGTATCACCGGATTCCGGAACAATCGCCGTTTCAATTGAATTTTTGATATTACTGACTGTGTCACTTATTTCTATCTTTTTTCAAAAATACTTGATTTGGTATGGCGTATTTTTTGTTTTCGTTATTCATTTAGTGCTTCATTATTTTTTGAGTTTTCGTTTCCGACATTATATACCCGGTCTGACAACATCTGTTTTTTTTATGCCGCTTTGCCTGTATATTCTTTATTCTTGTGCAAAACAGCTTTCCGGTACATCTACATTGGTTGTCACTTGCTTAGTAAGCACCATCGTCTTTATATTCTTTTTTCGGTGGATTACTAGAATGATCAAAACCTTTGGAGAATGGCTGTCTCTTTATTCATCTAAAACATAAGTACTATACGAATGAACGTCCTCAACGCGGACTGGGCGTATTAACTCCGATGGAACATCACAATAAGTCACTAGCAGCATAACAATGTTGGGGCTGTCGCACTATTAAGCTAGTGCGACAGCCCCTTTTGCTATGTCTAAAAGGAATTGCGAATATAAGAAAAGCACCTTGTCCAATTTGCTTGGTCAAAGTGCTTGCAATTCTATTTTGATTCTATTTCTTGTATAAGTACTCTTCAATAGGTACATTAAAGAGATGTAAAGTATCATCCAACCATTCAGCATATTCATCTTCATCCATTAAACCAGAAGCAAGTTCTTCGTTTGTCTTGTTCCAGTCAGGAATAAAAGTTGCTAATTGTGCATTGAAGATTTCTAAATCAAGATGTGCAACCAATTGATTCTCTTGTTGGATATAAGATGTCTTTCCCTTTATGGGTAATCCCCTTCGGTCTAAGTTAATTAAAATGGCAATTAGATCTGCAAATGTTTTCATATATGCACTTCTCCCTTCACTTATCTCCATTCCAAATAATTCTCCAACAGAAATCCTTAGGTTATCACAAAACTGTAAAATTATCTCCATTGGCAGTTCGCTATACCCATTTTCATAATTTGAATATGTAGTATTCGGGAGCAATTAAAACAATTTGGTTCATTTTAGCACTTTCTTAGATAAAAATGGTAATATTTAACAATGGTATCTAACGAATGTCAAATATAACTAGATTCTATCATATAATCACCTTAATGACAATTACTAAATGTCAAAAATTTCGGATGAGGTGTTGCTATGTATAAGAATCGTGCAGAAAATGGTTTGAATAATATATGTGGACGAAGAATTAAAGAGATTAGGGAATCCTTGCCAGAGAAGACTTCTCAAAAGAAGTTGGCGGATATGTTGCAGATTGAGGGATTGGATATAGATAAGAATGCGATTCAGAGGATTGAGAGTGGGCAGAGATTTGTTACGGATATTGAGTTGAAGATTATGGCAAAAGTTTTGAATGTTGAGTTCAATGAGTTGCTAAATTGATTATCATAGCGGAATTACAAATAGAAACGGAGTGAGAAGGAGGAAATTATTATGCAGGAAGTATCTATTACACCAGAAGGAATACAAAAAAATCTAAAAAGTTTTAAACCGCTAGATGCTTTATGTGAATATATTTGGAATGGTTTTGATGCAAGTGCAACAACTATTCATATATCATTACATAAGAACCAAATGGAATTAATAAATATGATTACCGTAGAAGATAATGGGACGGGAATTTCCTATGGAGAGTTGCAGTATAAGTTCAAACCATTTAATGATTCAAAGAAAGCCGAAAATTCAAACAAGAATCACACTTTACCACATGGAAGACAAGGAATTGGGAGGCTTACATTTTTTTCTTTTGCTCAAAAAGCCAGATGGGAGACGGTATACAAAGACAATAAAAAAAACTATCAATATTATATTAATATGGATAAAGATTCTTTAAATAAATATGATGATAATGGTGGAAAACAACCTGTAGAAACAGAACAAAGGACAGGTACGAGAGTGATTTTCACACAAATAAATACTTTTACGAAAGAAGAAATCATTCAAAAGATAAAAGAAACTTTCTTTTGGTTTTTAGAACTTAATAGATATAGAAATTATAGAATATTTGTTGATGATGATGAAATCCAATATGAAGAATTTATTCAGGATAGAATAGAAATAGATAAGTCAAAGTTTGGGCTAAGACATGAATATGAAATAAATTTAGTTAAATGGAATAAAAGTCTTGGAAATGAATTTTCAAGGTTTTACTTTATTGATTCTAATTATGAAGAAAAATATAAGGAAGCCACTAAACTGAACAAAAAGTCGGATGAATTTTACCACAGTGTGTATTTGAAGAGTGACTATTTTAATAGCTTTTATTTTGAAAATGCAGAAATTCAAGGACAAGAAAACTTGTTTCCCAATAAAAATGAAGACGAGTTTAAAAATCTGATGATTTCTATTAATAGATTTTTAATTAAGTATCGTAGAGAATTTCTTAAAGAAGCTTCAAATAAATATATTGAAAGATTGATTGATAGTAAGGTTTACCCTGAGTTTGATAACAATGATTTTCTTGAGATTTACAAAAGGGAGGAATTGGATCATTTAGTGGGTACTCTCTATGCTGCGCAGCCAAGAATATTTACTGGATTAAGTGATGATAATAAAAAAATTACAATTCAATTATTAAAACTTGTTATGGATGCTGATAATAAGGAAAATTTGTTTTCGATATTAAAGCAAGTTGTTGATTTAGATGAGGATGAAATGGCAGAATTAGCAGATGTACTTAAGTATACCTCTTTAAATAATATTACAAAGGTAATTAAGTTGCTTGAAGATAGACAAAAAGTCATTCAAGGGCTAAAGGAACTTGTGTTTCGAACGGAGTTATCTGCATACGAGGTTCCACATATTCAGGAAGTTGTAGAAAACCACTATTGGCTTTTTGGAGAACAATACAATTTAATAACAGCGGCTGAGCCTGACTTTACAGCTGCTCTGAAGGGGCTGATTTTACAGAGCACGGGGAAAAGTGAAATTATAAATTTAGAGCATGAGGATAGGAATAAAGAGATGGATATCTTTATGATTCGCCAAGATAGAAATGGCAATGTAACGGAAAATGTTGTTGTTGAGCTGAAGAGGCCAACCGTTTCGCTGGGCGAAGATCAATTATCACAGGTGAAAAAGTATATGCGTGTAATTAAGTCAGATGCAAGGTTTAATATGGGTAATGTAAAGTGGACTTTTTATCTGGTTGGAAACAAATTTAATAAGAGTGGATATTTGGAAGGAGAATTGGAAGGGCATAAGAATTCGGGAGAGCAGCACCTGGTTCATTTGCAAGACAAAGGTTTGACAAAAATATATGTTTTGAAATGGAGTGAAATATTTGATGACTTTTCAAAACGACATGAATATTTAATGGATAGATTAAAACTCCAAGAAGAATTATGGTTAAGAGAGCATAACACTGCCGATGAAGTAGTTAGGGAGATTAAAGACAATGAGGCAACTGAAAAAATAGCGATAATTCCCAAGAGGGCTATGAAGGTTTGATGAAAGAGAAAATGATAACTAGCCATCTTGCTATGAAATGTAACATACTAAATAAAATTGCAAATCTAAGATATGATGGAACATTTTGATAAATATGAGGTTGGTAAATGGAAAAAGAACAGTTAAAGAGTATAGATCCGCAGATCGCCAATATTGATGACTCATCAATTGAAATTATAACTAATGTTGCTATTTCTAAACAAATAAGTGAAGTGTTTGCTATTTATGACATACCTTTTTTGGGATGTGATTTTGATAGGGTATATCCAAGCTTGGCTGATATTTTACCAAAGGAGCTGGTAAACTTCTCAGAGCTATCCCTTGAAAATAGCATTGCCTGTGAAATTATATGTGCAGCAATTTGCCATCAAATGAATTGGGATTACTTGCGTAAAGTAGTGTTGGAAAAAACAAAGCTTGAAGAATCTTGGTTAAGTGGTGACAGACTGGCTAAGATTGAGGAAGAGGACGTTGCTAAGTTGTTTGCTAATTACAAAAAGCCCGAACGAATAAGAGCAAAAGAGCGCTGTGATATACTGCGTGAAGTAGGAAAAATGGCAAGTGATGCTGGTGGATATCAGGCTTTGTTTTTGAATGAGAATTTGAAGCTACTGCCAATGGAAAAGATTAGAGGTTATATGCTAAAATGTTATGCGTTTTCCAATGATCCTAAGGAAAAGAAGTTACAACTTCTTTTACAAAAATTGTCAATTTATGAATATTTACATGAGCTGGCATCTTATTGCAGACCAGCAATTGATTATCATTTAATTCGGAGTTATTTGAGAAGAGGGTTGTTATATCCAAAAACGAAATATGCCGAAGAATTTATTTCTGAATTCTCAGTTCAGCGTAAAGAAACTACTGTTGGTGCACTGCGTCAATTATGCGGTGAGTTACTAGAACAAATAGTATGGTATACGGAACTAGATATATGTGTAGTTAATTCGATTGAATGGAATATTGGAAGGTCTATTTGTGTTCAAGACAATCCTGATTGTTATTTAGAAACAGATGATGCCGCATGGTTAAAACAAAAATATGTACGATGCCCTTTTTATGGACATTGTAGTGCACAACAAAACGAAAAGGATGACTTGCTTCATACAAATGAACCGGACTATAAGGGAACAAGTTATTAGTGGAGGATAAAATGAATATATCGAGAATTAATATTGCTGGGTATGATTTGCTTGGAGATAAAAACAAAGAGGGAATTCGTTATGCTTGGAAAGGGGACAATTGTGCTGACTATTTAGAAAGTGCAGCGTTTATAAACCGAAGAAAAGTTGTTGATGAAGGTATATGTGGTTATACGACTTCTGTAAGTGCCGGTTGCATACTGAGTTCGTCTAATAGGCAATGTTCTTTTTGCCGAACGGGAAATAGATTACCTTTTGGAGGCCTACTTTCATACAAGGACATTGTAAAGCAAAATGTATTTATGGTATTGACTGATATGTATTGTAGTGAGCACTTAGATTTAGCGTTACGTCAAAGAGAGTTTGCATATATGGGACAAGGGGAACCTGGGTATTCGTATTCACAGGTTCGCTTGGCAATTGAGTTGACCAATAGAATTATGAAGGCTTTGAGTCAGAAAGTATACCGACACATTTTTGCGACATGTGGAATTCCAGAGGCAATATACGCATATAAAGAGGATGTCGCAAATTTTTTCACTAAGCCAGTTACTCTTCATTTCTCATTACATGCAACAGATAAAAGAGAAATCCTGATGCCTATTGATTTGCTGTATTCGTATAAGGATATAATAGTAGCACTTAATCAAGTATATGATTCGACTGGTGAAAAACCATGCGTAGGCATTATTTTGTTTCAAGATTTTGTGCCAAAGTACAAAAACTTTAGTTATACTAATACATATCAAAATGTAGCAAAAATATTATCAGAATTAAATCCAGAAAAATGTAGAATTAGTTTATGCGAGTATAACGGTTCAAGTGATATTTGTTCGTGGGGGATATGTTCGGAAGAAGAGGCAAAGAAAATAGTAACTTTGGTTAATAATATGGGATTTGAGGTGAAATTTTTTTCGTCGTTCGGCAAGGAAAAGCAAACTGCATGTGGAATGTTGGGAGGAAGAGAGCCAGATAGAGCTATTTCAACAAAATGGTATGAACTTGAAAAAGAAACAGATAAATTGATAGCCAAATATCAATAAGTATGGAGGTCGAAATGAGTGAGAGCATTTTTAATTGGGTTCAGATTTCAGACGTGCATTTCCGCACCAGGGACAAAACGCACTTCAACAGTGGATTGTTAAAAGAGGAACTATTAAAGGAGTTGAAAAAAATAAATGATATAGATGCATTGTTATTGACCGGTGATTTTAGATTTGCTCCTGATAGTGAGAATAATCCTAAAACAGTTGCTGATTATTTAAGGGAAATTGCGGGTAACTTGAGCATAGATATTTCGAAAATTTTGATGGTTCCTGGGAACCATGATATAGGACGTGGAGTGATCAGAACAGATATAGTAAAGGCAGTATGGGAGCAATATACTCCAGCTAGTGGAATATTTGACGTCGAAAGATTAAACATTTTGCAGAATGGATTCGATTTCTTTAATAAACTATCGGCGGAACTGGAGTATAAATGTTTTGAAAATACCATAACGCCACATGCATTAGTTGATATGGGGGCATGTAATATTCTACTTTTAAATACAGCAATTACGGCCTGCGGTAATGAGGATGAACATCATTTATTAATTGGTAGCGATTATATACGTGGTTTATTACATAATGTTGACAAGCCAGTAATTGCAATGGGACATCACGGGTTTGAATTGCTTAACGAGGAAGAGAAGAGAACATGTACTGCATTTTTTGAAAAATCAGGAGTACACTTGTACCTTTGCGGTCACTCACATATCATGTGGGATTCAACATTTGGGGATAAAAGCAAACAAATTAATGTTGGATGTTTAATTCAAGAGGACAAGTCTACTGTTGCAGGGTTTTCGCAAGGTAGTCTATGTAATGATGGTACAATTAAAATTAAAAACTACATATGGGATATGAGTAATCAGAATTGGGAACCCAAAACTGCAAATGATAAAGAGTATCCACAACTATATGGAAGTGTTATGAAGCCAGAAGATGAAACACCTGCGGGAACAAGTATAATTAAAAAGGTTGAAAACCCATTTACATTAGAGGGGTACACCTTGCTAGGGGGACGTGGTATTGACGGAATTAAGTACCATTGGAAAAAAGATGGAAAGAAAGTTGAAAGTCTTGCTTTTAATAGGAGATTAAAGGAGTCTACTAATCCAGAAGAAGAAAAAACCTCTGCTTATACGGTATCAGTAAGTTATGGCTGCCAATTGTCTTCTACTGGCATTCAGTGCAAGTTTTGTGAGACGGGAAAGCAAGAATATAAGGGGAATCTACGGGCTGAAGAAATGGCACTGCAGAATATCTTCATGGCAGAATATGATGCAAACTGTCCAAGTTTTCCTCAAGTTAGGCGTAATAAACGTGAGTTTGCTTATATGGGGCAGGGTGAACCGGGATTTAATTATCCTGCTGTAAGGCAGTCGATTTTACTTACTGATTGTGCCATGTCGAAGATTGACCAGAATGTATCAAGGCACATAATATCTACTTGTGGCATATATGACTTTATTCCATCTTTGATTAGTGACATTAGTTGTGGTTGTTTCAAGAATAAGGTGACGCTTCATTTTTCTTTGCATGCAATTGATAGTGAGCGAGATGTGTTAATGCCCGTCAATAAAGAGTATAATTATAAGAAATTTATTGAATATTGTGCAAGGTTGCGAGATATTTCAAATGAAAAAATTGGTGTTGGAATTTTAATGTTTAATAAATTTCGTATAGGTAGGGGAGCAGAAACATATACCTTGACTGCTGAGAAATTGGAACAAATACTTAAACAACTAGATAAAGATATATTTAGAATAGACTTGTGCGATGTCAATAAAACGAGTACAGGAAGTCAATCTCCATTAAGAAATGAGGATGCGAAAAATTTATGTGAAGTCTTTAGCAGTATGGGGTTTGAGGGGAAAACATTTTCTTCGTTTGGAGATAATGAACAATCTGGTTGTGGAATGCTCAATTCTTCAGATGAATCAATGAGTGAAATAGGAACGAAGTCAATTGAACATTTTAATGCAACTGTTGAACTGCTTAATCGGGCAAAGGAAGAACTCAAGCTATAAAACTGCTATGAGATCATAATATAGCGATATAATTCTTTAGAGAAGTATCATAGCCAGAGCAGACAAAGAAGAACAGCTTATACAAAAGATAAACTGCTCTGGATGTGATTCTTCTCAATTGTACCAATTCGCGGACGGATAGCCAGTA
>Ga0153924_1001731_pt1 | contig 10229 bp, 11 predicted proteins | sample TSNJ008MetaG_FD_104709 | JGI IMG/M metagenome (GOLD analysis project Ga0153924, IMG submission 104709) | Attine ant fungus gardens microbial communities from New Jersey, USA - TSNJ008 MetaG | ecosystem: Host-associated > Fungi > Mycelium > Unclassified | place: USA: New Jersey, Wharton State...
GAACCTTCCCCTCGGATTTTATCGTGGACTTTTTCAGTTCCATCCATAGAGATCCAATAAAAATATAGATCTTGGAATCTCTTTAGTGGATATGTGCCGTTAGTAACAACGCACACACGTTTTGGCATTTCTTCACAGAACACTTGGATAATATCGGGCCTAAGAATAGGTTCGCCTCCTACTAGGGTTACTACAAAAATATGTTGCTTTTTGAACGTATTGTTAATTATATCTCGCCATTGCTCTGCGCTTAGGTCATTACTATCATTTTTTCTATTTAACCACCAATAACAATGAGTACAATGAAGATTGCATACATTGATGATGTCGACTGATCCATACATTGTTGGCTTTGCATGAAATAGTTTAATGGAAGCATACTTTGTGAAAATGTTGATATAAAAAGGCATTTCACGGATAAGATCTGTTATCCCACGGCCGTAGATTAGATCCACCATAACAATTTCCCAGAACTAGCGGTTATAAATATTAGGGTCTATTAACTTAGTCTCGTAAAAACCTGTTAACAATCGGATCTCATGAAGATGTCGTTTTAGACATGGATTCATAACTACTTTCTCATCCACTGTAGTAAGCCAATAACAGACTCGATCAGTTCCTGCCCTTTAACGTAAGGAGGCTATCCTCTGCAATGCGAATTCCCATGAAATAGGAAACCTAGTTGCGAACAAAGCGAACTCCACACGTGAATTAATATTTTGTCATGTAATGAAACATGTTTAGGAGTAGCATGCACCGCAAAAGCCGTTGATTGTGTGCATATAGTCGTTAGTACTACAACAAAAATTGTTGCAGCTATGATTATTGTTTTCTGATTAGTCATCTATCTAATATAACGTCCCAGGTCTTAACTTTATCTGCTAGTCTAAACAACGGTTACTCGTTTGCAAACGAACCGAGACACTTGGCAGGCCAGATTAAATCGTTCTTTGATTGGCGTCTATCCAGTACATGTTTGTTAGGATTGATTTATGCATAGTGGGCGATAAAGCTATAGCTGCGAACATTCTCTCTGCACGATTAATTATAAGTTCGATTCTCTTTTGTAGGTTGCCTCCTGTCTTGAGAATGTCAGGTATCAGAAAATTCGGCTGGAAAATAGCTTTTCCTGTAAAACTTTAACACCTATTAATGAAAATTCAGTTAGTAGGTAGTGAGCAGTGAAGCATAGTTCCATTTGCAGGTTCCAGCTGTTACGCTATTATGCTATTCTACCTTTGCAGTTTCTTTTCGTTCTAGGTTTGCTGCTCTTAGCCAGGGATCCCAGAATGCTTTCACCCATTACTCGTTGGTTTTGATTGCATTTTCATAAAAGTTTCTGCTCACCGCAATCCAGTTTATCAAATAATTCTGCCATACGTCTATGGGATTAAGAAATGGCTGAAAAGATATCAAAGTTAGCTATGCTTGAACAACGAATTGTAACATTCGTTAGGGTCGATGTGTATATGTTCCCTTGCAGTGGTGATTTGTAAGGCAATCGTAGATAATAGACATTTTAGTTATGATCGAGTTTGCTGTACGAATCCACTTTGCAGAGTCAAACCGATATACTTCGTTAGCGAATACTGCTAATATAGTTACAACGTTGGTAGGATAAGTGATAGCTATATGTTCTTGTACATAATATGGTAAAGGACGAGATTAATTATGGGTACTTTATGTACAAATCACAGATACAATAACTGAGATTTAAATAATCGTTGCTTTTGCGAACCTATCTGCTACTTCAGTAACCCTTACATTGAACCTGTGCCCAACTTTTCCGTTCTCTATAAAAATTACAAAACACTGTATTCTAGCGGTGGTGGTGGAGGTATGGGGGGTATGGGTGGAGGCTACGGCGGTGGAATGGATATGGAGTACATTAGGTATAAGCTCACACTATCCATTTGTTTTTAGTTAAACCCAAATTACAGCATTAAAAACTTCACAGTTTAAGTCCTTTTTTGATTTTATCAATTTCAGACTTCGCGGCTTCCTTAACATGCGTATCTGCCAAACTAGCAATATCACAAACTTCTAGAAGTTTGGGTATCGCCTCTTCGCCGTATGCGGCTAATGCCTCAACGGCTTTACTCCCTTCATAGGGGTTCGGCGTCCTTACTGCGCGGCGCCGTAGTTCTTCCATCTGAGTCTGCCGTTCTTTGTCTGACAATACTTAGTATATCAGATATTCCTCTATAATATAGATTTAATCTATACTAGTTAACAAACACCTTTTTTTCCGCGGTAGACGCACAAAGCCGAGGTTGCTCTTCTTATGAAATATAAGAAGCAGTACTGGTTTTCTGTCGAGACACTAAATATCTCGCTATTGGCCGCAACATATTCTTTAGGTTTCGAAGTAGATATAATGCAATTTTCTCAAGATCATATCATATATACATGTGAAGCGAGTCTATCTATTGTTATGGCAGTACTTAGGGTATATAAGAGAAATTCAATGTTTATGGACTTGGCTGAGCTAGTGGATCAGATAAGTAAATTAGGATTAGTTGATGCATTACAAAAATATTACAATAAACCACTTGAAAGGGAAGCCAAGAGATGAAGTCCTTTGGACGATACCCTCATCCAGATTTCCTGTAGCTGTGGGTCTCTTAAGAAATGCGCTTATTGTTACAAACTGACCCACAGTAAAGGTAAACTTCTGGGATACAGTTGCTGGAGAAAAAACGTATGTGAAAGAGTCTGGGGTTTCTTTTACTCTATTGATCACCTGCCAGATCTGATCTTGTTGAGACGTATTTGACATTCATATTCTCTTCCCTACATTACTATAAAAGTTCAAGTTCAGGCGGTATGATAGAAGTAGCTACTAGAGCATGATGTCAATTATCTATAACTCATCTTTCGAGTACTGAAACCAGCATGGTACGATATTTTGCTTCTCCGATTGAACTACCTGCGTTCAATGACACATACTTGGAAGATATAATTTCAGAACAGTTTCAACAAAAGCTCTTACAATATGTATATCAAATTTCCCTTGATGCCGGGACAAGTTGATGTATAATCCTCAAGTGTACCTTCTAAAGGTCCTTCACGAGAACAGAGAATCCATGGGTTAAGACTTATCATTTATATCTTTCAATACGATTGATTTGGCATTGATACCTAGAGTTATTGAATCGATCATTTTCTTACCATTTTCGTTAGAGTAACGTAACTCTATTTGTTATCTGCAATTAAATCAATTGCAAATAATTGCAAAATATCTTTTAGTTTGAATGTCGTAGGACTGGGGAGTCCTACCAGCCTGTTAATCGCCGCTATTATCACCTTGATCGCCGCCGGCGGTGGATGGCGTATGCGGACTCACACCGATGACGTGGATGTCAATTGTACACTTAACAACATGATTCTCCTGGGGAATTCCTTCCATTATCACGGTCTCCTTCACTTGGCACGCATTGGATGGGAAGGCGTGGGTGATTACCATGGAGCCAAACGGATCAAATTGGGTCATTCTATAAGATAAATGGTCACACAGCTCCCGGGGCCCGCAATCCCAGCTGAAGAAGAGGGATCGGAACGGATCCCCTGGAAAGCTATAACGATCGGGTTGTGCAATCACCCCGGGTTGATTAATTGGTGCGTCTATCATATATCCAAAGGCTGAGTGGAGGGTACGAGGGAGGGACACATGTATTGAGAGATGGAGAATAGCGTCTTTGGGAAGGTAAGCCAACGCGACGGACGGAGTCATCGCAACAATTACGAGGGCTCCTGATCCAAATAATTTATAGTCATATCTGGGCATATACCCATTATGTGATCTCTTTATGAATGCAATTACAAAACAATTTATAAAAAACACTCTCCTAGGAAGATAAAGCTCAGAGATGTTTTTCCTGCTTTATCTAGCTCATTCAGATTTGGAAGAGCACTTCAAGATGCTGGAAAGGGAAAAGTGGACTAAAAAATGTTAGATACTGTATCCTTTAGTTCTATCGCTACTTCCTTTCCTCTTTCGTCTCTAGTTTGGCTAACGTAATGTTCTACCAAGTCCTGAACCATCACTTCTATCACGCCATCTAGAGCTGCGCGTACAGCTGAGATTTGTTGTACTACATCCGCGTAGTTCTTATCCTCATTAACCATTCTTTGAATGCCTCTAACATGACCTTCGATTCTTGCTAGTCTTTTCGTTATTTCTGGTTTCTTGTGATGTGTCATATATTAATACCAATACTTAATACTAATGGATAGCTTATCCAATATGTAACCTTTATGTTGTCAATCATGTTTTTACACTATCAGTCCTCCAAAAAACGACGTTAGACCTAATTCAGGTATCCGCAGGTGATGTGTCTATAACTGAAAAAGGTCAGCTGTTCATAGTAGCTAGCCCAAAGGTTAGAAAAAAAATGTTAAGGGATGTAGTTATTAATTTAGATACATTCAAGAAATTAATTGACCTCGTGAAGCAAAGCGATAAGGAATATATCAGTAAAGATGAGGTTTTGGAATTTGTTTCTAATGAAAATTTGTCAACGCAGAGTCCTCATGGCGATGTCGATATATCAGATGAGTTCAACTGGATCGTTGAGTGGGGAAGGCAGGCACTTATTTTCAACTATGATGCTAACGAGGAGACAATCAGTATTAGAAAGAGATAGTGAAGTGATAATTTCTCAAACCCCTTGATCATATCCTCTATTATTGCTAATTGTTGTCGTAGTCCCGTTCTTTTTCTAGCTGTTATAACTATCTAAGTAGTTTTCATTCAACTTGACCACCACTCCTATGTCCATTTTCTGTTGAACTTGGATTTTGTGCTTTATTCTTGTTCATCTTGTTTGTAGTTCTCTTCGCTATCCTCTTCCCTGTCTGGTTTCTTGCTCATAATATCCAATAATTCTCTATTGTCTAATTTCGATACTCTACATATTAAATATAGACTTATGACGAGTATCGAGGGTGACAAGCATCTTTATTAGAAACAGCAAGATTGATGCTTTGAGGCTGTTGTCGTCGATTAGTATTTGGGGTAACAGATTCATAATAGCAGCTAAATTCAGGGTGCGATCATCACCGGTCTTACACTATTGATTGTTGCAATTCAATTATCATTCTCTTCTACAATTAACATAATTCAATACCTTTCATTATCTTTTGAAGGTCCAGCTAAATGGTTCTTCCTAGGCTACGTTTTCTATATGATATTAGTTGTTGCAATAGCAGTAACAGCTGTATTTTACAACCATCTGGAGATCAATATGGGAAAGGGAATCAGAAGGTTGAACGCCGTTCTAGCTTGGATTCATCTAATTGGGATGTATGTAGGTGGTACTGCTATAACACTAACTATGATCTTTGCGGGATTAACTGGCTCTGGAATATTAGGTGTGATCACTAGCGGTGGCGGTGCCTCTGCAGTTAGTAAACTAATACCAAATAATGCAATTATGGTACAATTCATTCCACCTATAGCATCATTCGCAGCCATACTTAGCATAGGCGTCATTGCGGATGGTGTAACATACATAGCAACTTATTTGCAGAAAAATAGATCCGAAGATATCTAGAGTCTTGAATTAGGCCAATCATGAATCAGAACTCACTCCAGAATAATATTAGTCTTAGAAAAGGAGATACTGAGGAATAGTAAACCAAAAGACAACATGAATATTACAGACACAGCTGTTGATACAGGATATCCTACAGCCATAGAACCGAGTATAATGGCTAGTACCCCAACGTCTACGTCTAATTGAAACGGGCATTAAATATGGAGATATGTTTTCCTTCGACCTTTCCCCAGTTAAAACACTCTTTTAGTGGAAAGATGCTCGAAAATTTCTTTGGTGCTAATACTAGTAAATGAATACTGACACCTTGCAAAATCCTTTTCGTGAATCCTCGGAAGACAAGAATATACTAAAAGAAGACAAAAAGTGTCGGTACATGACAAAAAAAGTACATTTTTTGTCAACCCCCGTAGCAAAATGACAGCATTTCCATCCTTGTTGTTTCATTCTGTGTGACATTAGGAGCGACAATCTTGTACATTAAATTGGCAGTTACTTAATTGATAAGTGTGCGAGAGTTTGTATACATAATAGCTTCGTGTTAGTCGAAGCTCAAACAAAAAACAAAGGAGGAACCAGTATAGTTTGAGTATCTGCACCCAATTTGAGTCACTTGCGATATAGTCACTTATGCTCAACAGGAGAGCTGGTTAGCGAAAGTCCGCTGAATTTACTGCTCATAGAGGTCGTTTCCGCCGCAGTTGCTCCTCAATTCTGGATCTTTCGATATATCTGTTGGACTCAAGGGATAGGGTACGACGTTTCATCGTCTGTTTAGTATGAGAGACTGATCACTAATGTCCTGTTGTAAGCACCGCTCGAAATCGTGCCCTGCCACTCATCATTAGATCGAAGGCCTCTGCTGCGCTTTCCAACGGAAAGACTTGATTCATAGGTCGAACACCAGAAGATACACTAAAAGAGAGTGTATCTTCCGTATCAATAGAAGATCCTGCGAGCCAGCCCACCACTGATCTATGTCCAAAGAAGAAAAAATTTGGAGACACTTCAACCGGTTCATCAGACGCGCCAATAATGATTAGCTTTCCGTTGACAGCCAGACCACCCAATACTGTGCTCAAGGCTTTTCCACCAGGGCCCGTTCCAAGAATTATTTTGGCACCTCCGAGCTTCACAAGCTCTTCGACAGGATTCTGCGATTTGCTATCAATATAGTTCCTTGCACCGAGCCTTTTTACGAGCTCTTCCTTATCCTTTCCACGACCAATAGCGATGGTCTTAAAACCCATCTTGGAAGCAAATTGTATTGCAAGATGTCCCAGTCCACCTACTCCGAATATTGCAACGACGTCGCCTTCTCCTGCACCACTATTCCGAAGCGCGTTGTATGTGGTGACTCCTGCACACATCATTGGCGCAGCTTCTGTAGCTGAAAGCTCATCAGGGATAGCTGCAACCGCTTCTGTCGGTGCAATCATATAGTCAGCGTAGCCGCCGTCGTAGGAAATACCCGGTACTTGCGCGAATTGACAATAAACGAAGTCCCCCCGTCGACAAAATTCGCAGTGACCGCAATGGCCGCCGTGCCAACCCACGCCGACTCGCTGTCCAGCCTTCCATTCAATGACATCCTTGCCTATTGCGTCGATGACGCCTGCGATTTCGTGGCCAGGGACCCTTGGATATTCGATGCCGGGTAATAATCCCTCCTTTGTGACAGAATCGCTGTGACATATGCCGCATGCTTGGACTTTGATACGTACGTGCTGCGCGCCAGGCTCTGGAATGTCTTGTTCTACGATTTCTAAAGCCCCTTTAGGTTTGGTAACTTGTACTGAACGCATTTTGCCTTTCATCTCTATACTAACTATAATAAGGTGAGTATATAAATTGGTAAGTGATTACATCGTAAGTGACTGAAGGAATGGTAACAACTCAGGTCGCAGGATTGTTGGGCAGATTCCTTCCCTTCAATATTTTGATATGACAAGCAATCTTTTTTGACCTAATTTACATTCGTGTCTACTTCCTATCCTATTTTACTTCGTTAAACATAGGTGCACACCACTAGCAATCAAGTTGATTTGAATGATGATGAGATTCCTGACGGCAATCGATACCTATAGGGTACAAATAACGTAAAACGTTAAATAACGTAAAATTACATAATAAATTATAAAAACACGATCGCATTATGAGCATATGAATTCAGGCTTTTCAGAAATCATCGTTTGTGTTCAGTCAATAAAATTTTAGATACTCATATGAGCCACAACAACAAGCCTGCAAGATTAGGTAACTACCACGGGTCATTTTCATCCCTAACCGGAATTTGTCTTGTTATACACGCAAGTGTAAAAACGGGGTAAACCTGGATTCAAAGTAACTAAAAGAGTACGATGAATAGGAAAAAAGTACGTGAACTACGCATTAGATAACATTAGATAGCGAGGCGTAACATTATTCGGCACCCTATAACCACACTTTCTACGACGGCAGAAGAATTTCTTCTTTCAATTATTGGATAAGATCATTTATGCTATTCTCAATGATAGATTTCGCTTCGTCAGATATACTGTATTGTGCCAAGACGTTAGAAGGCTCTCTTATTAAGTGATTTCTGAATTCTGGATCACTCGCTGCTCTAACGAGAATCTCGTTGATTATGACTGCATCCTCTTGCTTCCAGTTCAAGTAGGAACCTGATTGCAAAATTCTTGTATATATGCCTATCAATTTTAGATGTAAATGTCAGAAAACACACACTAATAGAAGTGGCTCAAGTAACCTTTATCCTCATCCTCAGAACAATCTTGTACAGATCGTTACATCGGACCATCAAATTTACTCTAGGCTGCTACGCACGAATGAAGACTACAGAAAGTGGTTCCTGTTTCTACTTGCCAGTAAGGATTAAAATCAAGAATCGATAGGTATATCGTGTGAAGGTTTCACAACTGTGTAAAATGATTGAAGATTCAATCCATGGTGGAAAATATCCTCTGCAAAATGAACATAAACCTTATTCACACTTATTACAAGTCATAAACAGATCAGATTCTGATGATTTGAAAAATAGTGAAATCAAAATAGAGGTCAGAATGCGAGGGCTTTATATCATAAGCAACTATGTCCCTAACATCCAGCATTTACCCGGAATAATCGAAGGGGATGTCTTAGATTACTTCAAAATACTGTGTAGACGGTTCGAAAGAATGAATGATGATACAAACAATGCTGAGAGTACCGCAATACCTAGAGAGATTCAATAGGTCAAGTGGAAACTTAATAATAATAAATATCTCTGGTTGTTCTAGCTCTGGATGTTCTGAATCTATGTGTGCTGCAAGCGATTGTGCTGTTGAGAAAGTATGTCCACAAATTTTACACGTATATTCCTTGACCTGATTAAAGAGGGAATTGGGAACAGATATATCGTTATTTTGTACCATTTTACGTCTTAGCAATTCTATTTACCTTTTTCCGGAGGAAGACAAGTAATGTGATACTCAATGATAAGGGGAAAGCACTAAGTATTAGGAGAATGAGGCAGAAAGTAATTTTAACAACCTATTGTCCTTCATTGTATACACAAAATATGTCAGAACCTGATGAAAGCTCTTATGCCGGGATAGAACAACAAAGTGCAGAGGAAAAAGGCATAGAAATAAAGACAGATAGATCAAAAGCAGAAGAGAAAAACAAGTCACCGAACAAGAAAAAGAAGTAAAGCAGCCGAAGAAAAATAAGGCAGAATCTAAAAGAAAGGAAGGAGGATTTACTATAGCCGGTCTATCAAAACAACTTGAAAAACAAACGAATTATCTAGCGAGACTGGAAGAAGTACTTCAACCATTGCGAAAGTTAGTCAAATCCTTGGATGTACAATCAAAAGTGGTAAAAGATATTAACGCTTCAATCAAGCAACTGCAAAGACAAATACTGGAAATTCAAAGAACCATTCAAAAGGAAAAGCTTAGGAGAAAATAATAAAAATAGATATGTTTCGATAAGTAGAATTGCGAAACATGGCGTTGGAGCATAGTTGGCCTTGCTCCATTGCCAATTATTCTATTTCTTTTTCGCGGCCTTTACCGGCTTCTTTGCTTTTGATTTCTTAACCATTCCTAATATCAAAATACATTTTATAGCTTTATAAATTTATGCTGGTAGATTTATCATACTCAATGGGTGAATTAACCATTATATCTGAGCACTTCTATTGGGTGTAGACACAAGCCCCATTTCAGATAAGACCAACAACATCATTAACCTAATTACGCCATTTTACTGGTGACAGAAAGATCGGACTTTTCGAATTAGTTGTGAACTATCACAAGATATAATGAGATAAGAATAAGCGGTGTCAAATCTGTAGTGCAATATGTATGCTTTAGAGTCAATTCACCGTAATGAGGAAAGATCTTTGGTCAATTGAAACAAGATTGTTTGTTTAATCATCATCTTGATTATTCAACGTGTCATTTGAATCGAACCAACAAACATACTCCTTTTGGTAAGGATCCAATCCTAAGTTAAGTATCATAATTTAGACCGAGTTCGAAAATGTTATGTGCGTACTCGTTAGTTAAGAGCATTGTAAGTTAATCGATTGGCAATTACAGTAAACTAATACTTGGCTTTTTGACAAATTAATCTTATCTATACAGCTTTAGCTGACTATCATTTAGTCAATTATGTGAGATTTAC
>Ga0153924_1001732_pt1 | contig 10228 bp, 16 predicted proteins | sample TSNJ008MetaG_FD_104709 | JGI IMG/M metagenome (GOLD analysis project Ga0153924, IMG submission 104709) | Attine ant fungus gardens microbial communities from New Jersey, USA - TSNJ008 MetaG | ecosystem: Host-associated > Fungi > Mycelium > Unclassified | place: USA: New Jersey, Wharton State...
AATCTCGCCCAAATTGTCAGTATTTTTTTTGCCTAGCAAAAGCGCACAACATTCTAGAGGTAAAGATTTTTTCGCAAGATACCTCAAGAATTCTAGCTTGGCTTCCTTCAAACAGATGCTTGACACCATATTCAATACACGCGAAACACCTCTTTTTTATTTTGCGAACAATTAGCAATACAATAGGGATTAAATTTTATGAATGGTATATGGAATATGGCAGTAATCGCCCAATACTCCATCTACCCAAAATTTTCAATAAAAATAAATTTGACCTCTTATTCAACATTTTGATGAATGAATAGAATCAAGCGCATTTCTAATGAAATTTTGGAAAGATATCCTGAAAACTTCGGTACGGATTTTGACGAAAACAAGGCTATTCTCAAGAATATAGCCGTTGTAAGATCCAAACTTCTAAGAAATAGAATAGCAGGTTACATCACGTCTTATCAGCGCAGTTCAGAAAAAGTTTCTACTCCTGCAGAAACAACCGAGTCAGAAATAGAATAGACGTGTTGTAATTCATGATAAAGCTGGAACTCCTTGGTGGCGTGAAAAAAGCGGTTGGTAGGTCATCAGTTATCTTGGAAGAGGAAAGTCTGCCGATAAGTGAAATATTGATGCTATTACGTCGCAATGTAAAAGAGCCGGGAGTTTTGACTCTTAATAATATTCTGATAGCTGTTAATGGTGTCGAATCTTCCTCACTAGATGGCACTGATACTGTAGTAGAAAGTGGGGATACCGTGACCGTCGTGACAGTTGCACATGGTGGGTAGCCAGATGACGGACTCGACAAGTGCCGGGTAAACCGATAGCTTGACTCTTTATTCTATCGATTTATTTTGATTTTCGTGGACGGAGTTCATGAAACTAGAGAACAGAATACACAAGGTGGGAAATATATTTACTACAGTTATAGGAGTTTCTGACTTAGATAAGGAATATGCCTGTGGGTTTATTGAAGATATAAGAAAGACTTCAGAAGGAGCGTTCTTCATACAGGCTGTATCAGCTGATGCTGCATATGGAATCGATCACATTCTCCAAGCATTAAAAATCAGCATCGAGTCACAAAGCAGAAAAATCTTATTGGCAAGTACACTTGAAATGGATCTTCTTCTCCGAATATCTTGCACGAATCAGATATTGATAGCTTTGAGGCAAATAGGTTTGAGAAATCAAGCATCAGGTTGCTTAATTGTTTTCTCAAAAAATAAAAAAAAACTGCTAAAAATTGCAAGACATCTTCGTAAAATGGATTTTAAGATAGACGACCGTGTTTTAGAGCCAAGTAAAGCAAAGAAGGAACTAATTTGCAAGCGGCTCGGAGTACAGTTGAATGAATTTTTATCAGATGAAGTTGTATTCACCAGCTTTCTTTCAGAAAGAGCAGCCTTACTCACCAAGTAGGGTCGTCATCATGACGCTTTTCTATGATCGAGCTGAATATTTCATCTGGTCGTATTACAGATATCCCTACGAGTTTCCCGATTATTTCCACAAGTACGATCCAGTCAGGATTTTCCAGATCAACTTTGTTCTCGATAATTGAAGCAACTTTTGCAATTATCTCAGAAGAACGTAACAAGGTATTTCTCCTTTCGACGGTTATCCTGAAGGTTTCGAGCTCTTTCATCTTAGAAGTGATTCTCCTCACAGCAGTTGTGATAGAGTCCAACCCCTCTTCAGTAAACGCAAATTCTATTGGCAAGAGTCTGAGGATGTATCTGACACGCCATGGTTCGTTACGGACTAGTTTTTTTATTCTCTTTACTACGTCGATTGGCTCAAGCGCAGTACGGCCCACCAAGATACCGACAAGTTCGGTAATATCTGATGCTGGCTTTGGATCACCAAACAACTCAAGGATTCCGTGGAGTTCATTCTGAGCGTCCTCTTCACGATGTCTATACGTGGAAGCTATTAGATTAAAATCCATGACCTAGATCAGGCCTTGACTGCTGAGAGAACCCTGTTTATTGCATCAGATGAAATGACTCCTTCTCGGGTGATTTTGGGAACGGGTCCTGACAGGTCCAAAATAGTTGATTCGCCTTGCTTGGTATGACCTCCGTCCAAAATCGCGTCGAAACCTCTCAAAGGAGATAAAATCACCTCAGAGATTGAATTGCAAGGTTTTTCTCCCGAATTATTTGCGCTAGTACCCACGAGATATTTGCAATACTTTAACAGGGTGATTGCACATTTATTATTTGGTACTCTAACCCCCACAGTAGTCTTACCTGCTGTTACATTTGTGGAAATTCTTTTATCAGTAAGTGTAGAGATTATGGTAAGGGCGCCAGGCCAGAATGCCATAGCTAATCTTTTAGCATTTTCACCTAGTAACGTAATTTTTTCTATGTCCTGTATGTTTGATGCCAAAATGGGAAAAGGGTTGGCTTTGTTTCGACCCTTTATTTCAAAGATTCTTTCCACTGCTTCATCCGAATATGGATCGCAACCAATCCCATATACTGTATCGGTTGGATAAACTATCACCCCTCCAGTTTTTACAATGGATACACATTTTAAAATCTCTGATCTTTTACAACACCGGTAGACTGTAAACTCATTTTTTCTAAAATCTCTCTCCATCTAGCAAGTGATTGACTTTCGATATAAATTCCATTATGAGACGAATCATCATTTTCACCTAAACACAAAAGCAGATATTCGTACTGGAGCGTAAAGAGCACTTATGTCGTTTATAAATATTTTAACGTCGTTAGCAGCGGATAGAATAGCCATTTTATGATATCTTCTCTAACGTCTTCAGAACTGCACCCTCCAACTCCGATATGATCGAGTCAATATCACCTGGGTTACTGCGAAAGGTTGCGCCTGCTGCGAATACGTGACCGCCTCCTTCAGGTAAATTAGCAGCTATATCATTACAAGAAATTTTATTACTATTTCGTCTTATACTTACCCGACCATCGGTGCTATAAAACATAGCAAGATCCACGCCTGTTTTTTTGAAAACCTCTTCAGAAAATAAACTGTTCTGAATAAACGGTGAGGTTTGTACAAACGCGACTCTAATTTTATGGATTTCTCTTATGTGCATTGTAGAAAGTACGCGTTCCTTTGCTTCGTCTCGTAATTGGACGTATTCGCTGTAATCTGCTTGCATTTCGATGTCCCATAATATTCCTTGCGAAGATTTCTTTGCGAGATTGATTAGGCGGTGGTACCGATCAGGAAAGTTATGATAATACCTTATAAGTTCAGAAGTAGGAGTTAGATATTGATCATTTGTAAAGTAATCCATTGTATGAGCTAAACTTGCGAGTTTTTCTGCCAGAAGGTTTCCTGAAAGAAATTTTTCATAAATCAACTCCGCGGCACATTTGGTACCGGTGCTGTCCAACACAAGATCAACAAGAGGTTCAAGACCTTCGATCGCTACTTCAGGCCAAGGGTGGTGATCAATCCAGACTACATTCCAATTATTTTTCTTGGCCATGGAAAACGTTTCCCTAAGGGTATCGATCAGACTAGTGTCGGAGTTGAGCCCTAAATCCGAAATGATGATAGTACCTTGTTCTTTCGAGGAGCGAGTTGCCGACTCTATGAAACCTCTCATTTTCATAAAGCTCTCAGCTCCGTAATTCAGAAATACAATCCTCGCTTGCGGATATCGAATCAATATAATAGCTGCTGAAAATAAGCCGTCAAGATCAGATTCATGGGAGAATATAATCACCTTCATTAATTACACCGCGGAACGGTAATAGACGATGGAGGATGTTTAACGAATCTCGAATTTACTGATTTAGCATCTTCTGTATCTGAACGCAAGCTTTTCTTCATCTGACAGGCACCTTCCCAAATACAGGCACCTGTACTAACACGAAATCAAAAAAGCAGATCACTAACTCGCATGCGTACTCAAATAATAAGGCAAATATCTTGCAGAGGTGATATTTGTTCGCGACCAAATGATTTGCCCTTTGACAAGCTTCGATATATATCGGTTCGTCAAATTCTACATCCGATAAGTGATAACGCACTGGCCCTATTTGGAAGTCGACAAGGCCGAATATAAGTCTCTTCATGTAACCATCTAAATAAAACACTAAAAGCCTTATTAATGACATCGCAAGTAGTTCAAAACTACAAAGCTTGTGAGACAGATAATCAATTGGAGTTGTTGTTATCGTGACATTTTCTGGTAAAGAATACCCAAACATGGTATCACTACAAAAGCAAAGGCGCGTTTGTAAGCCTTAAGGATAGCCAACTTTGCTGTGATTACTTATCATGCATGTATGGAATAGTTGCAAGTGATGGTTATGCTGGAATGATTTTTATCCCCTCTAATTTCTGTTAATTTTGTTAATGACGATTCAGGATGGGTCCTACGTTCTGCTTTTTCACACATCTAGGAAAAAATGATTGACACGGGTTGCTCGAGAAAAGAAAGTACATACCCATATCGGAGTAATTGATGTTTCATCGGTTATTGGATGCGAATATGGTACGATCGTTAAAACCAGCGAAGGAAAAATTATCCACCTGTTAGAACCAACTATTCATGATTTTATAATGAAGTCTGAAAGAAGGACACAGATTATATATCCAAAAGATTTAGGTTACATAGTAGCTCGTACAGGATTGAAGAGTGGATCGCAGGTACTGGAGATTGGAACTGGGAGTGGCGGTCTGACTACCTTTCTCGCAAGCATTGTAAAAACCACAGGGCATATCTACACTTACGACATAAATCCTGATTTTTTAGAGATTGCCAAGCGTAATCTCGAAAAGGCTGCGATGACAGCATATGTCACTACGTATCTACATGATCCACATGAAGGGATTGACATTAAAGATGCTGACGTAGCTATAGTCGATCTTGGTGACCCTTGGACTATGGTCGACCAGGTTTATCATGCGTTGAAACCAAGTGGCGCATTCGTTGCCATTTGTCCGACAATGAATCAGTTGGAAAAGTCAGCAACGGAGCTTAAAAAGAATAATTTCATAGATGTAGACTGTGTGGAATTGCTTATCCGAGATATAGAGGCAAGGGAAGGGATGAGCAGACCTGCCATGAGGATGGTAGGACATACAACTTATCTAATTTTCGCTAGGAAGACCAGCTATATCTAACCGTATCCAGAAACCACAATCTTCCATATGGACTAGCCACTCCAGTAAAGGTTCGACTTCTTCAAAACACTAGGTAGAAGTAGACTTATCCGGTAGCGGGTTATAACAATAACAGAAAAATATGGTACCTCTGTCAGGATAAGCTAAGTGAATTTATGAAGATACTTGTAACTGGCGGAGCCGGCTTCATCGGATCTAATATTGCAAATACCTTGAGCCGAGACAAAAATGCTACTGTGATTGCATTCGATGATTTATCCTTGGGAAGGCCAACAAATCTCTCTTGCAATGTAAAATTTGTGAAGGGTTCAATTATGGATTACGAATTAACTTTAGAACTAGGAAGAGGATGCGATTACATTTTCCATTCTGCCGCAAAAAGCTCCTCCCCAATGTTTAAAGATGACCCGAGAAAAGGAGTCGATATAAATGCTTTAGGATTTATGAACGTGGTGGAATCTGCCAAACGGAACCACGTTAAAAAAGTAATTTTTGCTTCATCCAGTTCCGTGTATAATGGTCTACCCATTCCATTTAAGGAATCTCACATCATCACACCGAAGACATTCTATGAGGCCTCTTTCTACTGTAGAGAAATTTTAGCGAAAACATACTATTGGGAGAACGGATTGAACTTAGTCGGTTTAAGATATTTCAGCGTTTATGGTCCTAATGAAGAGCATAAAGGAAAGTTCGCAAATAATATTTCTCAGTTTTTGTGGAGTATGACAAACGGACAAAGCCCAGTGATATATGGGGATGGAACCCAGACTCGGGATTTTACGTTTGTAGATGATGTGGTCCAAGCAAATATATTGGCACTCCAATCAGAAGAGATGGAATTTGGAATTTACAATATCGGCACTGGTATCGAAACTTCGTTTTCTAGGTTAGTGGAAATAATCAACCGACATCTCGGAACTAATATACAAGCCACTTTTGTAGATAATCCCATCAAAAACTACGTGCAGAAAACTAAGGCCGACATAACGCTTGCTAAGTTGGAACTTGGCTATGAGCCCAAGTTCAGCCTTGATGACGGGATACCGGCACTGATAAGGAAAAAATGCTAATACTGGTCATAACAACATTACCAATATGCCTACAAGGTGGATCTTCAGCCTAAAAGGTGGAAATGGATTAGTGTGCCTACTCGTACGTTATGTCTTTGTGAAAAACCTGCCGATGTTTCTAGCACATACAAGGAATCCCTGTCAGGAAAGTAACCAGGACAATAGCCTCGTATTGGACAGGGTTCCAAATTTGAAACTATGTAGACAACTGAACGATTCGCATTCAGCCAAATTATATCAATTGGAAATTTCATATCCTTCATCCAGAATGATTGTCTAGAAGGATGTTGAAAAACAAACAACATCCCTTCACTTTCGTTTACGTGGTTTCTAATTGCCAAACCCTTAATTTGTTGATCTTGGGTGAGTGCTAAATCTGCAATCAGCTTGAAGTCATTCACTGCCACAGCCGCTTTTAAATACCTGTCTGAAGGGATCGAAATTCCGTTGAGAAAATTGGGTGAGTCCGTGTGACTGGCAGAAGAGTTACCTAGTATAAATAAAGATACCCCCGCGATGGACGCTATTATTGCTCCGATTATTGCAATTAGCAATATGGACAATGTTCATTCCTGTTCTCGATAGCTCATATTAAGGTCTTTTTCTACAAATTCCATTGCAATCGAGGAAAGCTAAACGATCGACTGTCAAGCGCAGATTAATGAAACAGCATTATCAAGATAGCCATTGCGCCCAAACCGCCAAATAAGACTAGAGTAGCCTTCCATAAGCCTTTGCTGGCGGTTTCGCTGATATCCCACATACCACCGCCAATAGTTCCGCTTCTTCGCTTGATCTGCGAATAGCTGTATATTCGCTCGAAGTCAGCTGATGGTGTCCATGCCCGTGCATAAACACGATCATGCATACCGTGATTTGTATTAATGTCGTAATCCCGTCTAGACATTTCGTCGGAAAGGACTTCGTAAGCTTCGATAATCAACATGAACTTGTGCTTAGAATCTTCAGAATTCTTATTTTTATCAGGATGGTATCTCATGGCTAGAGTCCGGAAAGATTGTTTTATTTCGGCTTGAGAGGCATGGTTATTGACACCTAATATCTCATAATAATTTGGCACTACTACTATTAGGCTGGTCGGTTAAATATGTCTATTCGGCTGGAAATATGCTTATTAAGAATCCGGATAAGCAATAAGGCGGCAACATGCACTCTATTGAGGCAATGGAAACAGAAATAGGTTACCAATTAGCGGACCTAGAAAAATTAGAATTACCACGTCCACAAGCTAGGTTTGAGGACTATGTCATTACCGGTTCTGGAGACTCGTACGTAGCATCATTGGTCACAAAATACGTGTCTGGTTATAATGTGGTATGTTGTCATCCTATGGATATTGTCTTGAATCCAGCTATAGTGAGGAATCGCAAGGTATATCTTGTATCAATTTCTGGCCGTACAAGGGCCACAATCTGTGCCGCTAGAGTGGCAAAAAAGAACGCACTCAGAACGATTGCAGTAACGACAAGACCAGACAGCCCCCTGGCAAAATGCTCTGATGATATCATTTCGATCCGATACAATAGCACCAACATTCCAACCTCTGGCACCATAGGTTTTACTGCTTCCATGTTGTGTTGTCTTTCTTTGGTGAGCAAGGTGGATTATTTGAACAATGTCAAGCACATCTATAATGAGTCTATTGTTCCTGCCGAATACCTAAGCAATTACAAACTAAAAAGTTCTACTTCACACATATTTCTGGGGAATGGTATATTCTTTCCTGCTGCATTATACGGGTCACTGAAGATGAATGAAGTCTTTGGTGTACGCTCTTTCGCTTATTCATTGGATGAGTTTTGTCATTCTCCAATTTTCAGTATTAAGAACAAAGATAGAGTCATCATAGTCGGAAGCGACACACGTGACTTAAGCGTGAGCAAGACAATCACAAATCAGCTATCTGAGATAAACATCTTGACTTTCTACGTCGACTGCGGAAACCGGAGCGTGATAGAGAGCTTATTAAAGTCGATTTTTTTCTTGCAACTATATGTTGTTAAATTAGCTGTTAAAAATCGGTTAAAGGATTGTTATTTCTTGAAAAATCAGAGGCTATTATCTCTTAGTTCTCAGCTTATCTATGGCTCAGGCCGATTATCCTAGACGTGCAAATTCTTCGGAAACTTTCACCCTGCAATATATTCCAACAAGATTGTCCTGTGATCAATCTCGTAATATTTTCGGGGTTACGGATTACGAAGTAATTAGAAGTAGGTAAGCTTGATCACATTTTTGATTGACAGAAAGTTCATTTCTAATGTTCTAAAGCTATACACCAAAAATTTGATATTCTTATAAAAGTATGTTTATTTATCTATCGTAGATGACAAAAATACTAATCGTGGATGATGATACTGATATTACACTAGCTTTCAAGAAAGGTTTGGAAAACGATGGTTTTCACGTCGACGTGTTTAACGATCCTCAAGAGGCGCTATCGAATTTTGAAGCTTCTAAATACGACTTATTGCTCTTGGACATCAGGATGCCAAAAATGAATGGCTTCGAGCTATATAAGGAGATGGATAAGATCGATAATGATGTTAAAGTATGCTTTATTACCGCATTTGAAGTATATTATGAGGCCCTGAGAGAAGTCTTTCCATCAATGGAGGTGGAATGTTTTATTCGAAAACCTATCGAGATAGGAAATTTGGTAAAGAAGATAAAAAACGAATTGAATTTGTCTAATTCGTAGTTAATTTCTTCTATCGTCTCCTTGCATCCATGATGGCATTTGACGCGAATTTGAAGTTACACGACTATTGTCAATTCTGAAACGAGAGTGATCTCATACTACAACAGACGACAATTTGTGAGACTTTTTGATATTTGTTGTAATATGCTTGATAACCGTCGACAACGGAGTTCCAGGGCCGAAATTCCCTGTAATTCCTTCACCTTCTAATGACTTTTTATCACTCTCGGGAATTATTCCACCTCCTACGAGTAAAATGTCGTTTATGCCTTTTTCCCGCAAGAGTCTTGCAACCTTTGGAAATAGAACAAGATGTGCTCCGTTTAATAGGCTCATGGCAATTGCGTCGACGTCCTCGTCTATGGCAGTATTGGCGACACGTTCAGGAGTACAAAATAGCCCAGAGTAGATTACTTCCATTCCAGAGTCTCTCAGCGCTCTGCAAATGACAAGGGCTCCTCTGTCGTGACCGTCTAGTCCGAGCTTTGATACAAGCACTCTGATCCTCTTGTGTTGTTGCAGCTGGCTTTGCTCTGGTTCTTGCATTCATGAAATATTAACGAACAAGACTTTAAAACTTACCGTTGCGTGTGCAACCATTACTGATATGTAACTACCAGTGTTTAGTTTAATATTGGTATACATTATATCGGACATATTATGCATCCTATAGTGGAGGGTCTTTTCCAAGGTGACCGTCGTTCACTCGCTAGAGCAATTTCAATCGTAGACGACGATGAACCCGATTCACGTATGATCCTACGTCAAATATTTAGTAAAACAGGGAATGCCAAGACCGTGGGATTCACAGGAGCTGCGGGTGTTGGGAAAAGTTCTCTCATAGAAAAATTGGTTCCGCTTTTTCAGAATCTAGGGTATAAAATAGCCATTCTAGCTGTTGATCCAACAAGTCCCATTACTGGTGGAGCCATCCTAGGAGATCGCGTAAGGATGCAGACTACTATGGATGATCAGAACGTTTTTCTGAGGAGCTTGGCTTCTAGGGGAGCATTAGGAGGAATCTCTAGATCAGTTAGAAATGCAATACGCATCCTTGATGCGGCCGGCTATAGTTTGATAATAGTGGAAAGCGTAGGGGCAGGACAAGTGGAAGTTCAAATTTCAAACGTGGTCAACATAACTGCGGTTGTGTTTAGTCCACAAACAGGTGACAGTATACAAGCTATAAAAGCTGGCCTGACTGAAATTGGAGACCTCTATATTATTAACAAAGGAGAACTTGACGGTTCCACGAGTCTATACAATTCTGTCAGAGATCTGATAGGTGACACGCCTAGGAAGCCTGTGGTGA
>Ga0153924_1001733_pt1 | contig 10226 bp, 8 predicted proteins | sample TSNJ008MetaG_FD_104709 | JGI IMG/M metagenome (GOLD analysis project Ga0153924, IMG submission 104709) | Attine ant fungus gardens microbial communities from New Jersey, USA - TSNJ008 MetaG | ecosystem: Host-associated > Fungi > Mycelium > Unclassified | place: USA: New Jersey, Wharton State...
GGAATGGAATCCTATAAGACAAAAAAGCGCTCCGCTAAGGATGCGCATGACGCTTCATAAGAAGATTGTCACTAAAGTGACAGCGCGTCAGCGCCAGAGTTTCGCAAGCGAAACTCTTTGTTATCTTATAGGAAAGTACTACATTTCGTTTCCTATAAGGGATAGATTCCTATAATTAGTGCACATTGTACATACCATAATCTACCATTGCAGATAATATGTACATAATGTATAATTTTAGTAAAATAATGAAATTATTTCTAACTTATGAGGAGGAGAAAGCATGAAGCAAAAAATTTTTAAAAGTCTTGCGTTATTTATGACAGTGGTATTAGTCATATCTACCCTGCAAATTATGGGTGGTGCGGAGATGAAAACTGTACTAGCAGGTGATTTGATAGAGATTGAGGATGGGGATATCGATGATTTGATAGGAAGTGGTACGCCCCATCAATACTTAATAGCTTATACGGTAAAGAATTTAGAACTTCCGTTATTTGTGGAATATGATTTGTATTTACCGACAACAGGTTTTTTAGATACCATTATTACATGGTATAGTGATACGCCTGGTGTTATGTCTAATCTTGGTGAAGTCACAACACCGGAAACCGATACGGAAGTAACTTTAACAGCAACGGTATCAAGCGGAAACTATTACCATCAAAAAGATTATAAAGTCACGGTATTAAGTGATAAAAGTAATGAGGATGAAGCGTGGAAGCTGGCATCCTACTTTACAGATGAGCCAATGGATTTATCTCAGGAAAAATTTTCGATGCAAAACCCATTTCAGGGAATCAATATTCTGGGCGGCGTTTCCATAAAATTTAATGTAAAGCATACCGGTGAATTTTCTTATCGTGACAATATCATAGCTTTCAATGATGAATATGCGAAGCAATCTTTAAGTTCGGCAGGCCGATTGTATTTTACAGGCAGTTCATATTTGGGATATAATGCAAATTATCAATTATTCGATGCAAATGTAATGAATGGAAGTTATGGAGCTTCGAAATGGACAGAAGGAGTCGATTATATTTCAGCTGTTCAGGAAACTGTGGTGGAAATCAAACTAATGCCGGATGGATATGCCGTATATATTGATGGCGTTATGGCATATGATACGGAGTCTGTAGAAAATGGGACAACATATGGTGAAAATCAAATGTGGGACTACGAGGACGTATTATACTGGCTGATGTATGAAGCTACTACATTAAGCTTAGGAAGCGGAAACTGGTGGACTGATGTATTTAACGGAACAATTTCTAATTTAGAGCTTTATGTCGAACCATATTCATGGTATTACAACTATGTCGACGTTGAAAGCATAACATTAAATAAATCATCAGCAACGATAAAAAAAGGTGATACACTGCAATTAACAGCCAAAATAAGTCCTTCAAATGCAACCTATCCATATGTATATTGGTATTCTTCTAATCCTGCAATAGCGACGGTAGATGAAGATACCGGTTTAGTAAAAGGGACAGGTGTTGGCAGTGCCCGTATTTATGCAGTATCATTAGATGGAGCAAGCGCAGAAATGCCTATTACAGTTACGAATCCGGTGACAAGTGTTACACTGAATAAAAATAAAAAGACCCTTGTAAAAGGAGATACATTAACACTAAAAGCAACTATAGCACCTTCTAATGCAAATAAAAGTGTAAAATGGAAATCGGATAACGAAAGTGTAGCAAAAGTAAATAGCAGCGGAAAAGTTACAGCAAAGGGCGTTGGTACTGCAAGAATAAGAGCAACAGCAGCTGATGGTACAAACAAATATGCAGAATGTATTGTGACTGTAAAATATGCAAATGCAAAAAAAGTAACGGTAACAGCAAAAAATGCTGTAATAAACGATAATACCGTATATGTTGTAAAAGGAGAAAAGATATCAATCAAAGGTTCTGTTTCCCCGAATACGGCAAAGCAGAAAGTTACATATAAAGTAACAAAAGGGAAAGATTGTGTATCAATAAAAAATGGAGTTATCACGAGCCAAAAAGCTGGAACAGCAACAATTAGCGTTAAGTCAGCGGATGGTAAGGCCGTGCGGAAAATAACAGTAAAGGTAATAAAAAAAGCGAAAGCAAATAAGAGTCTGACACTTACCTCGAAGAAAAATGCTAGTTTGAAAGTAGGCGCTTCTTCCTCCATTACAGTAAAAGCGACGAAAGGTACGACAAGTGCTTTGACGTACACAATTACATCGGGAAAAGGAATTGTGACTGTAGATAAATATGGTATTATCAAAGCCAAAAAAGCAGGAACGGCCGTAATCAAAGCAAAATGCGGAAAACAAACTGTGAAAGTTACAGTAACAGTAACAAAATAACTTATATTTAAAGAGATATTATTAAATGGCTTTTGCGTAACGCAAAAGCCATTGTTTGTAAATGGGGATGATGCCAAAGTCGGACGACATTGGCGTTATCCCCGTTAGTATATGAACATTAATTTGCATTTTAATCAATTTACTCCTTCAAATGTAAATACATTGCATTATGTTAATATTTTTTTTATAACATGCAAAACCTTTTATTTTTATTCTTAATAAGGTTGTTTATAAAAAAATTAATATATTTGTAACAATTTACATATAATAATGTTGAGCCAAGTTATTAGTAGTATAAAGAAGTGTGAAACATGACGAAAATACATGCAAAGCGCGCGACATGGAGGAATAATATGATTAATTATAAGAACTGTGTGATTATTTCAGTGGCGGCAATTCTTGTCTCTTTTATAGCCATAAGTACAAATAACGTTAATGCCAATACGAATGTAACGACAGACAATTACACTAACAATGAATTTTATGAAGAAGTCAATATAGAAGCCAATATAAGAAATATCATACAAAATGTTGAAAGTACTGAAAACACCACAACCGAAGATACAGATAAAAATGAAACTACGAAAAAGAAAACAATAAAAAAGACAACTGAAAAAAATACAGAAGAAACACAAGAAGCGTATCAAAATACGATATATCCCAATGTTACCGGTATTGATTTTGATAATTTATGCAAAATCATAGAAGCAGAGGCGGCAAATCAAGGTGAGACAGGAAAAATGCTGGTAGCAAATGTAGTTATTAATAGAATGAAAAGCAGCGAATTTCCAAATACAATAACGAAAATCATATTTGAACAAGGTCAATTCCAACCAACCTGGGACGGAAGCTTTTATTCAGTAAATGTAAGTGATGAAACAGTAGAAATTGCAAAACGGGCACTACTCGGAGAAGATCATTCAAACGGAGCATTATACTTTGCCTGTGAAACATCTTCTGCAAGTTATTTTAATACAAAATTAACTTTCTTATACAAGCACAAGGCTCATTATTTTTATAAATAATATTAATTGAATAATATTATCCGGTATGATATAATTCCATGTATATAATAGTAAAATATGTTCTATTATTTATTAAAGAATAATTTATAAAAGGATGGATGAGTAAACATGGAATTAATGTATAAAAGTACCAGAAGTGAAGATGAAAAAGTTACAGCATCACAAGCCATTTTAAAAGGCCTGGCAGATGATGGCGGGTTATTTGTCCCAACTATGATTCCTAAATTAGATACTTCAATAGAAGATTTGGCGAAGATGAATTATAAAGAAATTGCTTATGTTGTAATGAAAGAATTTTTAACAGACTTTACAGAAGAAGAGTTAAAAAGCTGTATTAATAAAGCGTATGATTCAAAGTTTGATACGGAAGAGATCGTACCTATAGTAAATGCAGATGGTGCTTACTATTTAGAATTATTTCATGGGTCAACAATAGCTTTTAAAGATATGGCATTATCGATTTTACCGCATCTATTAACCACTTCGGCTAAAAAAAATAATGTAAAAAATGAAATCGTAATACTGACCGCTACCTCTGGAGATACTGGAAAGGCGGCTATGGCAGGGTTTGCGGATGTAAAAGGAACCAAAATCATCGTGTTTTATCCTAAAGGGGGTGTCAGCCCGATTCAGGAAAAACAGATGGTGACACAAAAAGGAAATAACACTTTTGTAGTTGGAATCAATGGTAATTTTGATGAGGCGCAAAGCAGTGTAAAAGCTATTTTTGGTAATAAGGAATTAGCAAAAGAATTAGATGAGGCGGGATTCCAATTCTCTTCTGCCAACTCTATTAATATAGGTAGATTAATTCCTCAAATCGTATATTATGTATATGCATATGCCAGGCTATTTGCCACTGGCAAGATTGCAAAAGACGAAAAAATCAATGTTGTGGTTCCAACCGGAAATTTCGGTAATATTCTAGCGGCTTATTATGCTAAGAATATGGGACTGCCAATCAATAAACTGATTTGCGCTTCAAATGATAATAAAGTATTATTTGACTTTTTTAAAACAGGTTGTTATGACAAGAACAGAAAATTTATTTTAACATCGTCACCATCTATGGATATTTTGATTTCCAGTAATTTAGAGAGATTGATTTATAAGACAGCAGGTGAGTCTTCCGTAGAGAATGCCCAGATGATGCAGGCACTGGCGAGTGAAGGCAAATATATTATAACTGATGAGATGAAAAAGCAGCTGACTGACTTCTACGGTAATTATTCCACTGAAGAAGAGACAGCTAAGATAATTAAAGAGATTTATGAAACTACAGGATATATATTAGATACCCACACTGCAGTTGCAGCAAGTGTTTATCAAAAGTATAAAGAAGAGACAAATGATTCTGCACAATCAATTATTGCCTCTACGGCAAGTCCGTTTAAATTCACAAGAAGTGTAATGAATGCGATTGACAGCAATTATGACTCAATGGGGGATTTTGAACTTGTGGATGAATTGAGTAGGATTGGAAATATTCAGGTTCCAAAAGCAATTGAAGAGATTAGAACTGCAGCAGTAATACATGATACTGTATGTGAAGTGAAAGATATGGAAGCTGTTGTTAAAAAAACTTTGGGATTATAATGGAAATCATAGGGTATTGCTATCTTGCAATTGCCCTTTTTTTCTATTGCTTTTTATGAACCAGTCACTTTTACATCACATAAAAGGATTAAATTAATAATATAAAATTTATTGAACATTGTGGATGTGCAAACTCTTTGTTCTAAAGAAGGAGGCGAGAAATGTATAATATTTTAGTTGTGGATGATGAAGAAAAAATCAGATCGATTATTAAGAAATATGCTGAATTTGAAGGCTATATGATTACTGAAGCCGGTAATGGAATGGAAGCAATTCAGATATGTAAAGAGAATGATTTTGATTTAATGATATTAGATGTTATGATGCCTGAGCTAGATGGATTCTCGGCATGTAGAGAGATTAAGAAATTTAAAAATATTCCGGTTATTATGTTATCGGCAAGAGGAGAAGAATATGACAGGATTCATGGATTTGAATTGGGAATAGATGATTATGTTATTAAACCTTTTTCACCGAAAGAACTTATGATGAGAGTAAAAGTAGTAGCTTCTCGTAATCAAAAAAACGAAACAGAATCAATGGAACATGATGTATATGAGAGAGAGGGCCTAAAGATTGATTTTACAGGAAGAATTGTAACAATTGATGGAGAAGCCGCATATATGACACCGAAGGAATATGATTTACTGTTTTTCTTAGTGAGAAACAGAGGGATTGCTTTGACAAGAGAGAAATTAATTACAGATGTATGGGGTTACGATTATTATGGAGATGACAGAACCTTAGATACCCATATAAAGCTTTTAAGGAGCAGTCTGGGAGAATACCGCAAATTTTTAGTCACTTTAAGAGGGGTGGGATACCGCTTTGAAGCGTAGGAAAGTTAGTGTCAAGTGGATATTATTTGGAACATTATTTGGATTTGCGGCTGCACTGTTGATTGCAATGTGGCTGTTACAAACCGTATATCTTGATACTTCATATAAAAGCATAAAAAAGAAAGAAATATCTAATGCCATGGATAGTATTGTCAATGTATCGGATAATGCGGAGCTGAATGAGTTATTAGTCACTTTGGCAGATGACTATGATATTTGTGTTTTAATTACAGATGAGAATGGATCTACTTTAAGTATAGCAGAGGCAAATTTTCAGTGTGCAATACATAAGTGGACGCCTAGTATTATAAAAACCTATATTAAAAGAGCAGAAGAAAATGATGGAAGTTATCAAAGAGTAATTGAAGGTTTAGGAGCAGGCTCAAAAAATAATTCAGGATATGAAGATCAAGATCAAAATCAGAATCAGAATCCTGAAGATATAAATATTATGGATAAACCGGACAGATTAAGAGAAATGCCAGATGTAGAAAGCTATCAAAGTGTAATTTATGTAAAAATGTTTACGCTAAACGGCACTGAGAAAGTGGCAATTTTAAATTCAATTATATCGCCTGTAGATGCTACAGTCAGGACTATCAGAGTGCAATTGATGTATGTCTCTTTTATTATCGTAGTTGTAGCTTTGATATTAGCAATTTTCATATCTAAAGTTGTATCAAAACCAATTATAAAATTAAATACATCAGCGAAAGAATTGGCAAAGGGTAATTTTGATATTAGATTTGAAGCCGGTGAGTATCGTGAAATAGAAGAACTTTCTAATACTTTAAATCATGCTGCGATTGATTTGGGGAAAGCAGAAAAACTTCAAGAAGAAATTATCGCCAATGTTTCTCATGATTTAAGAACTCCATTAACAATGATTGTAGCATATTCGGAAGTGATGAGAGATCTGCCGGGAGAGAATTCGCCGGAGAATGTACAGGTGGTAATAGATGAAGCACTTCGATTGACTAATTTGGTTAATGACTTACTGGATATTTCAAAAATTCAATCTGGTGTAACTACCTTAGAATTAAAAGAATATAATTTAACAGATAGTATTAGATCGGTTATTGATAGATATGGAAGATTAGTAGAGCAAGACGGATATAAAATTATATTTGATTATAAATGTAATGTTTTGGTAGAAGCTGATGAATTTAAAATGTATCAAGTAATGTATAATTTAATCAGTAATGCTATTAACTATACCGGTGCAGACAAAAAGGTAATAGTAAAGCAAAAAACAATTGGAAGTATTGTTAGAATAGAAGTAATTGATACCGGAGAAGGAATACCAGAAAAAGAGATTGAAAATGTCTGGGAAAGATATTATAAAGTAGATAAAACACATAAAAGAGCTATAGTTGGAACTGGATTGGGATTATCTATTGTAAAAAATGTTTTAAAGCTTCACAAGGCGACATACGGTATTAATAGTGAGATTGGAAAAGGCAGTATATTCTGGTTTGAGCTTAAAATCAAAGAAAGGATAGGAGGTGGCTGAATATGGCAATAGAGACATTTAAACGATATGAGAAAAAATTTCTGTTAGATCGAGAAAAATTTGAATGTATTTCAAAATGTTTAGAAGATTATATGGAACCGGATAAATTTAATATAGATGGAAATTGTTATACGATTTCAAATATTTACTATGACACTGAAAGTGATGAGCTAATCAGACGTTCAATTACAAAACCGGTATATAAGGAAAAACTTAGGCTGCGCAGTTATGGAAAGCCAACATTAGAAGATATAGTTTTTTTAGAGATAAAGAAAAAGTTTAAAGGCGTTGTAAATAAAAGAAGAACAAAATTGACATTAGCTGAAGCATATGATTTTATTGATAATGGAATCATTCCGGAGGAACAGCCATATATCAATAGACAAGTCCTGCATGAATTACAATATTTTTTTGAAATATATGATTTGAAACCAGCAGTTTATTTAAGCTATGACAGATGGGCTTATTTTTCAAAAGAAGATACAGATTTTAGGATTACGTTTGATACAAATATTAGAACAAGAAGAACAGACCTGCGACTGGAGTCCGGTTCTTATGGAGATTTATTGCTACCAGAAGACACATGGCTGATGGAAGTAAAAATACTAAATGCAATTCCGCTTTGGTTTGTGAAAATATTATCTGAGTGTGAAGTCTATGCAAACTCATTTTCAAAATATGGTACTGAATATAATAAAAAAATAGAAAAGATAAGACTAAAGGAGATTATATAATGTTTGAGACAATTTTATTGGAGACAGAATTATCAATTTCAAGAGTATTAATTTGTATGGGGGTTGCATTAGCGTTAGGATTATTGGTAAGCATTATTTATATACTGAGTGATAAGAAGAAGGGATATTCGACCAATTTTGCTATCACATTAGTAATATTACCTGCAATCGTTGCAATTGTAATTATGTTAGTTGGAAGTAACGTGGCAAGAGCATTTTCAGTGGCAGGCGCATTTACATTAGTTAGATTTAGAAGTGTTCCGGGAGATTCAAAAGACATAGCCAGTGTGTTTTTTTCAATGGCAATCGGTTTAGCTGCAGGTATGGGATATATTACATTGGCGATTGTGATTGCCGCAGTAATCGGTGTTGTATATTTAATATTAATGAGAAGCCCTTATGGAAAAAGGAGTAGTGTACACAAGCAATTAAGGATTACAATACCAGAAAATCTTAATTATGAAGGAACATTTGATGATATATTTGAAGAGTATACAACAAGAATCAGTTTAGACAGAGTGAAAACAACAAATTTGGGTGCATTATATGAGCTGACCTATTCAGTTTCAATTAAAGATAATGTAAGCCAAAAAGATTTTATTGATAAACTTAGATGCAGGAATGGTAACTTAAATATCATTTTGGGTATGATGCCGGACAAACAGCAGGAGTTATAGACAGAATTGGGACACTGTGATAAAATAATATAAAATAATTATCGCGGTACACGACAGCTGTGTAATGCAAGAAAGAGGTTAGAATGAGTATCACAAACAAAGAATTTGGCAAGACAGAAGATGGAATAGCAGTAGATTTATATACAATTACAAATGAAAATGGCGTAACAGCCAAATTTACAAACTATGGTGCTATTCTGGTATCATTCATTGTTCCGGATTCCAATGGCAATATGACAGATATTGTATTAGGGTATGATGAATTAGAAAAATATTTTATTAACGGACCTAATTTTGGCGCGACGATTGGACGTCATGCGAATCGAATCGGAGGAGCAGCTTTTGAATTAAATGGTCAGAATTATGTATTGGATAAGAATGATGGTAACAACAATCTGCATGGTGGGTTTGATGGCTATCATAAAAGAGTCTGGAATGGGAAAGCTTTTAAAAACGATACTGGTCAGGTGATGGAATTTTCATACCACAGTCCTGATGGCGATCAAGGATTCCCAGGTAATTTAGATGTAACGGTTACATATACTTTAACAGCAGACAATCAGATCATAATAGACTATTTTGCAACAACAGATAAAGATACGATTGTAAATTTAACCAACCACAGTTATTTCAATTTGGCAGGACACGATTCAGGTACTGTATTAGATCAAAAGGTTTGGATTGATGCAGATCAATTCACAATTGCAGATAAAGAGTCCATCCCAACAGGTGAGATTGAGCAGGTAAAAGGAACACCGATGGATTTTACTTCATTAAAACCAATTGGTGAAGATATTGAAAGTGATTACCAGCAGATTGTTTGGGGACAAGGATTTGACCATAACTGGGTGCTTAAGACAAAACCGGGTAATTTCGGTTTAGTTGCCAAAATGATTGATGATAAGTCGGGAATTATTATGGAAGTATATACAGATATGGAAGGTATTCAATTCTACTCAGGAAACTTTTTGGATGGAACCGATATTGGGAAAGGCGGTGTCTCCTATATCAAGCGTAGCGGAGCCTGTTTTGAGACACAATATTATCCAAACGGAGTGAATAGAAAGAATTTTCCGCAGCCTGTTTTAAAAGTGGGTGAGGAATATAAATTTAGGACTATCTACAAGTTTTTACAAAAATAGTATAAAAATTATGTCAAATATGATATACTAAGCGAAATGAAAATTTCGCTTAGTATTTTTATCTTATAGGAAAGTCCTACATTTCGTATCCATATTAGGAATGGAATCCTATAAGACAAAAAAGCGCTCCGCTAAGGATGCGCATGACGCTTCATAAGAAGATTGCCACTAAAGTGACAGCGCGTCAGCGCCAGAGTTTCGCAAGCGAAACTCTTTGTTATCTTATAGGAAAGTCCTGCATTTCGTATCCAGTAAGATATTGATTCCTATAAGATAAAAAACGCTCCGCGAGGATGTGCACACTTTCGGATAGGAAGATGCACTACGTGCCCGAAAGTGGCACGGCGATTCTGCGA
>Ga0153924_1001734_pt1 | contig 10215 bp, 9 predicted proteins | sample TSNJ008MetaG_FD_104709 | JGI IMG/M metagenome (GOLD analysis project Ga0153924, IMG submission 104709) | Attine ant fungus gardens microbial communities from New Jersey, USA - TSNJ008 MetaG | ecosystem: Host-associated > Fungi > Mycelium > Unclassified | place: USA: New Jersey, Wharton State...
ACGGGTGTGCCGCCGCGCAACGTGATCCTCGGGCAGGACGGCATCGTCGTCGACCTGAAGGACGGCGTCGCGACGGTCGCCGGGCAGCTCGACATCGGCTACGTGTACGTCGACGGCTCGACCGTGGGCGAGATCACCGACGCCGACCTGAAGGACCGCCGTGTCCTGTCGGAAGAGGGCTTCATCTCGGTCTTCGCCGCGGTGGACTTCACCACCGGCCAGTGCGTCATCGGCCCGGAGATCCAGTCGCGCGGCTTCGCCGAGGACGACTCCGTGTTCGACGACGTCCGTCCGCAGATCGCCAAGGCGATCGCCGAGGCGGCCGCCAACGGCACGCGCGATTCGCACGCGTTCGCGCAGGTCGTCCGCCGCACGGTCGGCCGCTGGGTCAACACCAAGCACCGCCGCCGTCCGATGATCGTCCCGGTGGTCATCGAGGCGTAGCGCCCGCAAGCTCCTCGCTCGACCGGGAGGCCCGTCCAGCGTCCGTCACGGATGCTGCGGCGGGCCTCCCTTGGTTTGTCCTGAGTGGGGATTAGGGTTCTGCCCATGGCCGGAGGCACCAAGTCGACCACGCGCTCGCGCGCGTCCACGTCGTCCCGAGGGAACGGGACGCGTGGTTCGTCGCGCACCCAGGCCACGACGAAGAAACTGCCGCAGGTTGCACCGACACCGGTGTTCCGGGAGCAGAACCCGCTCGTGACCTTCTGGCTCGCGATGGCGCACGGCGTCGGCGCGGTGTTCCGGCTGCTCGGCAAGGAGTCGCTCGAGAAGGACCAGCGGCGCGACGGGTTCCCGTTCCTGCTGTTCGTGCTGGCCATCGCCGGTGCAGTCGTCGAGTGGCTCAACCCGACGAACGACGTTTCCGTCGCGCTCGACGCCTACACGTTCGGTGGACTGTTCGGCCGGTTGGCGTTCGCGCTGCCGGTGATCATGATCGTCTTCGCCGGATGGCTGTTCCGGCACCCGGCCTCGGTGCACGACAACACCCGCATCGGCATCGGCCTGGGGATCCTGCTCGTCTCCATCGCCTCGCTCTGCCACGTCTTCGGCGGGCAGCCGAGCGCAGCCGACGGCATGCCCGCGCTGGCCGCGGCCGGCGGGGTGCTCGGCTGGGTCGTGATCGGCTGGCTCGTGACGATCGCGACCGCGTGGGTCGCGGTTCCCGTGGCGGTCGTGCTGCTCGTGCTCTCCCTCTTCATCATCACCAAGACGCCGCCGAACAGGGTCGGCCGTCGCCTGCACGAGCTCTACGCGTACCTGTTCGGAGCCCCGGCCCCGGCGGCAGAGCCCGAGGTCGAAGCAGCAGCAGCGGCGCCCGCCACCCGCACCAAGACGACCAAGCGCGGCAAGAAGGGCGACACCGACTTCCAGCTGTTCGACGACCTCGGGTTCGGCGACGAGCGCGCAGCAGGCGACGGTGACGACGCTGCCGACGGCGACAACGTGCCGTGGTGGCGCCGGAACAAGTCCGGGCGCGAAGAGGACCCGGCGTACGACAGCCCCGTCCTGCCCCCGGCGACCGGTGTCGCTCCGACGGCCCCGCCCGCGGCTGCGGCTGCTCCCGTGGCGCCCGCACCGACCGCGAACCCGAACGCCGGCGCCGCGGCCGGCTTGGTCGACCTGACACCCGCCGAGCCCGCGTCGGTCAACCTCAACGACTCCGTCGAGCAGGACCTGCAGGACGCCGAGCAGGCGCTCCGGGCGTTCGGCACCGACGTCCCCGCGCGTCCGGAACCGACCGCCGACATCCGACCGGCGGTGCCTGCGGTCCTGTCCGAGCCCGAGGTCGTCGACGAGCCGGACGAGGCCGACGCCGCCGCCGAGCTGAGCGCGGCCGCCGCCGGGTCCGACGAGGACCCGTCGAAGCCGTACCGTCTGCCCGCCGCCACGACCCTGAGCTCCGGTACCCCTTCGGTCGCACGCAGCCAGGCGAACGACGACATCGTCGCCGCCATCACCGGTGTGCTCACCGAGTTCAAGGTCGACGCGAAGGTCACCGGGTTCTCCCGCGGGCCGACGGTCACGCGGTACGAGATCGAGCTCGGTCCGGGCGTCAAGGTCGAGCGGGTCACGGCCCTGTCGAAGAACCTGTCCTACGCCGTCGCCTCGAACGAGGTCCGGATCCTCTCGCCGATCCCCGGCAAGAGCGCGATCGGCGTCGAGATCCCGAACACCGACCGCGAGATCGTGTCCCTCGGCGATGTCCTCCGCTCGAACGCCGCGCGCAAGTCGAAGCACCCGATGACGATCGGTGTCGGCAAGGACGTCGAGGGCGGCTTCGTCGTCGCGAACCTGGCGAAGATGCCGCACCTGCTCGTCGCCGGTTCGACCGGTTCCGGCAAGTCGGTCTTCATCAACTCGATGATCACGTCGCTCCTCATGCGGGCGAAGCCGTCCGAGGTCCGGATGGTGCTGGTCGACCCGAAGCGCGTCGAGCTCTCGATCTACGCGGGTGTCCCGCACCTCATCACGCCCATCATCACGAACCCGAAGAAGGCGGCCGAAGCGCTGCAGTGGGTCGTGAAGGAGATGGACATGCGGTACGACGACCTGGCGTCGTTCGGGTTCCGCCACGTCGACGACTTCAACAAGGCGATCGAGAACGAGGAGATCGTCCTGCCGGCGGGCAGCGAGCGGAAGCTCAAGCCGTACCCGTACCTGCTCGTCGTCGTCGACGAGCTCGCCGACCTCATGCTCGTCGCCCCGCGCGACGTCGAGGAGTCGATCGTCCGCATCACCCAGCTCGCCCGTGCAGCCGGCATCCACCTGGTGCTCGCGACGCAGCGTCCGTCGGTGGACGTCATCACCGGCCTGATCAAGGCGAACGTGCCCTCGCGCATCGCCTTCGCGGTCACCAGCGTCACGGACTCCCGCGTCATCCTCGACCAGCCCGGTGCGGACAAGCTCATCGGCCAGGGCGACGCGCTCTTCCTGCCGATGGGCTCGTCCAAGTCGCTCCGCGTACAGGGTGCCTGGGTGCAGGAGGGCGAGGTCGCCGAGGTCGTCCAGCACGTCACGCGGCAAGCCCAGCCCGAGTACCGCCAGGACGTCCAGGCCGTGGTCGAGCGCAAGGAGATCGACGCCGACATCGGCGACGACCTCGAGCTGCTCCTCGCGGCGGTCGAGCAGGTGGTCTCGACGCAGTTCGGGTCCACCTCGATGCTGCAGCGCAAGCTCCGTGTCGGCTTCGCGAAGGCGGGTCGCCTGATGGACCTGATGGAGTCCCGCGACATCGTCGGTCCGTCCGAGGGGTCGAAGGCCCGCGACGTGCTCGTCACCGCGGACCAGCTGCCCGCGGTGCTCGCGAAGCTCCGTGGCGAGGAGCCGCCCGCCGCTCCGGCGCCCGTGGCCCCCGCGCCCGGTCCGAGCGACGACGGCGACCGCTACGGCGCCGACCCCGTGGGTGACATGACCCGCGGGTACGATGAAGTGCACGACGAGCCCGATGAGGACGCGTGGGGACTGACGGGCAGGGAGTGAAGGCGATGACCGCCTCGGACGGCACGGACACGACACACGGCGCGAGGTTCCCCTGGCGCGGGCGACTGCTCCGCAAGGGCCCCGGCCCCGCATCGACGGCGAACGTCGCGAACATCATCACCGTGGTGCGCATCCTCATGGCGCCGCTGTTCTTCGTGCTGCTCCTCGCCGACGCCGGCGACGACGGCCCACTGCGCATCTGGGCCGCGGTCGTGTTCGTCGTCGCGATCGTCACCGACAGTGCCGACGGCATCATCGCCCGCCGGCAGAACCTGGTCACCGACTTCGGCAAGCTCGTCGACCCCATCGCCGACAAGGTCCTGATCGGCGGCGCACTCGTCGCCCTGTCGATCCTCGGGGAGCTGCCCTGGTACGTGACCGTCCTGATCATGGTGCGCGAGATCGGCATCACGGTGTTCCGCTTCGCGGTGCTGTCGGACCGGGTGATCCCGGCCAGCCGCGGCGGCAAGATCAAGACCGTGCTGCAGGCCGTCGCCCTGACGGCGGCACTGTTCCCGTGGTGGGAGCTCGTCGGCGACTGGGCGCACTGGGTCAACGGCATCCTGATGACCGCCGCCTTCCTGGCGACCGTGCTGAGCGGCATCGACTACCTGTACCAGGCGTGGAAGCACAACCGGACCACCGCGTGACGCAGGCCGACGACGCGACCGGCACCGTGCCTCCCGGTCCGGCCGACACGGTCGACGCGATCGCGCAGTCCCTGGTCGCCGAGCTCACGCGTCGCGGTGAGACCGTCGCCGTGGCGGAGTCGCTCACCGGCGGATCGGTGGTGTCGACGCTCGTCGGTGTACCGGGGGCGAGCGCCGTGGTGCGCGGGGGAGTCGTGGCCTACGCGACGCCCGTCAAGCACAGCGTGCTCGGGGTCTCGGCCGAGTTGCTGGCCGCCAACGGCGCCGTCGACCCGGAGGTCGCGCGGCAGATGGCTGCCGGTGTCCGGACCGCGCTGTCCGTCGACGGCGAGCCGGCGACGTGGGGGATCAGCACGACCGGGGTCGCCGGGCCGGACCCGCAGGACGGCAAGCCCGTCGGCACCGTGTTCGTCGGGATCGCGTCGGCGGACGGCGCCACTGCCTGGGAACTCCACCTCGACGGGGACCGCGGTGCAATCCGGACGGCGTCCGTCTCCGAACTCCTGACACGGATGTCGTCCGTGGTCCGGGGCCGGGAATAGGTCCCGTTTCCACTGGGTTACATCTCACGCAATCTCCAGCAGGACGGCAGCCAGCCTGGTTAGCATGCTTCAACCGGCAACGCTAAAGTTGCTGAACCCGAACTCGATCCTCCGGATCGGGCGGGCGCGGAGACGACAGAGAGGAGGAGTTCTCATGGTTCTCGTTCGTCAGGAAATCGGCGATGTGCTTCGGGACTTCCGCTTGCAGAAGGGCCGGACCCTCCGTCAGGTCGCGTCCAAGGCCAGTGTGGCCCTCGGGTACCTCAGTGAGGTCGAGCGTGGTCAGAAAGAGGCCAGCTCGGAGATCCTCGCGTCCGTCGCGGATGCGCTGGACACCCCCATCTCCACGATCATGCGCGAGGTGGGCGACCGTCTCGCGATCGTCGAGGGACTCACTCCCGTCCCCGACACGCTCCCGGACGACCTCGTCGCAGAGTTCGACAACGACCTCGCGGTGCGCTGAGCGCCTCGCACTGAACGCCCCCGCCGGAACCTCCCGGCGGGGGCGTTCTGCGTCCGGGCGGCGGCGTGGGGCGTGGGGGCGTTTAGGCTGGACGGATGCGGGTGAGTGAGTTCTGGCGTGCCGTCGACCAGGTGTTCGGCGAGGCCTACGGATCCGTGGTCACCCGTGACGTCGTGCTCGAGGACCTCGGTGGCCGCTCCGCCGTGGACGCGTTGGACGCCGGCATCGACGCCCGCCGGGTGTGGGACGCGCTGTGCGATTCGCAGGACGTCCCGCTGGACCGGCGGCACGGCAAGGGGTTGGCCGAGCCGCAGAACTGAGGCGCGTGCTCCTCCGATCGTGTCGGCTCCGTCGCCCGAAACTCTGTTCGGCGTGTTGCTCGAACGGGTGTTCGATCGGTGGTACGTTCCTCCACAGCGGCGTCGCCCGGGTGTTCCATCCACAGATCGCGTGACCGTCGGCAGTGATGTCGGTGGCCGGCCATAGGTTGATGGACATCGGGAACAGCCCGAAGCCTTGTCGCAGAACCATCGGCCTTGCACCACCGGCCGGCGTGGACGCGACAGCCTACAGGCGGCCGAACACGAGCACGAAGGAGCACCCCATGCCATCACCGGCAGACCGCGAAAAGGCCCTCGAGACCGCACTCGCACAGATCGACAGGCAGTTCGGCAAGGGTGCGATCATGCGCCTCGGTTCGGACGAACGGGCCCCCGTCAACGTCATCCAGACCGGGTCGGTGGCGCTCGACGTCGCGCTCGGCATCGGCGGGCTGCCCCGCGGCCGCATCGTCGAGATCTACGGTCCGGAGTCGTCGGGTAAGACGACCCTCACGATCCACGCCATCGCCAACGCCCAGCGCGCCGGTGGCATCGCAGCCTTCATCGACGCCGAGCACGCGCTCGACCCGGAGTACGCGAAGAAGCTCGGTGTCGACATCGACGCCCTACTCGTGTCGCAGCCGGACACCGCCGAGCAGGCGCTCGAGATCGCGGACATGCTCGTCCGCTCCGGCTCGATCGACCTCATCGTCATCGACTCGGTCGCCGCACTCGTGCCGCGCGCCGAGATCGAGGGCGAGATGGGCGACTCCCACGTCGGTCTGCAGGCCCGCCTCATGTCCCAGGCCCTGCGCAAGCTCGCCGGTGGGTTGAACCAGACGCAGACCACGATGATCTTCATCAACCAGCTGCGCGAGAAGATCGGTGTGTTCTTCGGTTCCCCGGAGACCACCTCTGGCGGTAAGGCGCTGAAGTTCTACGCCTCCGTCCGCCTCGACATCCGTCGCATCGAGACGCTGAAGAGCGGAACCGATGCCGTCGGCAACCGCACGCGCGTCAAGGTCGTCAAGAACAAGATGGCGCCGCCCTTCAAGCAGGCCGAGTTCGACATCCTGTACGGGGTCGGCATCTCGCGCGAAGGCTCGCTGCTCGACTTCGGTGTCGACCACGGCATCGTCAAGAAGTCGGGTGCCTGGTACACCTACGACGGTGACCAGCTCGGGCAGGGCAAGGAGAACTCGCGTTCCTTCCTGATCCAGAACCCGGACACGGCTGCTGAGATCGAGGGCAAGATCCTCGCCAAGCTCGGCGTCGGCGGTGCCAAGGCCGAGGACGCCCCGGTCGAGTCGATCGCACCGAAGCTCGCGGAGCGCAAGGGCGCGTGAGCACCGACCACGACGACGACGGCCTCGCACCGGTCACCGACCTGTTCGGTGCGAGGTCCCGTCGTCGGGCCCCGGCACCTGAGGAGCCCACCCCAGCTCCCGCGCCCGAGCGGCCGCTGTCCGACATCCCGGATCCCGTGCTCGAGGACGACGCGGACACCCCCGTCCCACTGCCGATCCGCGGGCCGCGTGCGCAGGCGGACTGGGTCTCGCCGGTCATCGGTGACGGCTCCGGCCGGAGCGCTCGGGCCGAGCAGGACGGCTACGCCGACGAGGGCGCGGACGCCACCACGGCATCCGTCTTCTCGATCGCCGGTGGCGGGGAACTCGACCCCGCGGATAGTCCTCGTCCGCTCGACGAACAGCGCGCCGACGCCGAGCGACTCAGCATGCGCGCGCTCGGTCGCAAGGGCGTGAGCGAGTCCGAGATGCGGACGCTCCTCACGCAGCAGGACCTCGACCCCGACGTGGTCGAGCGCGAGATCGAACGCCTGACCCGCGTCGGGCTGCTCGACGACGTCGCCCTCGCCACCGACCTGGTGGACCGCCTGCACGCCCGCAAGGGTCTCGGGCGGCAGGGCGTCGTGACCGAGCTCCGGCGACGCGGCATCGACCAGATCGCGATCGACACCGCGCTCGACGAAGCCGCCGACGACGAGGACGACGAGTTCGTCCGCGCCCAGGAGCTCGCCGACAAGCGCGCGCCCCAGATGCGCGGGCTCGACCGAGCGACCGCCGAGCGTCGGTTGTCCGGCTTCCTGATGCGCAAGGGCTACGGCTCGGGCGTGGTGCGGATCGCCGTCCAACGCGCCCTCGACGGCGGCGGACGTCGGCCACCGACGGGCCGCGGGACCGTGCGCTTCGAGTAGTCGCCCCGACCTACACTGGGACGACCATGGCCACCGTCGCAGCGCGCCAGCGCACCTACGAAGTCCGCACCTACGGGTGCCAGATGAACGTCCACGACTCGGAGCGACTGAGCGGGTCGCTGCAGGCGGCGGGCTACACGGCGGCGGACGGCGAGCAGGCCGACGTCGTCGTGATCAACACCTGTGCGGTGCGCGAGAACGCCGACAACCGCCTGTACGGCAACCTCGGGCAGCTCGCCGGCATCAAGCGCGACCACCCCGGCATGCAGATCGCCGTCGGTGGGTGCCTGGCGCAGAAGGACAAGAACGTCATCCTCGAGAAGGCGCCGTGGGTCGACGTCGTCTTCGGGACGCACAACATGGGGTCACTGCCGACCCTGCTCGAGCGTGCACGGCACAACGACGAAGCACAGATCGAGATCCTCGAGGCGCTCGACGTGTTCCCGTCGACGCTGCCCACCAAGCGTGACTCGACCCACAGTGGGTGGGTGTCGATCTCGGTCGGCTGCAACAACACCTGCACGTTCTGCATCGTCCCGTCGCTCCGTGGCAAGGAGAAGGACCGCCGCCCCGGAGACGTCCTCGCCGAGATCCAAGCGCTCGTGGACGACGGTGCGATCGAGGTCACCCTGCTCGGACAGAACGTCAACTCGTACGGAGTCGAGTTCGGCGATCGCCAGGCCTTCGGCAAGCTGCTGCGCGCGGCCGGCACCATCGACGGCCTCGAGCGCATCCGCTTCACGAGCCCGCACCCGGCGGCCTTCACCGACGACGTCATCGACGCCATGGCCGAGACCCCGAACGTGATGCCGCAGCTGCACATGCCGTTGCAGTCCGGCTCGGATCGGGTGCTCAAGGCGATGCGCCGCAGCTACCGGAGCGAGCGGTTCCTCGGCATCCTCGACCGGGTGCGCGCGAAGATCCCGAACGCTGCCATCTCCACCGACATCATCGTCGGGTTCCCCGGCGAGACCGAAGCGGACTTCGCGGACACGCTCCGCGTCGTGGAGCAGGCACGGTTCGCCAGCGCCTTCACGTTCCAGTACTCGATCCGCCCCGGCACCCCCGCGGCGACGATGGACGACCAACTGCCGAAGCAGGTGGTGCAGGAGCGGTACGAGCGGCTCGTTGCCCTGCAGGAACGCATCACCGCCGAGGAGAACGCGGCGCAGGTCGGCCGGAGGGTCGAGGTGCTGGTCGCGACGGGCGAAGGGCGGAAGGACGACGCCACTCGCCGATTGTCCGGACGCGCCGAGGACTCGAGGCTCGTGCACTTCGCCGTGCCGGAGGGCTCCGCGGTCCCGCGACCCGGTGACGTCGTCACCGTCCAGATCACCCGGGCTGCTCCGCACTTCCTCATCGCCGACGACGATGCTCCGCTGCGCATCCGACGCACCCGGGCGGGTGACGCCTGGGACCGTGCCGAGGCCGAGAGCTGCGGTGTGCCCACGCCGGCGGTACCCGGCGACGGTCCGCGCCCGGTGTCGCTCGGACTGCCCACGCTCCGTGTCGGGCGCTGACCTGTCGGCCGCCACTGCCGGTGGCGCTGCCGCTGCGGAGCTGATCGCGGTCGTCGGTGCGACGGGGACGGGCAAGTCCGACCTCGGCATCGCCATCGCCGAACGCCTCCGCGCCGCCGGCCGGAACGCCGAGATCGTCAACGCCGACGCCATGCAGCTGTACCGCGGCATGGACATCGGCACCGCGAAGCTGTCGCTCGACGAGCGGCACGGCATCCCGCACCACCAACTCGACGTCCTCGACGTCACCGACGAGGCGAGCGTCGCCGCCTACCAGGTCGCTGCCCGAGCCGAGGTCGACCGGATCCGGGCCGACGGTGGCGTCGCCGTGCTCGTCGGCGGCAGCGGGCTCTACGTGTCGTCGGTGCTGTTCGACCTGGCGTTCCCCGGCACCGACCCCGAGCTGCGCGCGCGGCTCGAACGCGAGCACGACGAGCTCGGTCCGGGCATCCTGCTCGAACGGCTGCGCGGAATGGACCCGGCAGCCGCAGCGACGATCGACGCACGCAACCCACGGCGGTTGATCCGCGCACTCGAGATCGCGAGCCGATCCGAGGTCGTGACCCCGAGCCTCCCGTCCGCGCCCCGCGCGTGGCGACCGTCCCGGATCCTGCACCTGCGACGGGACCGCGAGCAACTCGTCGCGGCGCTGCACGCGCGCGCGGCGGGCATGTTCGCCGCCGGGCTCGTCGACGAGGTCGCAGCGCTGCGCGAGCGGGGCATCGAGCAGGGCAGGACAGCGCGGGCCGCGATCGGGTACTCGCAGGCGCTCGACGTGCTGCGGGGGAGCTCCACGGTCGAGGCCGCGGTCGAGGCGACCGGCATCGCGACGCGCAAGTACGCGCGGCGGCAGGTGTCCTGGTTCCGCCGCTACGCCGACGCCGAGACCCTCGACGTCACCGGAGCGGACCGCGGGGACCTGTCGGAACTGGCCCGTAGGATCGTCCCGTGACCGAGCTGCACTTCACCAAGGGCCAGGGGACCGGCAACGACTTCGTCCTGTTCGCCGACCCCGACGCCAC
>Ga0153924_1001737_pt1 | contig 10209 bp, 4 predicted proteins | sample TSNJ008MetaG_FD_104709 | JGI IMG/M metagenome (GOLD analysis project Ga0153924, IMG submission 104709) | Attine ant fungus gardens microbial communities from New Jersey, USA - TSNJ008 MetaG | ecosystem: Host-associated > Fungi > Mycelium > Unclassified | place: USA: New Jersey, Wharton State...
AGCGCGGTATTGATGTGGTGACGCTTTCCCGCCTGCTCGGACATACCTCGTCCAAGCTGACGCTGGATACCTATGCCGACTCCACAATGGAGCAGCGCAAATACGCGATGACGGTATTGGATAGGCTCTTGCCGCAAGAGGAATCCGAAAGGGAAAACCTCGGCACAGGTATGGCAGACAAACAGAAATTTGCCACCTTTCTCATGCAGTTGTTCAATCAGGATATCCCCACAGCGTCTTAACCCAAATGAATACCCGGATATGACAAGCCGCCCGATTGGACGGCCGGCTTGTCGTACGGTTCTTCTTTTTTATTCTCCTGTCTGACAAGAGCGCGGCTGCGCTCCATCAATATATTTTCCAATAGTTATTTCTTATTATAACCCTACGCCTGTTTATTGAGAATTTGACGGTTATGCGCCGTCATCTTTTTGGTCACGCACTCTCAAAAACGCCCTGTATAGCAGGCGTTCCAGAGCTTTTAACCTGGTATTAGTGCTGACAAGAGTATTTGTAAATCCGGTTGAGTTTATACACACGGAATAAGAAAGGGTTGGGGGTATGCCATACAGCGGGACGAAACAAAACATATTTAATGTGTCCGTCAAGCTTTTTTCCGAAAAAGGCTACGATGCTGTTTCGCTGCGTGAAATTGCCGGGGAAGTAGGCATTACCAATGCTGCGATCTATAACCATTTTAGCAGTAAAGAGGCTATCCTTACTGATATTTTTGCTACATTCAAGCGGAAGCTGGACGGCTACATCCTGAAGAAAGAACAGGTCGACCGCTACATCGAAACCGACACGCCCCGCCAGCTTTTGGAACGCTGCATCGGACGCTTCCTCGAAGCTGAAATGGAGTTTATGGCGAATGCCTACCGTATCACCTACCGCGAATATCTGAACAACCAACTGGCCAGCGAGTTGATTCTTATCCAGCTTCATGAGAAGACCGCCAAAAGCATCCAGTATGTGCTGGACAGCCTGATCGGGCGCGGAAGAATTCCCGCGATGGATACCTGGTCTTTTGCGCTGTTATGGACGCAATCCATGTTTTCGGCGGCGGTGGTATGGGTGTTTCGCCTGTTTGGCGGCGCGGCGCTGGAAGCGTCCGAGGTGGAGTATAACGTGGTATCTGAGCACCTTGTCGAGATGGCACTTACCGGCGAGGTGCAATAGATATTTTTTTACCCGTCCTATTAATAACCGCTTATAAATATACGGAGCCGGAGGGTAAAGCAGGGTCCGAAGAGTTGATCAGGAAAACAGTGGTAAAGCACAGTAATTATTTTTTTACCCGCTATATTAATGGGCGGTTATAAATACCAAAAAAGGGTGTGTCCATTATGCTTACATCTCCTATCGTGGCTAGGCCATGAAAACAGTTTGAAATTTTTCAGGAAAGCGAGGAAATCAAGTTGAGAGAACGAAAAAGTTTTTCCAAATCAGCCAAACTGCTGTGCCTTATGCTGGCGGTGGTGACGTTAGGCGCAATGCCGGTGTATGGCACGTTCGCGTCTGCGGGGACAGATGAGCCTGCCATAGAAACGGCAAGTGAAACGCCCGCGCCAAGTGTGGAACCGGACACACCGGAACCGGCAGCCGTGCCTGCGCCACAGGGAGAACCGAAGGCGACGCCTACGCCCAGCGCGGAAGTGACGCCAAGCGGGGAGCCGGAGGCTTCACCCACACCGGGCGCGGAACCTACAGAAAGCCCTGAACCAGAGAATGCTACATATGTAAATAGCGTATCTGGCACGCTCTGGCTGGATATGTTTGACGATATTGATAACAGCATTTACGCGGGCGACGGCATACGGCAGACGGAGGAATCGCCGCTTGCGGGTTATAGAGTGGAGCTATATAAGGCGGATGATACGGATAACACCGTAGCGTCCACAAAGACCGGCGCGGACGGCAAATATTCGTTTGCCAATATAGAGCCTGGCAGCTATGTTGCGGGGGTTAAGATCACGACGATGGACGGCGTAGAATACCTGCTGCCGCTTTTCTGGCTGGACGGCACAACGGGCGACAACCGTTTTGTCGCTACATACGATGCTGTAGCGGACGCGTATTTATACGCCTATACCGCGCCCATAACGGTAGCCGAAGATAGCAAGATTACCGGCATGGATGCGGGGATGCGGACGGTGCCACAAATACAGACGCTGGCGGGACCGTATGACGCCGAGATCAATCTTGCGGACGGGACATATACGGGTAATATCACGGGGGTTACGATTGACGCTGCTACTATTACCTTCGATGCAAATGCCAATGGTAAGAATTACAGATTATACGGCACGACTACGGCGAGAAGGATCGTAGTCAACGCTGCCGCGGGAACGTCTGCTTCACCATTGCGAATCACGCTGGATGGGGTAAGTATAACCTCTGCCTATAACCCGATTGGACTGATCGGGACAGCAAATTTGACGCTGACATTGGAAAGCGGCACTACTAATAGTTTAACTTCATCAGCAGCCATTTATGCTGGTATTAATGTTCCTTCAGGAGCCACTTTGAAGATAGAGGGTTCCGGAGGTTTAAGAATAAGAAATAGTCTTTCTTCAGGGGTTACTGCCGCAGGCATTGGCGGAAATGGAAATAATGTTACGACTTCTAATCAGGTGGGGCAAGCTTGTGGTACGGTAGAAATTAACGGCGGTACGCTGGATATTGCGACTGCGATGGGAGCGGGTATTGGCGGTGGTTCCGTTATGGTTACTCCCTCATCTACCGGAGTATACAGTAATTTAAAAGGCGGTGCAGCTGGTAAAATAACGATTAATGGAGGAAATATAACAGTACTTAGTTCTTTCGGAGCGGGTATTGGTCCCGGCGGGTCGTATTACGGATTTTCGGGGAGTGGTATATCATTTAGTAATTGTTCTGGTGGTACTGCGGGTGAAATAACCATCACCGGCGGCACAGTAAACGCCATCAGCGGCCTAGATAGGAGTTACGGCGAGTGTTATGGAGCTGCTATAGGAGGGTGCGGCGGAATAACAGAGGGTGGAGATGGAGGAAAAATTACCATCACCGGCGGTATGGTGAGTGCCACCGGACGTGGTGGCGGAAGCGCAGCGATAGGTGGTGGGAGAAGCGCCAGCGGGAATGGCGGAAATGGTGGCATAATCACTATATCAGGAGGCACAATAAACGCTACAGCTGATTATTGGGGAGCCGGTATTGGTGGTAGTGGTACTAGCCAGAGTAGTTCTTCTATTGGTGGCGATGGTGGAACTATAACGATTACTGGAGGTTTAGTGACGGTCAAAAGTTCTGCCAAAAGTCCTGCCAATCTTTTTGGAGGAGCCGGTATTGGAGGAGGAGGTTCAGCATACCTTGGAGCAGCCGGTGGCGGCGGTAGTGTTTCGATAACAGGCGGTACAGTCATAGCAAAGGGTGGTGGTACTGGTGGCGCTCCAGGTATAGGTGCCGGTGTGAATAATTCTGGAACCCTTGGAACTGGCGGAACCAACATATTTACCTCGGGCTCGATATACCCAACGACCAACGCGGGCGTTGTCTCGGTAACAGCTATCCCAAGAAACGGCACTGTCTACGGAAATGACATCCTGTATATGACAACCGTAACAGTGGAAGATATATCAGGCGCTTCGCTTGCCGGAGTTGATGTGAAGATCGCGGGGCTCGGTTCTGCTGGCAGTTATACCTATCTTGCGACGACAAACGCCTCGGGCATAGCGTATGTTTGGGTGCCTTTGGGCAGCCAGACCTTCGAAGCCGAATCTGGCGTCGAGGCCGGCTCGGCAACCGAAACGATAACAGCGGATAACAACAACACGGTCACGATCACGCTGCAACCGCCGCGCTACCTTGTATATAAAGATACCGACATGACGACGCTTTTGAGCTCCCATTACTGGATGAAAGACGCGGTGGGCGCCTGCGGCACGGACGGGGCTTATACCATAATCGCCACAGAGGACGACGCAGACGTGACCAACAGTACTGCGACCTATGTAACGATCCCCTCGAACAAAATTATCACGCTTACATCAAGCAGCGGCGGCCCCTACACAATCACCCAGCCAAATCTGGCACGGCACTTATATGTACAGGGCAGCCTAACACTGAATAACGTCATATTATCCGGCGGCGCAACGCCCAACCCAACTTCCGGCGGCGGCGGAGTGCAGGTAACCGCCGGGAGCATATTCACCATGAATGCCGGCGCGGTAATACAGAACTGTTATACAGCAAACGTCGGCGGCGCCGTGCGTAATACTAACAGCACATTTACCATGAATGTCGGCTCCTCCATCACCGGCAATACGGCGGCAAGCGGTGGCGGTGCGTCTCTTGACGGCGGCACATTTACCATGAACGGCGGTTCCATAAGCGGCAATATGGTGACAACCAACTCCGGCGGTGGCGTGTTTAATAGCGCCGCCGGGGGTATATTTACCATGAACGGCGGTTCCATAAGCGGCAATACGTCGATCGTCGGCGGCGGAGCCGGCGTGTTTAATCTCAACATATTCAATATGACCGCAGGCACCATAAGCGGTAACATAGCAGCGGCGACAGGCGGCTACGGCGGCGGAGTGATGAACGGCAACGCCAATATCCCCCCCACCGCCACCTTTACCATGAGTGGCGGCACCATAGACGGCAATATAGCGGAGTACGGCGGCGGCGTGTTTAATACCGACACATTTGATATGAGCGGCGGCACCATAAGCGGTAACACGGCAATCCAGAACGGCGGCGGAGTGCAGGTAAACGCTGGGAGCGTGTTCACTATGAGCGGGGGAACCATAGGCGGCAATACTGTCGCTGCTGCCAACACAGCAGGAGGCAACGGCGGCGGAGTGTATGTCGGCGCCGGCGGCACATTTGAGATGTACACCGGAGCGAAGGTAAGCGGCAACAGGGCGGTGTATGGCGGCGGAGTGTATAGTAACGGAATATTTGACATGACCGCAGGCACCATAAGCACCAACACGGCGAGCCAGAACGGGGGCGGTGTACTCATTACATCCAACGGTACATTCACCATGAGCGGCGGTATAATCGGAGGAACCGCTGCGGGCGATGCCAACGCGGCAGGCGGTGACGGCGGCGGCATAATGAATAACACCGGCGGTTTGTTCACCATGAGCGGCGGCGAGATAAGCGGCAATACCGCGAGTGGCAGCAGCGGTGGCGGCGGTGTAGCGAATGGCGGTACGTTTAATATGAGCGGCGGCAAGATAAGCGGCAATACCGCTGATCAGCATGGCGGCGGCGTATATAACATGTCCGGGGGCGCATTCACCATGAGCGCTTCCGCACAGATCAGTACCAATACTGCGACACAAATGGGTGGCGGCCTGGGCAACTTAGGCACGGTTATCATAGATGGCGGCAAGATAAGCGGCAATACCGCTGATCAGTATGGCGGCGGCGTGTGGAGTATGCTCGGCACGGTCACCATGAACGACGGCGAGATAAGCTCCAATACCGCGTTGCACGGTGGCGGCGTGATTAGCTACAATGGCGCTACGTTTACCATGAATGACGGCGAGATAAGAGGCAATGAAGCAACTGCCGGAAACGGCGGAGGAGTAAATAATAACAGCAACGGCACGTTTAATATGCTTGGCGGCAAGATAAGCGGCAACACGGCGGCGACCAATGGCGGCGGAGTGTGGAACAGCGGCACGGTTACCATGGGGGGCGCGGAGATAAGCTCCAACACGGCAACGGCGGGCGACGGTGGTGGCATTTGGACAAACAACACCACAACATATGCCAACCTGAATATTGCCTCGACGGTTGTATTCAGTAGCAATACGGCATCCAGGGACGCGCTGCCGCCGGCAAACGCGCTGACAGTATATCCCACAATTCTGAGTACCAGTAGCAGTATCTATACGCATCCATTGAATAACTACGATATCAACCGGGCGTATGTAATTGTAACGGTACATTATGTGGACACAAGCAACACCGCGATTGGCTCGCCTACTTCAAATACTTACACAGTACCGGGCGGAAATTCGTTTGAGCTGACGTCCGCGCAGATCCCAACCATTTCAGGGCATGTATTAGTGGATTGGAAAGAGGGCTCGTCCGGCGCGCCCAAAGGCAATACAACAGTTTCATTACCCAACGTAGCGGCAGCTACCGATATTTATCTGGTATATCAATCATATTACACGATAACAGAAAAATATGTAGACGCGTCGGGTAATCCAATCGTCATATCAGGCACACCTGTCGCGGACACATCACAGAACATAATGCCGGGGGCCGCGTATAACGGCAGCGCCGTGTCGATCCCGGGCTATGTGTGTATCGGGCACAAGATCGGAAGCTCAAGCGATACGTTTGCCACGGCTGTGGCCGGGACATCCGGTGATACCAGCCCGACGGTCAGCAATGTGGGTGCGGAACAAACGGTGTGGTTTATCTACGCGCAGGAAATTGGTTCTATCAAGATTGAAAAATATGCACACGACGGTACAACACTGCTGCCGGGCGCGGAATTTCAACTGGAGAAACTGACCGGGCCGGGCGGGACGATAGACACGACCTTTACGGCACAAACACTAACCACGGGCGCGGGCGGTAACGTGACATTCGCAAACCTCTCTGCCGGAAGTTACCGAATCACGGAAACTAAAGCTCCGGCGGGCTACGAACTGCTGACCGCGGCGTTTGAAGCGGATATTCCAAAGGATATTACTTATGCGGTGGGTACAACACCGGCGGATACGTCGTACCTCTACTCGACCACTTCGGGGGGCAACGTCACCTACCACTACTACGACGTGACCTACAAGGTCAGCGATCAGGCGTCTATCGCCATGCCGGCAGCCGGAGCAGCAGGAACCTTCCCGCCATACGCCCTGTGGGGCGGCGGCATCATCCTGCTGGCGGCGCTGGGCGGCGGTATCTTATGGCTGAAACGCCGCAGGGCATATTCGCCCAGGCATGGATAAAGACTTTTTCACACGAAAATTTAAATATTGGGAAAGGAGTTATTTATGAATTGGAACACCCCAAAAACCGGTACAGGGGTAATACGCCTGTACACATTCCCAAGGCCGCAAAAGCCCGGCAGGGGATTCAGCAGCCGCGACGCGCCTGCTGAACGTATAGGCGAAGGATATCGATCATCAAATCAAAAAACGAAAGGGAGATTTCAACATGAAAGCAAAAAAAACATTTAAAAGACTATCCGCACTGCTGATGAGTTTAGTTCTGGTACTGTGTATGCTGCCTACGGCGGCATTGGCGCACACGACCAGCGGCCCCACACTTGACGGGACGACCAGCGGCAGCCTGACCATCAACAAGACAGACGGCGCGGGAGCCGCCATCACGGACACCAGCCTGCAGTACAGCATCTACAAGATCGCTACCGTTGGCCAAACCAGCACCGGCGGCGTGGTATCAGTGCAATATACCTATGACAGCGGCGTCGTCCTGGCCGGAGGTGGGGCGGCAACCGGCACAGTGCCCACCGGCGTGACCGCGGCGACGTATGACACGGCTACCATGACGGCGCACGCTACGCAGACCAATAGCGGCGGCACGGGTACACTCACGTTTAGCGGTCTGCCTTTGGGTTTGTATCTTGTAAAAGAAACCGTAACTCCGGCAGGTGTCGCACAGTCCAACGACTTTCTCGTATCCATCCCCATGAGTACGACGGTCAGCGGCAACAGCGTATGGGATTATGACCCGGTTGCAACACCAAAGAACACTGTTGTAGACGGCGAAGTAAGTAAGACTGTCACAGGCGGCGCGACAGCCGTAACGGGTGGCGCGAGCAACACATGGACGGCGTCCCTTGGCAGCGAGGTTACTTATGCGATTACCGCGACATTGCCCACTACCTTCACGGTAACGCCGTATACCACCTACACCGTAACGGATACCCCGGCCACCGGCCTTGTGATTGATAAGGACGGTACGGGCGCGGCGGGCAGCTTTGCCGGGATCGTAGTAACAGTCGGTGCTACAACCTTGACCCAAGGTACTCACTACACCATAGCGAACAGCGGCACAGGTTTTGTCGTTGAGCTGATCACGGACGTTCCCACCGGCACAACGCCGGGAACACAGGCGGCGGCTTTGACCAACGGCGCGGTTGTGACCATCACCTACAACGCGAAGATTTCACCCACAGCCACCGGCAGTTCTTTTGCGAACAACGTAGCGGTAAACAGCCAGTACAATACGGCGGGCGGTGGTACGGTGACACCTCCGGCGATCATACCACCGGTTATCGATCCGCCTCCGACCATCGTTACATACAACTATGCGCTCCAAAAGGTGGACGGTAATAATTCCAACGCTCCGTTAGCGGGCGCGAAATTCGCGATCCAAAATTCGTCCGGCAGCTATCTGGCGTGGACTTCCACAGGCGGCTGGTCGGTTGCGACGGGACTTTCCGACCCGAACCTGTACACCGTAACCTCGGCAACGGGCGCGACCAGTGCCATTGTCCCCTTTAAGGGGCTGGCGGGCGGCAGTTACAATCTCGTGGAATTAAGCGCGCCCGCGGGCTACAGCCAGCTGACGGCGGCAATTCCGGTGACGGTCAGCGCCACGACTACCGCGGACGCGGATACTACAGGCGGCGGCGCGGGTTACTCCATTCAGGTAGTCAACTCGCTTTCCAATACCTTCACCCTTCCGGGAACGGGCGGCATGGGGATCTACCTCTACACCATCGGCGGGGTACTGCTGATCGGCGCGGCTATCGTACTGTTCGCGCGTAACCGGAAAAGACAAGCAGACAACGCGTAACACTTAAATAGTTTGTGAAGTAAACCATTGTTTCATGTGCAGGGGGAGCAGGTCATCCTGCCCCCCTGTTTTCAAAGAGTTCATAGGGTTCCCGCGAAAGTGGTAGGTGCGAAGCGCCGTGCTTTCGTGGGAAAGAGGAGGAGTAACGAAGTAAGTGAAGTTTTACGCCTTGCGTAAAACGGAACTAACGTAGTTTACTCCGACGAGGAAGGTGACTGAATGCGGCGGAAAGTACCCATAATCCTGATTTTTCTGCTCTTTGCCGTTGGGGTTGTCATCCTGCTGTACCCCCTCATCAGCGAATGGCATAACAGCCGGGCGCAGACGACGGTAATTGAGAATTACAACCATGCTGTCATTGGATTGAATCCCGACGAAGCCGGAGCCATGCGGGAAGCAGCCCGCGCGTACAACGAAGGGCTGCTGGGCAGCGTCGTGCTGACCGACCCGTTCGACGCAGGCGCGGCAAAAATGGCATCCGAAGAATACGAAGCATTGCTCAATCTAGGCGGCGACGGTGTGATCGGAACCGTCAGAATCCCCAAGATTAGTGTCGAGCTGCCCATCTATCACGGGACGGCCACGGAAACGCTGGAAAAGGGCGCGGGGCATCTGGAGAATACCTCCCTGCCCATTGGCGGTACGGGAACCCACGCGGTACTGTCCGCGCACAGCGGCCTGCCTGCCGCGGCGCTGTTCACCGATCTTACTAAGCTCGCGGAAGGCGACCTATTCTTTCTGGATGTGCTGGACGAGACGCTGGCCTACCGCGTGGATCAGGTGAAGGTTGTGGAGCCGGAGGACACGTCGGATTTATGGATCGACACCAATGCGGATTACGTCACGCTGGTGACCTGCACGCCTTATGGGATCAATTCCCACCGGCTGCTGGTGCGTGGCATCCGCACGGAATATGTGGAAACGCTGGAGCAGGAAGCACAGGCGGAACAAACGCCGGGCAGCCCGTGGAACCGGCCATATACCGCTGCCGGGATGATCTTAATCCTACTGCTGGTACTGTATACCATCGTCCGGCTGCTGAAAAGGAACAAGGGGCGCGCTTCCCATTAACAGCGTTTACGAGAATACATTGATGGATAACCGGAAAGCTGCATATGCTGCGGCGAAAAAGGAGGTTTTATAATATGAGAATCAAAAAAAGGGCGGGCATGGGCCGGAAGCTGTTTTTAATGGCTTTGGCCGTCGTCCTGCTTGCGGCAGCCCTGCCTGTAACCGCCGGGGCCGCGCCGATGCCGTCTTCCGGCAGTTTGACCATACATAAATACGCGCTGGAGGACATGGATTCGGTGGGGCTGCCCAACGACGGCAATCCCGCAGCCAACATCCCTTCGGATGCCGTGCCCCTCGCGGGCGTGGAGTTCAGCGTATGGCAGGTAGACCCCGTGGCGGTGGCGGCGGGAAGCGTAACGACAA
>Ga0153924_1001738_pt1 | contig 10205 bp, 10 predicted proteins | sample TSNJ008MetaG_FD_104709 | JGI IMG/M metagenome (GOLD analysis project Ga0153924, IMG submission 104709) | Attine ant fungus gardens microbial communities from New Jersey, USA - TSNJ008 MetaG | ecosystem: Host-associated > Fungi > Mycelium > Unclassified | place: USA: New Jersey, Wharton State...
CCCGGCGACCTGCTGCGCGGGGTGCGACTCGACGGTGCGCGGGCGGACCTGCTCGGGGGTGCGCGCGACGAGACCACGGTCGCCGACATCGCCCGGTCGTGGGGCTTCGGGCACCTCGGGCGGTTCTCGGCGACGTACCGCACCCGTTTCGGCGAGCTGCCGAGCGAGTCGCTCCGCGCACGCTGACCGCCGTGGGTGCCGAGCCGATGGAGTCGAGCCCGCGGCGGTAGCGTGACGACATGGACACCGTCGTCACCGCGCTCCGCGCCGCCCTGCACGACCCGGACGGCGCCATCGTCCGGACCGTCCCGGGCGTGCTCGACGCCGCGCGGACCGACAAGTCCGGCTGGATCGCACCGGGCGGGCCGGTCGCCGTCGTCGAGGCCCGGACCGTCGAGCACGTGCAGGCGACGCTCCGCACCTGCTCGGCACTGGGCGTGCCCGTCGTCCCGCGCGGCGCCGGCACCGGACTGGCCGGCGGCGCGAACGGCACCGAGGGCACGGTGGTGCTCAGCGTCGCGCGGATGGACCGCATCGTCGAGGTGTCGGTGGAGGACGAGCTCGCCGTCGTCGAACCCGGCGTGCTCAACGGAGCGCTGAACGCCGCTGTCGTCGAGCACGGGCTGCGCTTCGCGCCGGACCCGGCGAGTGCGGCGATCGCGAGCATCGGCGGCAACATCGCCACGAACGCCGGCGGTCTGCGGTGCGTCAAGTACGGCGTCACGCGCGAGGCCGTGCTCGGACTCGACGTCGTGCTCGCCGACGGTCGGCTCGTGTCGACCGGCCACCGCACCGTGAAGGGGGTGACCGGTCTCGACCTGACGGCGTTGCTCGTCGGGTCCGAGGGCACGCTCGGTGTCATCGTCGGCGCGACCGTCCGACTCGTGCCGGTCCCGGCGGGGGAGCCGGCGACGCTCGGGGCCGTCTACCCGACGGTGCAGCAGGCCGCGGCCGCGGCGGCGGCCGTCGTGGCAGGACCGGAGCGGCCGTCGACGGTCGAGTTGCTGGACGCGCTCGCCCTCGAGGGGATCGCGGCGTACCTCGGGCCGGAGGTGCTGTCCGAGACGGTGGGGAGCAGTTCGGCGGGCGGGGTCTTCCTGCTCGTGGAGTTCGACGGCGCGGGCGCGACCGAGGCGGCGCTGGGAGCCGTGCCGGGCCTCCAGGCCGAGGGCGGGACCGTGCACCTGGCCGGGTCGGCGGCGGAACGCGAGCGCCTGCTCACCATCCGTCGGTCGTTCCACGCCGCGATGGAGGCTCGCGGTCGGGTGCTCATCGAGGACGTCGCGGTGCCGCGCAGCCGGCTCGCCGAGATGTTCGCACGCGTCGAGGCGATCGGCCGCGAACACGGGGTCTCGATCCCCACCGTGGCGCACGCCGGCGACGGCAACCTGCACCCGAACTTCGTCTTCGACGGCGACGAGGTGCCTGCCCACGTCTGGGACGCCGCCGACGCGGTGTTCCGTGCGGCGATCGAGCTGGGCGGGACCCTGACCGGCGAGCACGGGGTGGGGGTGCTGAAGCGTCGGTGGATCGGTGACGAGCTCGGCGACGACGTGCTCGACCTGCAGCGGGGGATCCGGCGGGTGTTCGACCCGGCGGGCATCCTGAACCCGGGGAAGGTCTTCTGAGCACTGCGCTCCGAATTCCATCGCACGGATCAGCGGTGGTTCATCCGGATGTTCGGCCGTAATCTCGGCGCAACGAATCCGGCGCTGAATGGTGTGGACGAGAGCACCACCCACGAAGGAGTCTGCGATGCGCATCGGCGTCCCCACCGAGATCAAGAACAACGAGTACCGCGTGGCGGCCACCCCAGCGGGTGTCGCCGAGCTGGCGCTGCACGGCCACCAGGTCCTGGTGCAGGCGGGGGCCGGCACCGGATCGGCGTTCCCCGACGACGAGTACCGGACCGCCGGCGCCGAGATCGTCGACACCGCGGACGAGGTCTGGGCGCGCGCGGACCTGATCCTCAAGGTGAAGGAGCCGGTGGCGTCCGAGTACCCGCTCATCCGGCCGGGTCAGGTGCTCTTCACCTACCTGCACCTGGCGGCCGACCGCCCCCTGACCGATGCGCTCATCGGCTCCGGAGCCACCGCGATCGCCTACGAGACCGTGCAGCTGCCGGACCGTTCCCTGCCACTGCTGTCGCCGATGTCCGAGGTCGCCGGACGGCTCTCCGCCCAGGTCGGCGCGTACCACCTGATGCGCACGAACGGCGGCCGCGGACTGCTGCTCGGTGGGGTGCCCGGCACGCCGAAGGGTCGCGTCGTCGTGATCGGCGGCGGTGTCGCGGGCGAGCACGCCGCGACGATGGCGCTCGGCATGGGGGCCGACGTCACCGTGTTCGACATCAGCCTGCCCCGACTGCGCGCACTCGACGCCCGGTTCGACGGCCGCATCACCACCCTGCGGTCCTCCGCGCACGCCATCGCCTCGGAGCTCCGGGACGCGGACCTGGTGATCGGCTCCGTGCTCATCCCCGGGGCGTCTGCGCCGAAGCTCGTCACCGACGCCATGGTCGCGGACATGCGGCCAGGATCGGTGCTCGTCGACATCGCGATCGACCAGGGCGGCTGCTTCGAGGGCTCGCACCCGACCACGCACGACGACCCGACGTTCGCGGTGCACGACACCGTGTACTACTGCGTGGCGAACATGCCCGGCGCCGTCCCGCGTACGAGCACCATCTCGCTGACGAACGCGACCCTGCCGTACGCCGTGGCGATCGCCGACCGCGGGTGGGAGGACGCGCTGGCCGCCGATCCGTCGCTCGCTCTCGGCCTGAACGTGCACGCCGGCCAGGTCACGAACGAGGCCGTGGCGGCTGCGCACGGGCTGGTGGCGTCCGCGCGGTAGGGGCGGGCGCCGAACGCGAAAGCGACAGTCTGCCGCGGAACATCCGCGGCAGACTGTCGCTTTCGCGGCACGGACCGGCTCGGCGCCGCGAGAAGTGTCGGTTTGCGGGGGAAGACCGCTGCCAACAGGCCCGCTCAGGCCGAGGCTCGGGCCAGCCCGCGCGCGCCGGACCAGCCCGCACGCGCTCGCACCACCACCGTCACCACCACGACCGCGGCGGCTGCGACCACCGCGGCGACGGCGGTCGGCGTCGACACCAGCGGGCCGTCGAGCCGCGCGACCGCGACCCACGCCAGACCCCAGGCCAGCGAGAGCATCGGCGCCAGGCGGCCCCGACCCCACACCGCCAGCAGCAGCCCGACGAGCCCGGCCACCGCGGCGACCAGCACGCCCCAGACGTCCTGCCCGAGGTCGAAGCCTCGGAAGCCCGCTGCCGTCAGCACCGCAGCCGTGTTCGCCGCCGTCGCGACGCACACCCAGCCGAGGTAGAGCCCGAACGTGCCGTCGGTGACGATCGCCTCGACGATCCCCGAGGGCTTCGTCCGCCGCAGGATCGTGAAGGTCCAGACCAGCACCGCGAGCAGGGCGACGATGATCGGCTCGCTCGCCCACAGGAACCCGAACTGCACCGACAGGATCCACGCCGCGTTGAGCAGCAGGGACAGGATCGCCGGCACCGCCAGTGTCGCGTGCCGGGCGTCGTCCGACGTGCGGAAGAGCTGCCGGATCGCGTAGGCGATGAGGCCGACGTAGACGACGCTCCAGATCGAGAACGCGGGGCCGTCGGGCGCGATCGCCGTCGACGAGGCGGACAGCGCCCCACCGGCGGCGTCCTGGATCGGTGTCCCACCGGCAGCGCCGGACCCGACGAACGCCCCGACCACCGCGACGACGGCGCTCACGGCGACCGCGATGCGCTTCCAGATCTTCTGCATGACCGTCCCTTTCGTCAGCATGCTGATGAACTGCACCGTAGGCGCGCGGCCGGGCCGGGCGCGCAGCATGCGTTCAGCCAGCGGGGGACGGGCGCGGCCCCGCCGCCTCTCCCGCGCCACCTGCGTACGGTGGTCGCGTGAGCGTCGAGATGAACACCGTGTACGTCGACCGGATCGCCCCGATGGCGAGTCCGTCGCTGGACGACACCTTCCGCATGCTCGACGAGCAGGGCGCGAGCGCGTGCATCGTGCTGTACCAACCGGACGCCCAGGAGCTCGGTGACGTCGCGGTGGCCCTCGGCCTGCACGAGCTCGCGGTCGAGGACTCGGCCGAGGGACACCAGCGACCGAAGCTCGAGCGGTACGGTTCGACGCTCTTCGTGGTCCTCAAGCCCGCGCTGTACAACGACGGGCAGGAAGAGGTGGCGTTCGGCGAGGTGCACGCGTTCGTCGGCGAGGACTTCTTCCTCGTCGTGGTGAAGGCCGACCCCCGTGGCAGGTCGACCGTGCCGCGTGCGTTGCAGCGGATGAGCGGCAAGCCCGGCCTGGTCACGGTCGGACCGCAGGCGCAGCTCTGGGCGCTGATGGACACGATCGTCGACGGCTACGTGCCCGTGATCGACGGGCTGGAGGAGGACATCAACCAGATCGAGGACCAGCTGTTCGCCGGTGAGGCCGGGGTCTCCCGCCGCGTCTACGAGCTGTTCGGCGAGGTCGTCGACTTCCAGCGTGCGGCCCGCCCGCTCATCCACATCATCGAGAACCTGCACCGCGGTGCCGAGAAGTACCACCTGCCGATCGAGATGCAGCGCCGGTTCCGCGACGTCCTCGACCACGCCATCCGCACGGTGGAACGACTGGACACGTTCCGCCAGCTGCTGCAGAACGCACTGACGGTCGACTCCACCCTGGCCGCGCAGAAGCAGAACGACGACACGAAGCGGATCTCCGGCTGGGCGGCGATCCTGTTCGCCCCGACCCTCATCGCGGCGATCTACGGCATGAACTTCACCCACATGCCGGAGCTGACGTGGACCTGGGGCTACCCGCTGTCGATCGTCGGGATGATCCTGTTCGCCGCGATCCTGTGGGTGGTGTTCAAGGTCAAGCGCTGGTTCTGACGGCAGGCAGGACGACCGGGAGGCCCGGTGCCGGTGATCGGAGCCGCTAGGGTTTTCGACATGCCGCGCTCCGGACACGCGACCCCCGTCTGGGCGCTCAAGCTCGCAGTCGTCACCGCCCTGGTGGGCGTCTCCGGGGGCATCGCCGGCATCGCCGTGTGGCTCGCCCTGCAGCTCATCCAGTTCGTGGCCTTCGGCTACGGCTTCGGCGGGCACCTCGAGGCGGCGGACGCGCCCTCGGCGCTGAACCGGTTCCTCGCGCTCGTGGCCGCCGGTGTCCTGACGGGCTTCGCCTGGTGGGCGCTCCGGCGCTGGGGCCGCCCGATCGTGTCGGTCACCGGCGCGGTCGACGGCAAGCGGATGCCCGCGCTCGCGACCCTGGCGAACGCCGGCGTCCAGATCCTGGCGGTCGGTCTCGGCGCCTCGATCGGCAAGGAGGTCGCCCCGCGCGAGGTCGGCGCCTGGCTCTCCCAGCTCGTCACCCGTCGTGCGGGCTTGACCCCGCGCGAGACGAAGATCCTGGTCGCATGCGGAGCAGCGGCGGGTCTCGCGGCGGTGTACGACGTGCCGCTCGGTGGGGCGCTGTTCGCCGTGGAGGTCCTGCTCGGCGAGATCAGCTTCGCCACGGCCCTGCCCGCGTTCGCCACGAGTGCCGTCGCCGCGTTCGTCGCCCGGCTCGTGATCCCGGACGAAGTGCTCTACCACGTGCCGGCCATGCACATGTCGCCGTCGCTGCTCGTCTGGGCGATCGTCGTCGGACCGGTCCTCGGCCTGGCCGGCGTCGGGTTCGTGAAGCTCACCAACCGGCTGCAGGGCATCGCCCCCAAGGGGTGGCACCTGCTCGTCGTGCTGCCGGTGGTGTTCGCGATGGTCGGGCTCATCGCCGTGCCGTTCCCCGAGATCCTCGGCAACGGGCGGGCACTGGGCCTCGTCGCGATGAACGCCTCGCTGGACGACGGCACCGTCGCCGGACTGGCGCCCATCGTGCTGCTCCTGCTGCTCGGCATCGTCCGCACCATCACCACCTCCGCCACCATCGGTGCCGGCGCGGTCGGTGGCACCCTGACGCCCTCGATCGCGATCGGGTCGGCGATCGGCGGCGGTCTGGGCGGCGCGTGGCTCCTGCTCTGGCCGGCCGACGGTCCTGGCCTGGCAGCGTTCGCGTTCGTCGGCGCCGCGGCGTTCCTGGCGACCACGATGCGGGCCCCGTTCACCGCGCTCGTCCTGGTGGTCGAGTTCACGCAGGAGGGCACCGACATCCTCATCCCGTCACTCCTCGCGGTGTCCGGGGCGGTCGCGGTCGGCTACGTCCTGGCACGTCGACGCAGCGCGCAGATGGTCTGAACAGTCCGTCACGTTCCGGGACGGACGGCGGCTCCGCGGCCTACCATCTGCGGCATGACGGAGCGACGGGCTCCGCACCGAGCTGAGGAGCAGGTCATGGCGGGGTTCGACGACATCACGAAGAAGGCCCAGGACTTCCTGAAGGACGGCAAGGTCCAGGACGCCCTGAAGAGCGAGAAGGCCGAGGACATCAGCGACAAGGTCCTCGGTGGCGTCGCCGATGCGGTCAAGAAGGCCACCGGCGGCAAGTACGACGACAAGATCGACGGAGCCCGCGACGCTGCGGACGAGAAGATCGGCAACGAGTAGCCCGTGCGGTGCGACGGCCCAGGACCCGGCATGGTCCTGGGCCGTTCCCGTGGCGACTGGACGCCGTCGGGAACAACGGCCACCATTGACGGGTTGCTCCGGACAGCAACACCAGGAGGACGAGACGTGACAGTCGTGGCGCCGAACCAGCCGCTCACCGAGGCCGAGGTCGAGACGATCAAGTCGGACTTCCCGATCCTCGCGCAGGACGTGAACGGGCAACCGCTGGCGTACCTGGACTCCGGGGCGACGGCCGAACGGCCGACCCAGGTCCTCGACGCCGAACGCCGGTTCCTCGAGCACGACAACGCCGCCGTCCACCGCGGGGCGCACACGCTCGCGGCGCTGAGCACCGACGCCTACGAGGACGCCCGCGCCACCGTCGCCGACTTCATCGGGGCTGCCGGGCCGAGCGAGGTCGTGTGGACCGCGAACGCCACCGACGCCCTCAACCTCGTCGCGTACGGCATCGCGAACGCCAGCCGGGGCCGTGGCGGAGTCGACGCCGCTCGCTTCCGCATCGGACCCGGTGACGAGATCCTGGTGACCGAGGCCGAGCACCACGCGAACCTCGTGCCGTGGCAGGAGCTCGCCGCCCTGACCGGTGCGACGCTCCGCTGGGTCCCGGTCGCCGACGACGGCACCTGGACCGCGGAGGACGCCGCCGCCCTGATCACCGACCGCACGAAGGTCGTCGCGTTCGCCCACGTCTCGAACGTCACCGGCATGGTCGCCCCGGTCGAGCAGGTCGTCGGTCTCGCCCACGCCCGCGGTGCCCTGGTCGTCCTCGACGCCTGCCAGTCCGCACCGCACCGACCGCTCGACGTGCAACAGCTCGGCGTCGACTTCGCCGCGTTCTCCGGCCACAAGATGCTCGGTCCGAACGGCATCGGCGTGCTCTGGGGTCGCAGCGAACTGCTCAACGCGCTGCCGCCGTTCCGCACCGGCGGTTCCATGATCACCACCGTGACCATGCAGGCGTCGGAGTTCATGCCGGCACCCGAGCGGTTCGAGGCCGGCACGCAGCCCGTGTCGCAGGCCGTCGCCCTGGCCGAGGCGGTCCGCTACCTGCGGGGCATCGGCATGGAGCGGGTCCGCGCGCACGAGGAGCACCTCGCCCGCCGCATGCTCGACGGTCTGGCCGCGGTACCGGGCATCCGCGTGGTCGGCCCGCCGATCGGCGTCCCGCGATCGGGCCTGGTGTCGTTCGACGTCGACGGGGTGCACGCCCACGACGTGTCGCAGTACCTCGACGCGCAGGGCATCGCCGTCCGCTCGGGGCACCACTGCGCGCAGCCGCTGCACCGCCGCCTCGGCCTGGTCGCCACCAGCCGTGCCAGCACCTACGTGTACACGACCGAGCACGACGTCGACCGGTTCCTCGCAGCCGTCGCCGAGGTCCGCGACTACTTCGGAGCGACCGCGTGAACGCCCTCGACAGCCTGTACCAGCAGGTCATCCTCGACCACGCCAAGGCGCGGCACGGCGACGGTGCGATGCCGGACGCGGACGCCTCGCACTTCGAGCGGAACCCCACGTGCGGCGACGAGATCACGGTCAGCCTGCGGCTCGATCCCGGCACCGACCGCATCGCCGGGCTCGCCTGGCAGGGTGACGGCTGCTCGATCTCGATGGCCTCGGCATCGGTCCTCACCGACATGGCCGTCGGCCGCACGGTGCCCGAGTTCCTGGCACTGACCGAGGAGTTCCGCACCATGATGCGTTCACGTGGCGTCGGTGAGCCCGACGAGGACGTCCTCGAGGACCTCGTCGCCTTCCACGGCGTCTCGAAGTTCGTCATGCGCGTCAAGTGCGGCATGCTCGCCTGGGTCGCGGCGGAAGCCGCCGCGCGCGAGGCGACCGCGTCCCGCTGAGCCGGGTGCGGCTCGCGATCGCGACCACCGACCGACCGGGAGGCCCGGTGCGGGCCCGCCCCGCGCCTCCCGTCCGCAGCTGGTCGCCGACCGGGCCCGGGACGGCTTGAACGGCGTGCCGATCGAAGGGGCGCGGTGATCTTCGAGACGGAGCGACCCGGCGCAGGCCGGGCCGACGCGATCGTGCGGGCCTACCTGACCGAGGTCGCGTCGCGGTGGTACGGGCGGGCGGCGACGTCGGCCGAGGTCGACCGCGCGATGCTCGACGAGCCGTTCGACGACCTGCAGGGGGACTCCGGGCTGTTCGTCGTCGCCGTCGACGGGGGAGCGGCGATCGCCTGCACCGGCGTGCGCTTCGTCGGCGACGTCGGCGAGCTGACGAAGGTGTTCACGCTGCCGGAGCACCGCGGCCGAGGTGTCGGTTCGGCGCTCCTGCGCCACGTCGAGGACGTCTGCCGGGCGCGCGGGATCACGTCGTTGCGCCTGGACACCCGCGCCGAGCTCGCCGAGGCCTGTGCGCTCTACGAACGGCTCGGGTTCGTCCGGGTCGCCCCGTTCAACGCGGACCCGTACTCGGACCGTTGGTACGCGAAGCCGCTCAGCTGACCGCGCCGATCTCGCGGAGCGCGTCCCCGACGGAGATGCGCTCGTCGCGTTCCTGCGCTCGTGCCCAGCGGGCCTTCGCGAGCGTGACGGCCCGGTCGTCGAGACCGAGGAGCTCGTAGAGACCGTCCAGTTCTCGGGGAACGAGGTCGGCGAGCGGCAGGGGGAACTTCCGCTCGGGGCTGGCGTAGCTCTGCTGGGCGAGCTGTTCGAGCACATCGGGGTCGGTCTCTCGCTGTTCCATGAGCAGGACGACGGTTCGCGACCGGGTGGTTCCGGACAGGAACGCGGACCGCACGTTCTCGTCCGGGTCGGTCGCCAGAGTGATCTCGACGGCGAGGGGAAGGTCTTCGGTCCCGGCGAGTTCCCAGCGCTGACCGGTGTCGCCACGGATCGCCGTGTGCATGTCGGGGTGCACGCCGAAGCCGCGCTCGCCCCGCGCCGGGGAGGATGACGTTGTCGCCTTCGCGGCGTCGTCGTGTCGTGCCGAGGGGAAGCCGACGCCCGTGTACACGGTGTGGGCGATCGGGAGGAACTGGAGTGCCTCGTGGAGTGCGGTCGCGGCGTCCTGCACCGCCAGGGCAGTCACGTCGCCGTCGGCGGCATCGAGTGCCGCAGCGTACGCCGTCAGCGCCGTGTGCTGCTGGTCCATCGCCCGGGTGAACATCTCCTTGCCCCGGGCCGCGTCGCCGATGCGCCGCGGGTCGAGGTGCAGGGTCACGGAGCTCGGATCCTGCAGGTGGCCCCGTGGCGTGCCGCCGCCCGACATCGTGAAGCGGAAGGTCTCGTCGTCGGGCACGTCGGCATCGGTCACGTCGCTGACGCTACCGGGTCAGGGGAGCGTGACGACGAGCTTCCGGGCGGAGACACCGGCGCGGAGCTCGGCGAGGGCCTCCGGGATCGCGGCGAGTCCGGATCCGACGACGGATGCGGTCGGCGTCGCCTGGTACCGACCGGTGCGGAGTGCCTCGGGCAGGAAGTCGCGGTAGATCGCGGGGCCGACCTCCGATTCGGTCGGGCGGCCGCCCCAGATCGCGGTGATGTGGATGCCGTGTCGACGCTCGAGCCGCGCAAGAACCTCGGCACGCTCGTCGAGGCCTTCGCGCTGCTCGACGGGAGCGGCCTCGAGCTCGTCGTCGCCGGCGGCCAGGGCTGGGGCCCCC
>Ga0153924_1001739_pt1 | contig 10203 bp, 9 predicted proteins | sample TSNJ008MetaG_FD_104709 | JGI IMG/M metagenome (GOLD analysis project Ga0153924, IMG submission 104709) | Attine ant fungus gardens microbial communities from New Jersey, USA - TSNJ008 MetaG | ecosystem: Host-associated > Fungi > Mycelium > Unclassified | place: USA: New Jersey, Wharton State...
GGCTGTTACCCCTCCCTCGACTCAGTCTCCGCCTGCGCGACGAACTCATGGACCACCTCACGGTTGTTCTGCACCCTCACTGTCTACTTGTCTCCTTAAGAGGTGTGCAGAAGCGGCTTGGTAAAGTGTTGAACAGTCTGGAGTTCTCGCACCTGACATGAGTGTCGAATGCCGCGCCCATTTCCACAAGACGATCTCTTATGGACTCAAAGTACGCTCAAAACTCCCTCCCATGCTTCTTCAACCAACATATACTGTCGTCTGGGGGTAGTGTTGGACGAGGTGGAGTGGCCTAGCACAGGTCATGTCGAACTGTGCAGTTGAAATATAGGGCCGTGTTTCTATGTCGATGGAAAATCATATCTTTTGTGTCAGATCATCTACTGAGGTGTACACCAAATATTCTTGTTATTTCATCGTTGCGAAGGCCAAGGGGCCAGTGTCTTGCATCAGGAAGTCCTTGTTTGTTATTTGTCAAGTATTCGGAACCAACAGGCAATATTTGCTGGTACTACTGTCTTCCATTCCACTCTCTGCTTGCAGTTGATCTATGCAACTAACATTATCTTGCCTCTTTTTCCTTGCACCTTGATATCAGGTTTGGACTGTTGCATCTTATCTTCAACACATCTACGAAAATACGTTGAGACCTTATGATAACTTAAATAGAGACTGGCAGCTGTAAGCACAGAAAATTGGGTGTCTAGAGACTCGCCGAAATGAAAACATGTCTGAGACACCGAGAGAGAAAAAGTTGAGTAGACCAACGAGCACGTCCTATTTTCCAGTTCACCTATTAATTTGAACACTTTGAAGCACTTCGGCTGAGGGCAATACACACCTTAAGTAGTTCAACTGAGGACAAGACGCTCCTTGGTTTCCTACTCCAACAGATTTCCTACCTCCTTTTCCTTTTTCTCGAGTTCTCTCAACTACTCATTGTCCATGCATTCTGTCCAATTTCTGCCGAGCATGAATTTGAAAAATGTCGAGATTTGGGATCCCTCAACCACGACTTTGAACAGTGGTACATACAAATGTTTCCTGTGCTCGACTGGGACCCAAAACAGTGGCTTATTGTCCTGAGTGATCACCCATCCATCCCTCGTGCCTTGCAGCATATGCGTATATCCATAGGTGGATTTCTGGTACTCAGCTGTGAGATCTTCTACGTCCCAGACTCTCAAACCAAAGTTGAAGAAATAGTATTGAAGAGACGTACTGCGTTCTCGCATGGGAACCCAAGAGCAATGAGTCTGTCGACAAGGGAATGGTCAATCAGGGCAGGTGAGAGGGCAATTTCATACACCTCGGACGTTGGAAACTTGGAAACGAGTTTGTGTGTCCCAGACTCGGACGTGAGAATCTTGAACATGCAACGTCAGGTGAGTACTCACAATCAGCTGTCAACTCGCCGACCGGTGACTGATCCGGTCCACGTGTGACTGATCAGCATCACCGGCCGGCGATTCACAGCTGACTGGTGTCAGGAATAGATGAAACTGGATAGTCTCGTGATTCCATACGCGGGGTTAAGTCTGACAAGTGCCTAAAAATGAAGACACCTCTGACTGATGAAAACTGGTACAAACACGACCTTATATTTCAACTGTATCGTTCGACAAGACCTCTGTTAGGCCACTCCACCTCATTCAAGTGTTTGCAACATTCGATGGCCTTAGGTGTCCATTGAAAAGCCTGAGGAAAGTTTCGAGCATGCTCTTTAGTCCGTAAGATCTCTTTAACTCGTGAAAAATAGGTGCGGAAATCCACTCAGGTGCAAGAACCCCAAAATCTTCAACACTTTTGCCAAATCGCTTCTGCACACATGTTAAGAAGACAGGGAGACAGTGAAGGCATCGGGCAAAGATGAGGTGGCCAATCAGTGTGTCGCGAAGGGCTGAGTCAAGGGAGGGGTAACAGTCAAATCGTTGGCGAAACAGCTTAAGTGACGCGTTGTACGGACTTGGAACTTGACGAAGCAGCACCATGACCATTTATGTGAATGGACGTGCCTGTTGGTGATGTGCAACACTCGAAGTTCATTTTTTATTTGATATTTTTACGTTCTCAAATTTTTTTCGGTTGCCAAAACGGCCCCTGAGTTGACTACGAATTTCTATCCTTCAATGTGGTGCTATATGGATCCTGAAGTTGCTTCCGGGCCTGCAAAGACTGTCTTCGAAAGGTGTCAATGGATACGGTCAACTTCTTTACGACCATCTTGCCCCAGTGTCATTTTTCAGGGAACGAAAACCATTTCCCGGCAGAATTATATATGCACTGGTGGCTCGACATACGCGTCTTCTCTGCACAACGACAACGAAATTGACAATGTCCATTTCGCAGGAATCTTATAACATCTCGTTAAAGTTCCTTAAAAATCACAAAATGTCACCCTCATAAAAAGCGACCACGTCAGTCCATTCAAAAAAGAGCCAGCATTGTGTTTGCGTCAGATAAAAAGGACAAGAAAATGGCAGCCACGAGTGAGGGAGAAATTGGAAAGGGGGAGATGCGGTTTTGAGCTCTTGGTTACCGTTCTTATGAAATCCTTTGTTTCGATCCAAGAGAATTGTGTTGTGCTTATAATTTGTTATCGTTCCGCGGGAGACTTTTTATGATAATTTATTGTTGAAACAACTGATCTCCTGGTCGCTGAAGATTTCTTCTTCATGATGACAATATAAACTAAATGAAAACAAAAAACGATTCAGCAGATATACAATTTCGACTTCGGCCAAGCAAGCACATGCCAATGAACCACAGGTCCAAGAGACTTTCACTTAAGTTCTAGAATAAACAAACTCAGACGTCACCGATGTGGTAGACGACTGAGTAAGCCTAAGCACGGCCCTGGTATTTATACTAGAATGAATGTTTCACATTTGTCCTATAAGTAAAAGAAAGAAAAGAGAGAAACGACGTCACTATTGATCAGTCCCGTCCAATACTTTCTACTACTCAACAGACAAAAAAAACATCATTTACAACTGGCTCTCAAGCAATATAATATAACTGCAACCCCAGCTCAACACCAATATTCCTCCTTCGCCTTGACCCATCACAACAAGACCATAAACTCCACCTGGACGTTGATCTGAATCACGGTCGGAAAAAGTGAAGGAGTCGGAAGTATTAAGGGTGGTTTCTAGATCAGAGGGGCGGACAATTGGGATGTACATCACAGCTGTTGAGGATGATGATGATGGTATCAATTCTTCCGACGAAGGAACATATCCATTGCTCTCATGCTTCGGCCCACTGTACAGCTTCGAACCTCACAGCACTAGTGATAGTCCACTCCGAGCTCCTCACCACAGCCTCTCTTTTCCATCTCTCAGTGCTTCCTCAATCCATTCATTTCAATCTACTTAGATACCAAAAACCTGTTCGCAATGGCTACTTTTTCATTGAATAAATCCCCCCGCTAGATGTACTATTTCACATCGATTGAATAACGGTGAAGATATAGTGTCGAGAAAATTGGTAGTGTATATGAATAGAACTTGAGATAGATAAATATAATCATTATTGAAGCTCCAATTTTGTTTGAGATCCAAGATTTCCAGGAACGCAGTGGAAGGATCTCCACGCAGATTACTTTGTCCAATTTTGTCAACTTCGTCGAGAAGAATAACAGGCAGCAGTTGAACAACAGATCCGCGACTGGATGTAACATCAGCACATATTTTGACTTCGTCACGAACACTGCCAAGAGATATGCTGGACGTGCTTTGACAGAGAGAAGTTTTGCCTGCACCTGGTGGCCCAACTACAAGAAATATTGCACCTTTGATCGATAATGAGCGAGATTTGCAAAAGGGTGAGGATGAAAGGCGAGGAGACAGACGAGACAGGTCTAGTCGGAGCTGCGCGTTGGAGGTGTTCATGAAGGATTGCAATCGTAGCTGACAGAGATTCTGGTCGACGTTCCACCTTGCGATTATGTAAGGCAACGAGAAATGCACCAATTTGCGTCGGGACCAAAATATCCGGAGTGAAAAGGTGATTTCAAGTCGTTAACAGAGGATTAATCAGGTGTCTAGACCAGTCGAGCGAGGAGGGGACTGCCAAGGAATATGAAGCTCCAACAACGATGGCGAGTCTGTACAGCATATTGCTTGAGCAATTCAGCTAACGGAGATGCCTGTTACCCCTACCCTTGACTCAGCCCTTCGCAATGTGTTGGGATGTCGAGCGTTACACTAAAAATAGGTAGTAAATGATATTGATAGCTACGTTACATGATGAAGAATAGGTATATGGGTAGTGTAGTTAGTTTGTACTCACCATCCGTTTGTTACCATACCATACCTTGTACCCTCCCCCGTTCGTATTTCAACACAACACACTCATTGACCACCTCATTTTTTCCTGGTCCCTCGCTATCTCCCTGGCCCCTTTGAGAGTCGTGTGGAAGCAGCCTGAGGGTCGAATGCCCGCACCATTCTCTTATGGACTCCAGAGTATGTTCTCAGGTTTCTTCAATCAACACATAAGATCGTCTGGCGATCGTGCGAGCACTTCGACGAGGAGTGGCCTAGGAGAGATCTTGTCAAATAATGGGGTTCTGGCGATGTAATGCACAAAGAATGTCAAGTATCCAGAGCTGAGGAGAATTGGCACGCAACATTTGTCAGCGTTACTCTGCGTTCCACCCTCTGCTTGTAGTTGAACTATTCAACTGACATTATCTTGCCTCTTTTTCTTTTCAATCATTCTAATTACTTTGATAGAGGCTTGGCAGTGATGAGCACAGAGAACACTAGGCGGTGCCATTAGAGTCGCTGAAGCGAAAATGTCCTGAAACACTGAGAGAAGCAAAACTTGGGTACAGCAGCGAGCTCTGCGGAAGTCGTCCTTCTCTCCAATTCACCTATTCATTTGAATACCTTAAGTACTTCGACTGAGGACAAGGCGCACCTTGGTTTCTTACTCCAACAGATTTCCTACCTCCTTCTCCTTTTTCTCGAGTTCCCTCAACCATTCTTTGTCAATGCATTCCATCCACTTTCTACCGAATCTTGAGTTAGACGAGTCCAGGATTGTTGGAACTTGGGGAGCCTCAATCACCACTTTACACTGTGGTACATACACATCTTTCCTGTGCTCGATTGGAACCCAAAACAGTGGCTCATTGTCCTGACCCATCACCCACCCATCCATCATGCCTCGCATCAAAAGTTCATGTCCATCTGCGGAATACTGGTGCTCAGCTGTGAGGTCTGTGACTTCCCATGTTCTCAGACCAATGTTGGGGCCATGGTATGCCAACGCTGTTCCATCTCGTATAAACCCCGTAAATGCATTTTCTTGACCCAAAATTTGACCGTGCAGATGACCGTTATAGGCATCAAAGATGCCTATTGCATTTTCATGTGTGAACCTGAGAGCAATGAGTCTGTCGCCAAGAGAATGATCAATCAGAGAAGGTGAGAGGGCAATCCAATGCACCTCGGACGTTGGAAACTTGGAAACGAGTTGGCGAGTTCGTGTGTCCCACACTCGGACATGGGAATCTTCGTCAGACCAACATGCGAAGAGTTTCCCGTCGGGTGAGTACGTAGGTGGGGAATCCCAGGGAATATGCAGTTGATCGTCAAAGTGGACAGGATCAAACTGGGCAGTGTTGTGATTCCATGAATAACATATGGCAGAGGAAGAGGAAGAGTCGGGCACGATGACGACGGTCAAGCCATCGGGTGCCAGGAATGGATTGGAGTTTCTGTGCGCCTTGAAGTCTAAAGAATAGGTGCATTTGAAACCTGCAGGATCCTGCCGATGCCAAACTTGGAGTAATCCTGAGTCATCACCAAAGATGGCACATACAACTAGGTCGTTACATGTTTGGAAGGTGACCCTCCAAAACCAGACATCTTTTCTCGGCCAGGGGTCAAATGAGACACGCTTCTCCGGATGCATTATATCCCATATCGTGATCAGATGTTTACACAAAATCGCCGCCTGGTTGTCATCTGGGGAGAATGCAATGCCCATGCGATCTTCGTACTCGACATCTGTGCGCGCTACGATTTCCCAAGTATTTGTACCCAGGAATTCGATGTTGTAAGATTGCAGCGATACTGTAGCCGCCACCTTTCCAGAGGGTGAGAATGTAAGGACCAATTGCGTATTAGTAACATATTGAGTGTCTATAGTGTCAGTCCGATTTCCCGTCGAATCCTCTAGGTTCACGCTCCACATCCTGACACTTCCACTATAATATCCAACTAAAAGCCTGTGGCCATCGCGTGATGGACAGGTACTCGATAAAGCTGAAGTGGCTGAAGACTTCGTCTCCCAGATCATCTTTGAGCCTGTCGTAGTGACATCCCACATCCCTACTGTAAGATCTCGTTCGATAAAAAGGCGATTGGTGAGGGATGAATGAATAGCATGTGGAGTATAGTCAAAATCATGGCTGAAGGATACCATCTCTTGTGTGTCCAATCTCCAAAGGTAAATATGACGAAGTTTTTCCCTAAATACGGCCATCAAAGTGTCGCTGGTTGGAGAAAAGCGGAGTGATGACAAATTTCCAGGAGGATATGGGAATCGTTGGGAATCTTTGCCATCTTCCAAGTTCCATAATTCAATGACATCCTCAGACTTTCTTCCTACGGCCAGAAAATGCCCATCAGGGGAAATTCGGGTGAGGCCAGCATCATTCACCTCAAACAGCCTGTCAGATATTAGTGCACCATTTCTGGCATCCCACAGCTGGACCAGAATACGAGCTTCATCTACCTCATGTGTGGAGGCAATTGTTTCATCATGATGAACGAAGGCGAAATCATAGCCGTTGATTCGAAATTGCTCCTCACCCATCTCAATGTCCCAGACTACTGCATAAGAGTAAAATCCGACTAGAACACGTTTCCCATCAGGACTGAAGCAGGCATCATATACGTTCCCATAATTCAGCAGCTTAAATGGGCCTGAAATGCAATGACCGGTTTCAGAGTCGCAGACATACATGGTTTGGGGTGATATGGAAGCAAAGGTGCGTTCATCTGCCGAGAAGACCATATGCACCACACGATCCTTGTGGTATTCTGCAGTGAATACCACTGTTGGCCATTGACTGGGTTTCCCTTGAGTGATCGCAAGAGTGTTGGGAACCCTTGGACAGAACTTCCTGGCAACATGAGATTGCTCAGGTGCGAAGGGGAGTGCTGAGATGTAAACATGCGGAGCGCGCTGAGAGATCGGAATGATGAATGCAGAAACAAATCGAAGAGCATCATGGATGAACAATGTCAGCTCATGATCAGGGTTGAGGGACTGGCCAGCCGAAATCAGACGTATCGCAAAGAAAAGATCTGGAGACATACCTTCCATGTTGCAGCCCTTCTGAGGATCAAATATGCCTTATGAACATTACCCGTCAGGCTCATGACCTCCAACCAGAACAGTAGCTTCTCGTACATCACAAATTGCACTGCTACCATCATCTTCTCGTCGGATGGAGTCTGAGTAACATGGTCTACCCAGAACAGAGATGAATAGGAAATGAGAGGAGAGACGGTAGACTTGACATCTATATCCACATTATTGATGCTTGAAGAGTCCAAGTTACCCATATTGAAGCGCAGCTCCGATGACACCATAGCCTTCAAACACAGAATAGCAAGCTGACGTTCATGAAGTTCACGATCCCAGATACCAGAGAGCTTGTGTGATTGTTGTCGAAAGTAGACGGAAAGAAGAAAATCCTCAAACGACCGGTGATGGAAATGAAGGACAGGACCAGAGTCGAGGACTGACATGAGACCTTTTCGGATCAATCGCAATACATCTGAATCGCCAATCTTGACTCCAGGAAGCATCAGAAGCACATCGTCGCTGAGTGGCTGCTTGGCGAAAATCATTGCACCCATAACAGAGACGACCCCTTGGATCTCTTCTTCACAAATCCATGTGAATGCTGCTTCAACGACAGTGAGGTACACCGAGTACAACTCATCTAGCCCCTCTGTGTTGTCTCCCCGCTTCTTTGACTCGAGAATGCCAAGCCGTACCCTGGGATCCACTTCGAGGAAGTCGGCCACAGTCGTTGCCCATATAAAAATACCTGAAGCACGAGGGACCAGGCGATCGAGAGCCCTTTTGATCCATGCATCTCCCTCTCCCATTAATTCGAGTCGTGACTTGAGGAACACACGGATATCATGGGAAGTATCATCTCCTGGCTTAACATTGTTGCCAGAAGGAATATTGATATGGATGCTGATAGACTCGGGGAAGATTCGGCTCACATGGTCCTCTGGCCGGCTGGTGATAACTAGCTTCAACTTCTTCAAGTGATCAACTTGAGCCCAATGCTTAAGTGTATGCAGGAGACCCTTGTGATCATCCTTTCCAGATGAATCGTGCCCCTGACCACCACACTCGTCCAATGCATCTATCACAATCACCGGAAGCTCCTCATACGGAACAGTGTCACCCAACATGGATAATGGTACCTCGACGAGCGATTTGAAAAGCCGATCAATATCAGGTGAGTTGTGCCCTTGATTGCCCTGAGCTATGTGTTGTCGAAGGAAGGGGTACAGGCGAGCAAGATCACATGCGACAGTGCGCCAGAGGGCAATCGTGGTGACCGTAGATTGCGTGCGGTCGAATCGGAATGAGATTACATGGCGCTTCTGGTCTACTAGTCGATTGGCAATGCTAGCTGCCAAGGCAGATTTCCCAACGCCAGGGGATCCCCTTATCAAAATCATATTTGGGCCATCAACGTTCTTGATCTCGTCTTCAATCTCTTGTAAGATGATTGTGCGGGTGTCTTCCATACATGGTTTGCGCAGAGGGAGCCTATTCTCCTCGAGGGCTCGTATTAGATCATCCAGTTCCTTCTTTTTCGCAATCTCTGGTACAAAATTATGCGTCCCGTGGAAAGCTAAATGGAAAAGATAGACAACACACCTTGAAGGCTCTCGACACCGGCTTGCATAGCATGGACAGTTTCTGGTAGATAAATGACGCGTTAAGAGAGCTGGTCAGGAATCACAAACAGCCCACCTTGAACATTCGAAACGCCACCGACAATGGTGGCTGAAATCACAGTTCAGACAGATTGAACAATAAATATAGGCAGAGACCAAACCTTGTCCTATTCGGACCTCTACCATCAGATCTACCACAAATCTCTCCCTGAACTCATCCACATTCCTCCGTAACTCGATAGCTTTGTCCTTATGAGGTAAAACGAGAATATGTTTGGCTGTGACCAACGAATCAGTCATCAATCCATCCCACACAGCAGAATACACACCTGACCAACTTTCCAGCCACTTCTCGATGAACTCTACTACTTCTCTCATCATTCTAGGGAATTCACTGATAGTGACACGCAACTCGTTTGAATTTGGAATGTCTTTGAGCTTGTCGAGCTGGCCAGCCAGGATTCTGATACTCTCCGCCATGTTTTTCATTTCTCTGTGAGATTCCTCTTGCGCTTTGAAATGCTGCCAAATTCATCAGTATCATCCATGCTCTAAAAAAAAGAGAACCAACTTGATATACGACATCAATACAAGAAACTACCGATTTTACTATAGAATTCAGCTGCTTCGAGTCAGCAAACGTGTGCGCGTGCCAGTCAACAATGATTTACTCCACCGATAGCCTTTCCGAACTCAATGAACATCGCACCCACATTACCTGTAGTACCGAGACGATCCATTATAGGCCTGAAATTGTTCAGGTCCTCGATCGTGCTCTTGATTCGCGCGTTCAGGGCTCTCAGGTTACATTTGTAAGCCTACAACTAAACTTGAGCAGGTAGTCTATATATTGACAGCAACCATAATAGCGTACCTTAGCGACAATCCAGAATTGTAATCCTGGAATTTCATTGGGGAGTTCAACCCTAAAACTTGCTGAAGTATTCTGAGTATATTTGAAGCAAAGGAGACAAAGATCAACCGACATTTGATTCCTTCATCTGTTTCGGATACGAGGTGATCCCATAGATCGTTGAACTTGATGCTGACTTGACACAGAGGACCATCCTCTGAGATACGGCCAAAACTGAAGATTTTCTGTCGCAAAGGATGCTTTTTGTGTATCTCGATATCCAGATCGCTTTCGTGTTTGAGAATACTGCATTGCATGGATGTAATGTTGAGCACTGCCTACGCGTGAGACGTTCAACCTACCATTTGCTTGTCAGCTTGAGTAGTCGAGACACATACA
>Ga0153924_1001740_pt1 | contig 10197 bp, 10 predicted proteins | sample TSNJ008MetaG_FD_104709 | JGI IMG/M metagenome (GOLD analysis project Ga0153924, IMG submission 104709) | Attine ant fungus gardens microbial communities from New Jersey, USA - TSNJ008 MetaG | ecosystem: Host-associated > Fungi > Mycelium > Unclassified | place: USA: New Jersey, Wharton State...
AATCATATTCGTCCCAGACTTCGCGAGAATCGAAATCGTTTTCAGCCATCACACAACCCCATAATCTAGCTTGATACGAGACGCAAAGTGTTTCTTTACGAAAAGAGGGACTACTTTTGAAACGCTTGAATTCATTGAAGTTGCTGTAAACGGAGTTGACCACATGCCGCCGCAATATCATGTCCCTTTTCTTTGCGAAGAGTGACTGGTATGCCGCGATGTTTCAGGTATTGGAAAAATAATTTCTGCTCAGAACTCTCTGGCCTTTGCCAAGATAAGCCTAAAACGCTATTATATGGAATCAAGTTTACTTTGGCTTCGGTACGTCGTGCATGGTTTACAAGAAGGGCCGCTTGATCCAGGCTATCGTTGATCCCCTTAATCAGGATGTATTCGAAGGTAATCCTTTGTTTTTTAAGAAGACGGAAATAATCAAGAGCGTTCAAAAGGTCCACTAAGGGATAGCGTCGATTAATAGGCATGATTTTATTCCGGACGGAATCACTAGCAGCGTGCAAACTAACTGCAAGCCGCACTTGAAAAGGGGATTCGGCAAAACGTCGAATCTGCGGAACTAATCCGCTGGTAGAGACTGTCATATGCCGTGCGCCTACTCCCATGCCCCAGGAAGCATTTAGTATTTCAATGGCCTTCATGAGGTGAGAAAAATTGGCAAATGGTTCACCCATTCCCATAAAAACAATGTTATGGACTCGTCGGCTAGTGATCCGTTCCAGCAGCATCAATTGGTCGACGATTTCGCCCGCTTCCAAATTCCGTTTCCAACCATTCAACCCGCTGGCGCAAAACTTGCAACCATAAGCGCAACCCACTTGAGAAGATAAACAAGCGGTTATTCGATCGGAAGGTTCCCCATACAATGCTGGAGAGGATGGAAGAAGCACACTTTCAATGAGTTGTCCATCTCTTAACTTAAATAGAAATTTTTGTGTGGTATCCACAGATCCGGTACTTCGGACGTTCACAAGAGCAGGGATCAAAAATTCTTTAGTGAGAGCGTTACGCAGACGGGGCGGAATGTTGGTCATCTCTTCAAATGAGGAACATCGCTTAACATAAATCCATTCAAGGACTTGATGAACACGAAATCGCTGCTCGCCGTGCTCTGTCATCCAGAGAGCGAGGTCCGCTGCATTTAACGATTTGAAAATTCGGAGATTGCCCATTTTATCCGGCCATGCTGCCCATGCCACTGCGCTTGATATCTCAACGGCAGTAAAAGGAATCAAAAAGATAACAAGAATGAATCGGAAAAGGAATTTGTTTTGACAATACAATATGTTGTGTCAAATAACATATAAAATGGCACATTGATACAATGCGTTGCCCAAAGTGCGGGTCCGTGGAAGACAAAGTAATAGACAGCCGTCTCTCGAAAGAAGGTGAAAGCATTCGGCGGCGGCGCGAATGTCTTTGTTGTGAAACTCGTTTTACTACCTATGAAGAAATTGAGCGCCTGGAGCTGAGGGTGATTAAACGAGATGAACGGCACGAACTTTTTGACCGACACAAGCTTCAAACTAGCTTTTTAAAAGCGTGTGAAAAACGACCGATTGGCATTGAGCGCATCGAAAAGTGTGTCGAGGAAGTCATCCAAGATCTGGAAAGTCGTCAAAAACCGGAAGTTTCGACTAAGATTATTGGAGCAAAGGTGATGGAAAAGCTCCATACGTTGGACCCTGTCGCATATGTTCGATATGCATCAGTGTACCGCCAATTCCAGGAAATCGGAGATTTTATTGAAGAAATTCAATCGCTGGCGAGAAAAACTGTGAAAACTCCTACACAGCCGGAACTGTTTGGAACATGATTGCATTAAAAAATAATCTGCCTTTGGTACAAATGTCCGATGGGAGTTTGACCCCATTTGAGCGAAATTGGCTCATCCGGTCGGTTTCTCTGGCAGCTTCTCGCGCTGGTTATCGAAAATGGTGGCTTTCCAAACACGTAGCTGAAGCGGTTGCGATTTATTTTGAACATGAGGCATCTTCAACGGCCGTTACGGAACCGCAACTTTCGACAGCCGTTGCGTCTGTACTTCAGGTGATTGGGTATGCCGATGTTGCTGGTCGCTTCCAACTCTTGCCTCCCCCGATCCGCATCTCCCTTGCTGAATTAGCATCACGAGCCGGGCACGGCTATGAATTGGTTTTCTTTGATCTTTTACGTTCCGAATTACGGCGTGTCTTACATGCTGGAGCAAGTCGAATTGAGCTTTCGGACCTTCGCCGTTGTGTCAAATTACTGCGCTCGGCAAAAATTTGGAGGCGAGATTGCGCTGGTCTGAACGTGGAAATTGTCAGTTTCATCCGCGAAGAAATTAGGATGTGTACCGCTTCTGACCTCCAAACCGAACTTTCTTAATTTAACCTTATTCATGACTATTTTCGAAAAAATCATTCACCGCCAAATTCCTGCAGAAATCATATGGGAGGATGACGAAATCCTGGCATTTCGCGATGCCCACCCTCAAGCCCCTGTCCATATCCTGGTAGTTCCAAAAGAACCCATTTCTAACATTTCCGCAGTTCAAGAAAAACATACTTTATTATTGGGAAAACTATTACTCACCGCTACCCATATCGCTGAAAAAGAAGGCTTGTCACAAACCGGCTTTCGGCTGGTAATGAACCGCGGGCTCAATGGGGGCGAAACCGTACCTCATCTCCATATCCACATTTTGGGTGGCCGCCCAATGAAATGGCCTCCGGGATAATCCCGTAAGTTATAGCTAAAAAACTATAAAATTAGCCAGCCGCCTTTTATTCTTAAACGAAGTATCGTGTTCGTTTATGAGGCACCCGTCTTTAAGCGTTGATTTGTCAGCCTGTCTCTGAAACGGCACAAACAAAGGACGATCGACCCGATCACCAGTCCCCAAAAGGATGACCCGATCCCCAGCAAAGTCATACCAGAAGCAGTGACAAGAAATGTGATTAATGCTGCTTCACGGTCTTCTTGCGTTGACATCGCTGTGGCAAGGCCGTTGCCAATGGCACCCAAGAGAGCGATTCCAGCAGTTGCGAATACCAATTCTTTTGGAAGTGCTCTCAAAATGCCAGTCAATACATTACCAAATAAACCGAGTATCAAATAAAAAATTCCAGCTGAAATAGCAGCTACATAACGTCGTCGCAGATCTTCATGTGCTTCAGGACCCGTACAAATTGCGGCAGTAATTGCTGCCAAGCTAAAAGCAAAGGCCCCAAATGGCGCTAAAATCAAATTTACAACACCGGTCCACCCAGTCATCGAAGAAACCGGCACATTATAGTAACCATCTGCTCGAAGGACGGCAATCCCCGGAAGATTCTGCGAGGCCATGGTTACCACAAATAATGGTATGCCGACACCAATCGCCGCTGTTAATGAAAAATGCGGCGCGATAAATACCGGATGAGCCAATGTCACGCGGAGATCCTGGAATTGCAGATGGGCATGTAACAATATCACACCTGCAACGAGGCTGAGTAACAGCGCATATCGCGTTGACCAACACCGTGCCAACATCCAGACACCTAGCATAATAGCAACTAGCATAAAATGATGTTGCATGGTATTAAAAATATCCAATCCAAAACGCAACATAACCCCTGCAAGCATACCCGATGCTAGTGTCATTGGAATATGGCTCAGGAAACGATTAAACCAACCTGTAAATCCAAATACTGAAATCAATATTGCACACACCAAAAAGGCTCCAATTGCTTCGGCTAATGGCAATCCACTAGCTCCGGTAATTAACATTGCCGCACCTGGTGTCGACCAGGAAATCGTCAATGGCATTCGGTAACGAAGTGAAAGGATAATAGTAATAATGCCTCCACCGACACCCAGTGCCCACAGCCACGAAGCAAGCTCTGCGTCATTGGCTCCCACTGCACGGGCTCCCTGAAATATAATCACTCCCGAAGCAGAAAAGCCTACCACCACCGACACAAATCCGGCAAAGACCGCAGAGAAAGAAAGGTCACGTAAGAATCTCATCGATGCCAAAAAACAACTCTCAAAATTTTGCCAAGCCCAGTTTTATTAGACCAAAACTTATTCGTATTAAACTATTTTTCTGAAATAGTAGAGCAAGCATGATACTAGATAATTAATAAATTATGGACCCATGAGCATAATCTTGACCGGGTTGATGAAGAAATCCTTTACAGTATCTTGCTTCATTTATTTGCTAACAATCGGCCACTTATGGAAGAATCTCCGTACCGATTCCCGCGTTACTGAATATTTCCAAAAGCAAGCAATGCTGTCCAGAAATCAGATGGGTCTTAGAAACACCGTTTTTTAAAGCTCGTGCTGCACTGCGCACTTTCGGGATCATACCTCCTAAAATAATTTCTTCTTGAATTAATGCCTCGATTTTGTCACTTCCGATCGAGGGAATTAGGGATTCTGGCAAGCTTGGATCACGCATGATACCTGGAACATCGCTTACGAAAATCAACTTAGATGCTTTCAGAATACCTGCCAAAGCCGATGCGGCAACATCCGCATTGATATTCAATACAGCTCCTTCATTCGATGCCCCGATCGGAGAAATCACAGGGACTATTTCCGATTTGAGAGCTTTTTGGATCTCCTCTGTTCGGACATCGACGACGTCCCCCACAAGTCCGATATCTTGTCTCGTTCCCCCTGGGCCGGATATTGGGAGGATGCGTGTTGCTAGGAACACGTTTTTTCCGGAGAATCCAATCGCCTTACCGCCGAATCGTTCAATGGCGGCAACAATTTGCGGGTTGATTTCTTGATCTAAAATTTTTTCGACAAGAGTCATCGATTTTTCATCTGTCACTCGCAATCCGTTGATAAAGTGCGGCTTCAATCCGGCTTTTCGCATTGCCGTGCTAATGGCATTGCCGCCGCCATGCACCAAAATCGGATTGATGCCGACGGCTTCTAAAAAAACCACATCTCGCATGAAATTTCCTACCTGATCTTCATCCTCTATTGCACTCCCTCCATATTTAATCACGAAAGTATGTCCACGGAATCGCTGAATATAAGGCAGGGCTTCAATTAAGCTTTCCGAACGGAGGTTTGGTGTAATATTGCGAGCCATTGTTTTATTCTCCAAGATTTAATCGTACGTATTCTTCGGTGAGGTCCGTGGTCAAAACAGCATAACGTCCTTCGCCCAGATGCAGATCAATTCCTATACGAAATTCCTTACCAGTCGCGGCTTTTCGCAAACTGGAAACCGAAGCTGGACCAGCTACACCACCCACCACCATGAGAAATTGGTTCAGCGAGATATCCACCCGATCTTCTTCAATTTTAGCTCCGGAATAGCCAAGAGCATCCATAATTCTTCCCCAATTCGGATCATTTCCAGCCCAGGCACACTTTAGTAAGATCGAATTAGCAACAGCCTCTGCGGCATAACGAGCCTCAACATTGTTAACAGCCCCACGCACTTCAACTTCCACAAATTTGCTCACTCCCTCACCATTGAGGACAATCAGCCTCGCAAGCTCCAGGCAGAGTGAGTGCAAAGCTTCAAGAAACATGGCATATTCCGCACTCCCGCCCCGAATCGGAGTACATTCCGAAGCACCGTTAGCCAAAACGATCACAGTATCGTTTGTACTCATATCGCCATCTATTGTAATACGATTGAATGAATGCGCCACAGCTTCTCTCAAAGCCTGACGAAGCACAGATGCAGAAACTGTGGCATCTGTTGTGATCACACAGAGCATTGTCGCCATTTTCGGATCAATCATTCCAGCTCCTTTGGCCATTCCACCTAGGCGGACCCGCACTCCATTGATGACGAGTTCCCGCGCCGCCTCTTTGGCATATGTATCACTGGTCATAATGGCACGTGCGGCAGCTTCTCCTCCTTCACGGGTTAAAGCATTTGCCAAGCTTCGCAGCTTGGGCGTGATTTTTCCCATCGGCATCGGTATACCGATCCGGCCGGTGGAGCATACCAGAACCTGCTTTGCCTGTAAATTTAACGCTTCAGCCGCAGTTTTTGCCATAGTGAGTGCATCATCAAATCCCCGCTTACCAGTACAAGCATTGGCGTTTCCGCTATTAAGTACAACCGCTCGAACGTTACGTGAGCGTATATGCTTCATTGAAACTTTCACAGGTGCGGCTTTCACTTGATTGGTCGTAAATGTCGCTGCGGCGACAGATTTACGCTGAGAATAAACAATCGCCAAATCATCGCGATTGCGATTTGATTCTTTGATGCCACAAAAGATTCCTCCGGCTACAAAATCATACGGCACACAGACTCCGCCCTTTACCTTTTTTAAACGACTCACGATAAAAGTCCCTCTGTTTCAATAAATCCATTCATCAAATTGAAACACTGAATGGCTTGACCCGCAGCCCCTTTAACCAAATTGTCAATAGCGCTAAAGATTAAGAGTTTTCCATTCCTCAAATCAGAACAAGTGGCTAAATCACAGAAGTTTGTCATACTCACGTTTTTAATATCAGGCAAAACATCATTTATGCGGACAAACGGACTCTTGGAATAGGTTTTTTCCCAGATTTGCCTTACCTGGATCGCGTCTACATTCTCTTGAGGTACTCCAAAAATGGTCGTATGAATTCCGCGGTAAGCTGGGATGAGATGGGGCACAAATGACACAGAAACATCTCGATGAACAGCGTAAGAAAGCTGTTCTTCGATTTCAGGAACATGCCGATGTTGAGGAATACCATATGCCCGAAAACTTTCATCGCATTCTCCAAAAAGCAGCGAAACTTCCGGGCGACGGCCAGCACCGCTGATACCGCTGGCACTGGCTATACAAAGATCTGTTGGTTGCAAAACACCGTTTAAAAATAGCGGTATGAGGGGTAATAAGATACTAGTGGGATAGCAGCCAGGGCAGGCCACCAATCGAGCTGAGCGGAGACGCTCACGATTCCATTCAAATTCCGGCAAGCCATAAACCGCTTCTGAAAGAAGATGTGGAGCTGGATGTTCCTTCCCATAGAATTTTTGATATGTGTCGACGTTTTTTAAACGAAAGTCCGCACTGAGATCAATCACCTTTATGCCAGCTTCCAACAATGGCAAAGCGAACTCGGCAGCCAGCCCATGTGGTAAAGCCAAAAATGCGATTTCCACTCCCGAATCTAACAGGGCTGATATAGATGGGGTCACAAAGCTCAGATTCTCAACTCTACTTACTTTGGCAAGCCGAGGAAGAACTTCGGCTACTGTCTTGCCTGCATATTGCCGCGAAGCCAATACCACCAGGTTTGCATAGGAATGTCTTGCTAATAAGCCGCATAATTCTCGTCCGGAATACCCGTTAGCACCCACTATCCCCACCCGTTTTTGAGTCATATGAGCAAGGTAGAACAAGTAAGAAGAGAAATCATCATGTTTATGAATTTTTCTTACACAAATCTTTCTTGAAATCATTTTGTCATCTGGCAACGTTAGCGGTTTTCGGGCCGTAGCACAGCTTGGTAGTGCGCTTGAATGGGGTTCAAGAGGTCGTGGGTTCGAATCCCGCCGGCCCGAGAGTGAATAGGTCGGCCTGACTAAAGAAGATCAATTTGGCGATTACGAAAACCCAGTTTAAAAATCACGGGTGCTGGTTGTCGCCTCGGCAGATCCCGCGGTGCAGGTTGCCATTCACTTTGTTTTAAGCGACAGTTCTTCTCTAATCTGATCTCACTGAGCGCCATGGACAATGACTCTTTTCAAACGCATTCCGCTCGACAAGATTCGCATCATATCTCATTGAACTCACTCCAGGAGAAAACATTACACGAATTAACCTGCATGGCTAATGAAAGTGGAATCCCGTTGCGAACCGAAGCTTCGCGACGCCGCTTAATCCTGGATTTGGTTCGACACCATCTCGCAGTGGGAAAGCATGTCACCGTGAATGGAGTTCTGGAGCTTATCGGAGAACAAGGAGTTTTACGCTATTTTATATTTAATTTTAAACCCGGTTCGGAGGATATCCTGGTCCCCCTTTCTCTCATTCGCAGATACCAACTCAAACCAGGGTTAAAAATAGCCGGCACTGTTCGAATTTTTAACGAAAAAGAGCGCGAATTATCACTCGACAATATATCAGCCATCGAGGGCATTGCTGCCCCGGAGTGGAGCGAAACAAAGGACTTTGAAAAACTCACACCCTTACATCCGCAACGCCGCATCATACTGGAAAGTAAACTTAAGCCCACTCATAGCGCTCGTGTCGTGGATCTCATCGCTCCGTTGGGTATGGGGCAACGCGGTTTGATTGTGGCTCCGCCGAGATCTGGCAAGACCATGCTTTTAAGAGATATCGCCAAAGCGATCCACGACAATCATCCCGACATCTATCTGATTCTTCTGTTAGTCAATGAACGTCCGGAAGAAGTCACCGATCTTCGCCGAGAAATGCCTGCCGAAATCATCAGCTCGACGTTTGATGAACCCATTTCGCGTCATGTCCAAGTTTGTGAATTGGTTTCCGAACGTGCAAAACGTCTCGTCGAACTAGGAAGAGATGTCGTCATCCTCTTAGATAGCATTACGCGAATGGCTCGTGGTTACAACGCCCTGCAATCGTCCAAAGGCAGGACCATGAGCGGCGGAGTCGATTCCAAAGCCCTGACTCGTCCCCGCCAGTTCTTTGGAACAGCGCGGAATCTCGAAGAAGGCGGCAGTTTAACAATTCTTGCGACAGCATTGATCGAAACCCAAAGCCGAATGGATGATCTCATCTTCAAAGAGTTTAAAGGGACCGGAAATATGGAAGTTTACTTGGACCGAACCATTGCCGAGCAACGGATATTTCCAGCCATCCATATTATTAAATCTGCTACTCGTAAAGAAGAGCTCCTTTTTCATCCCGATGAATACCAACGCGTGACGCTCCTTCGAAGACAACTTTCAACAGTTCCGGCAGCGGAAGCCATGGAAACTCTGGTAAAAAATATCAAAGCGACACGGACTAATGCAGAATTATTACTAACCGGATTGCGGGGTATCTAATAAAGTATTTTTTTACTTACTACCTTTTAATAATTCGCCATTTTTCATTCGAGCGTTCAGGCATATTCGTCCACAATTCACACTGGAATGTGCGAATATAGCTAAAAACTATAAAATGAATATGAAGTTGACTGGCATTTTTCATCAAACGAGGCACAAGAGGCAGTCCATCCGGCAGCTGCCGGACTATTTATAGTTTTTTAACTATAAATAGAGCTTTAGGCAGGTTCCAAAACTATCAGAAAATTAGATTACATAATAGTCAGCGAACGTTCAAAAAAGGGTAAAGCTCAACAGGTTCATCTTTCCAGCGCAGCGGGCCCAATCATCTGACCACTCAACAGGTTTTCTATTTTTATAATTCCGACTATCGCTGCTAAAAAAACATACCAATTTGACGTTCAAGCTTTTGTAGATTATTGTTCATGGCGGGCTATACGGCAAAAGAAGCTCTTGGACATGGCAGAAGCATTCATGAGGTTCTACATACTTGCCGCAAATTCCTGGCACACATTATATCCAACTAACCTATGAACGTACCACAGATTGATCACCTCTCTAGCTCCACCTTTCTTAAAATCTCGCTCAACAGAAACCAAAATCCATCGGCCACTACCCGATTGGTTCGGAAACAATATCGATAGCAGTCACATCCATCGTCCATGAGCTCCTCCTCTCCGGCTACCATCGCACCACTCACAGCATATTAGATAACTCCTATTTTGACCCATTTTCAGTCTACTAGTTTATTAGGTCATGACTCACAAACCGCTATCGATAAAGGCAACCCGGCTTTAAAAATATTCTCAAGCTAATTATCCACAGCACTCCACAACGTCGATATTTTCGACAAATGCTGTCCCTTCACCAGACGATGTCCCTATTCAACAAGATTACCAACCGCCGCAGGCAAGCCGTATGCCTTCCCTTTCCAATCGTCCACACCCTGCAGCAAAACATACTTCCAGATCTTCAAAATCCCGAGTCCCATGTTCACATCAATCTCTACAGCCTGATAGTCACCTTGGTGTGAAACTTTTTTTTGTCTGTGCATCGAAAGCAATCTTTTTCGAAAAATATAGCCTCCCACCACCTCCATCGCCTCATATCTTCCATCCAGATAAATCTTAGAATAGAAATAATATCTGCAGCAGTTATTAATCCTTAACATTCGTCAACACCATTTCCGATGTTGCTGA
>Ga0153924_1001743_pt1 | contig 10196 bp, 12 predicted proteins | sample TSNJ008MetaG_FD_104709 | JGI IMG/M metagenome (GOLD analysis project Ga0153924, IMG submission 104709) | Attine ant fungus gardens microbial communities from New Jersey, USA - TSNJ008 MetaG | ecosystem: Host-associated > Fungi > Mycelium > Unclassified | place: USA: New Jersey, Wharton State...
CGTGATCAAGCTGCTCGAGGGCACGCAGGGCATCGGCGTGATCCTGGCCCCCGAGGCGAAGGTCGCCGAGTCGATCGTCGAGACGCTGCACTCGACGAAGCAGAACGTCCTCATCCAGAGCTTCATCTCGGAGAGCCGCGGCAAGGACATCCGTGCGCTCGTCGTCGGCGACCGGGTCGTGGCGGCGATGCGTCGGAGTGCGTCCGGCGACGAGTTCCGGTCGAACGTGCACCGCGGTGGGACGGTCGAGAAGGTCACGCTGACGCCCGAGTACGAAGAGGCCGCCGTCCGGTCGGCGCAGATCATGGGCCTCCGGGTCGCCGGCGTCGACATGCTCGAGGGCAACGAAGGGCCCCTCGTGATGGAGGTCAACTCGTCGCCGGGGCTCGAGGGCATCGAGCGCGCCACCGGCCTCGACATCGCCGGCGCGATCATCGACTTCATCGCGAACCAGGTCGCGTTCCCGGAGATCGACGTCCGGCAGCGCCTGTCGGTGTCGACCGGGTACGGCGTCGCCGAGCTGCTCGTGCACACCAACGCGGACCTCGTGGGCAAGACGATCAAGGAGTCGGGTCTCTGGGACCGGGACATCACCGTCCTGACGCTGCACCGGGGTTCCGGCGTGATCCCGAACCCGCGGAGCGGCGTCGCCCTGGAACCGGGCGACCGGCTGCTGTGCTTCGGCAAGCTCGAGGAGATGCGGTCGATGATCCCGGAGCGCCGGAAGCGTCGCGCCAAGCTCCGGAAACTGCCGAAGGAACCCCGCCAGACCGAGGCGTGAACCCGCCGTACAGCGCATCCGGATCGCGTACCCAGGACGGATGCGGAAGTATGTGTCGGTGACGATCATGACGGAACGGCCGGTCGACCAGGCGACGAGCAGCGAAACGGAACGGCCCGGCAACGCCACGGCCAAGCACGACAACGTCGCGCTGCTCTCCGTCGCGACCACCGTGGCCGAGCGGGTGACCACCTCGGCCGACATCGAGGAGAAGCTCCGCGGCGTGCTCCGCCGCCTGCGCCTGCCGATGGGTCTGCTCGAACGCGTGGCCGGGGTCAAGGAGCGTCGCAACTGGGGCGAGGGGCAGTCCTTCCAGGACGCCGCCATCGACGCCGGTCGTCGTGCCATGGCCGAGGCGGGCATCCGCCCCGAGGACGTCGGCCTGCTCATCAACACGTCGGTGACGCGCCCGCACCTGGAGCCGAGCGTCGCCGTGCGCCTGCACCACGGGCTCGGTCTGCCGTCGTCGGCGATCAACTTCGACATCGCGAACGCGTGCCTCGGGTTCGTCAACGCGATGAGCGTCGCCGCGGGCATGATCGACTCCGGCCAGATCAAGTACGCGCTCGTGGTGGACGGCGAGGACGCCGACCAGGTGCAGCTCAACACGATCGAGCGCCTGAACCAGGGCGGCCGGAACCGCAAGGACTTCATGAGCGAGTTCGCCAGCCTGACGCTCGGCTCCGGTGCTGCCGCGGCCGTGCTCGGCCCGGCGGACGCGCACCCGGGCGGACACCGGATCGTCGGCGGCGTCACCCGTGCGGCGACCCAGTGGTACGACCTCTGCGTCGGCAGCGTCGACGGCATGTTCACCGACGCCAAGATGCTGCTCAAGGGCGGCATGGAGCTCGTGGTCGCCGCCTGGAACGAGGCCCGTGCGCACTTCGACTGGGCCGACATGGACCGGTACGTGCTGCACCAGGTCTCCGACGTGCACACGAACGCCTTCGTCGAGGCCATCGGCGTCCCGCGCGACAAGGTGCCCACGACGTACGAGCGCTTCGGCAACGTCGGCCCGGCGTCGATCCCGATCACCCTCGCCGACGAGGTCGCCCGCGGCTCGATCCGCCCCGGCGACCGGGTCTTCCTCGGTGGCGTCGGCTCCGGCATCAACACGGCGATGATGGAACTCCGCTGGTGACAGCCGGGTTGCCCCGCGTCGCCGCGAGCACGGCTCCGGCGACGCAGCCGCCCTCCCTGCCCGGGCTCGACCCCGGGTGGTCGCGTCTGGTCACGGTGCCCGAGTGGTCCGAAGACCGGCCGGGGCCCACGCCGCCGGTTCCGGGGCGACGCGCCAGCGGCGGCCCGGCCGTGCCGGTGGGGAGAGGCACGGATCGCGCCGCGCGCACGTGGCACCTCCTCGACACGGCCGGCTCCCTGGCCGCGCTCGGCGCGGAACCGGTCGGGACGCTGCTGTGCGTGCACGGCAACCCGACCTGGTCGTACCTGTGGCGGTCGGTGCTCCGCACCTCGGTCGAGGTCGCGGCCGCCGGCGGTCCCGCCTGGCGTGTGGTCGCGGTCGACCAGCTCGACATGGGCTTCTCGGAGCGCACCGGGGTCCAGCGGGGGCTGCCGCAGCGCGTCGCCGACCTGGGCGCCCTGACCGACGAACTCGGACTGACCGGACCCGTCGTCACCCTCGGCCACGACTGGGGCGGCGTGGTGTCGCTCGGGTGGGCGGTCGACCACCCGGACCTCGTGGTGGGCGTCACGACGTGCAACACCGCCGTGCACCAGCCCGACGACGCCCCGATCCCCGCGCCCTTGCGCCTCGCTCTCCGCCCCCAGCTGCTCGGCCGGGCGACCGTCGTGACGCCGGCGTTCCTCGAGACGACGCTCGCGATCGCGCACCCGCGGCTCGACCGTCCCGTCGCCGACGCGTACCGGGCGCCGTACCGCGGTGCTGCCCGCCGGGGTGGCGTCGGTGGCTTCGTGGCGGACATCCCCGTCGACGCGGCACACCCGAGTGCACCCGAGCTCGACCGGATCGCCGCGGGGGTCGCGGCGCTCGAAGTCCCCGCGCTGCTCATGTGGGGGCCGCGCGATCCGGTGTTCCTCGAGCGGTACCTCGACGACCTCGTCGAGCGGCTGCCCCAGGCCGACGTGCACCGCTTCGAGGGCGCTGGACACCTGCTGCCGGACGACGCCGACGTCGCCGGGACGGTGTTCGACTGGCTCGGCGACCACCTGCCGGACGGCCACGCGCCCGCCGGAGCCGAGCAGCGCCTCCAGTCCGACGACAGCGACCACAGCGCCGACGCGAGCCGCCCGCTCTGGGCGGCACTCGACGACCTGCGCGACAGCGACGACGCCGCGCTCGTCGAGATGGCCGCCGCCGGCGGACCCCGCACCGTGACGTGGCGACTGCTCGCCCGACGGGTGGCGGAGATCGCCGCGGGACTCGTCGACCTCGGCGTCCGACCGGGTGATCGCGTCTCGTTGCTCGTGACGCCCGGTGCCGACCTGACCGCCGTCCTGTACGCGTGCGTGCGGATCGGCGCGGTCGTCGTCGTGGCCGATGCCGGGCTCGGCCTGCGCGGGCTGACCCGTGCCGTCCGCGGTGCCCGACCCGACTGGATCATCGGTGCGCTGCCGGGTCTGGGCGCCGCCCGCGCGCTCGGTTGGCCCGGTCGACGCATCGCGACCGTGGCGCTGCCCGTGCTCGCGCGTCGTGCGCTGCGGGTGGAGCACACGCTCGTCGACGTCGCCCGTCGGGGTGCCCGTCGCCTCGCGCATGGTTCTGCCCTGCCCGAGGCCCCGTCGTCCGACGCGCCCGCCGCCGTGCTCTTCACGTCGGGGTCGACCGGTCCGGCGAAGGGCGTCGTGTACACGCACGGGCAGCTCGGTGCCGTCCGCGACGCCCTGGCCACCCAGTACGACATCGGTGTCGGCACCGGGCTCGTCGCCGGGTTCGCGCCGTTCGCCTTGCTCGGCCCCGCGCTCGGCGCCCGGTCGGTCGCACCCGACATGGACGTCACCGCACCGCGGACCCTCACGGCGACGGCCGTGGCGGCGTCCGTGGCCGCAGCCGACGCGACGGTCGTGTTCCTGTCGCCCGCTGCACTGGCGAACGTCGTCGCCACCGCGTCCGCGCTCACCGAGGCCGACCGTGCGGCGCTCGGACGGGTGCGACTGTTCCTGTCCGCGGGTGCTCCCGTGTCGGCCGCGCTGCTCACCGCGGCGACGGAGCTCATGCCGAACGCGAGCGCGCACACCCCCTACGGCATGACCGAGGGGCTGCTCATGACCGACGTCGACCTGGACGGTGTGCGGGCCGCCGGTGCTGCCGACCAGGAGGGCATCTGCGTCGGGGCTCCGGCGGCGAACGTCCGGGTGCGGATCGCACCGCTCGACGGTTCCGGGGAGCCGACCGGTGCGCTGACGGACGAACCGGGCGTCACCGGTGAGATCGTCGTGGCCGCGCCGCACGTCCGGGAGCGCTACGACCGGCTCTGGCGGCAGAACCGGGTCTCCCGACTCGGCGTGGAGGACCCTCGCGGGCACCGCACCGGCGACGTCGGGCACCTGGACGGCTCCGGGCGGCTCTGGGTCGAGGGTCGTCTGCAGCACGTGCTCACCACGCCGGACGGTGTCGTGACGCCGGTCGGTCCCGAGCAGCGCATCGAACGCGTCGACGGTGTCGGTCGTGCGGGGCTCGCGGGCATCGGGCCGAGCGGGACGCAGCAGGCCGTCGCCGTCGTGGAGACGACCGGTGGTCGCGCCGCACGACGACCCGCGCTCGCTTCGCCCGCGTTGGCGGGAGCCGTGCGGGCAGCCGCCGGGATCCCGCTCGCCGCGGTGCTCGTCGTGCCCGTGCTGCCGACCGACATCCGACACAACTCGAAGGTCGACCGGGCGCGGTTGTCCCGGTGGGCGGCCTCGGTGCTGTCGGGCGGACGGATGGTCCGGCCGTGAGGGTCCTCGTCACCGGCGCCAGCGGGTTCCTCGGTCGGGCGACCGCTGCCGCCGTGCGCGACGCCGGGCACGAGGTCCGGACGTTCCAGCGCCGTCCGTCGGGAGTGTCCGGGGTCTCCGACGTCCTCGGCACGATGACCGACGGCGCCGCGGTCGCCCGTGCTGTGGCCGACACGGACGCCGTCGTCCACCTCGCCGCGAAGGTGTCCCTCGCCGGCGACCCCGCCGACTTCGCCCGCGTGAACGTCGACGGGACCCGGACGCTCGTCGACGCTGCCCGTGCGGCGGGAGTCGCCCGGTTCGTGTTCGTGTCCTCGCCGTCGGTCGCGCACACCGGTTCGTCCCTCGTGGGCGCCGGTGCCGGGCCCGCCGAACCCGACCGTGCCCGCGGGGACTACGCCCGCACGAAGGCCGCCGCGGAACTCGTCGCCCTCGGTGCGGACGCCCCGGGCTTCGCGGTCGTCGCGGTCCGTCCGCACCTGGTGTGGGGGCCGGGCGACACGCAGCTCGTCGGCCGGATCGTCGACCGTGCGCGGAAGGGCCGGCTGCCGCTGCTCGACTCCGGCGCAGCGCTCATCGACACGCTCTACGTCGACAACGCGGCGTCCGCGATGGTGGCGGCCCTGGTGCACGCCGCCGACGACGGCGTGCACGGGAACGCGTACGTCGTGACGAACGGTGAGCCCCGGCCCGTCGGCGACCTGCTCGCCGGCATCTGCACCGCGTCCGGGGTGCCGGCGCCGCGGGTGCACGTGCCCGCCGGGGTCGCCCGGGTCGCCGGGTCGGTCGTCGAGGCCGTGTGGCGCGTGCGTCCGGGTGAGGACGAACCGCCGATGACGCGGTTCCTCGCCGAGCAGCTGTCGACGGCGCACTGGTTCGACCAGCGTCGGACCCGGCAGGACCTGCAGTGGGCGCCCGCCATGTCGATCGACGAGGGCCTGGCGCGCTTGGCGGCGGCCGCGCGCTGAGGCTGCCGCGACCCGACTTTCGCGCCGAGCGACAGTTCTCGGACGCTCCGCCGCGAGAACTGTCGCCGAGCCCGAGTCTCGCGCCCCGGCGCCGACGGTCAGGCGTCCTCGGCGGCCACGTAGACCCACGCCGTCGTGCCGGAGGCCAGGCGGACCTCGATCCGCTGGTAGTCCGCGACCTCGTAGTCGTCGACCGCGCGGAGGTGCCACTCGTACCCGAGCGTCAGGACCGAGCCCTCGACGACGTCACTCGACGAACCGCGTCGGAGGATCGGGTGCCGGTCGGACCCGCTCGTCCGGATGACGTCCGGGTCGGTGATCCTCACCCAGTCGAGTCGCCACCCGGGCAGTCCGTCCGGTTCGGTCGGCACGTGCTCGCCGAACAGCGACTCCTGCACGAGGGGCTGCCGGAGCGTCCCGTACGAGAACACCCGGTGCGCGGTGCCGGCAACGGGCCGCTCGACCGGCTCACGGCTGATGGACGGCGACGCGGTCCACACGAGCGCACCCGCGAGCCCCGTGAGGCCGAGGTGCAGCAGGCCGACGACACCGAGCACGCTGCCCCAGATGACGCCCGCGTCGTCCGTGCGCCCGACGACGAGCCCGATTATCCCGACGACGAGGCAGACCAGCGCGAACGCGCCGAGACCGAGGACCCAGCGCTGGCCGGGCGAGAGACGCTTCACGTCGCGAGGGTAGCGGACTGGAGGCGCGGATCACGCGAGCCGACCGGCTCACGTGACACGTGCCTCCAGTCCGTCACGCGGCGTCAGCGCCCGCTGCGGGCGGCCTTCGCGATCTTCTTGCCGAGCTTCTTGCGGCCCTTGCGAGCACGCGGGTCGTTCCAGATCCCACGAGCGGTCTCGGCCTTGGAGGTCTTGATCACCGGGCGGTTGGCGCGGGAGCCGAACCAGAACCCGATGAGGACGATGGCCCCGATGACGATGATGCGGTTGCGCATGTGGAACTCCTTCGTTGGTGGTGCACGTGGTCCGGCGGGTCAGCCGGTGAAGCGTTGCCAGAGCTCCGTGACGATGGGCCAGACGTCGCCCGCGCGGTCCGCAGATCCCACGGCGACCAGGACGACCGGGACGGCGGTGACCGCCAGGCTCACCAGGACCGCGAGCACGACGGCGATCGAGGCCGTGGTGGTGTGCCGACGCGTGAACGCGAGGAGCAGGAGCGCGAGCACGACGACTGCTCCGAGCAGTGCGGCGACGGTGACGCGGAGGAACGGGAACGGCACGAGACCCGCCGTGGTGGCCGTCACGCCACCGAGGAACCCGACGAGGGGGAGGAACACGCCGAGCACGGTGCCGACGACCAGGACGATGCCGATCCCGCCCGCGATCCAGACGCCACGCGGGCGGGGCCGACGGACCTTCGTCCGTCGGTTGCCCGACCACGCGGTCGTCACGGTCGGTCCTGCCGCTCGACGGCTTCGGCCGAGCGTGCTGCGGACTCCGCGGCGTCCGCAGCGTCCTCCGCTGCGTCCGCTGCGTCGCCGGCAGCGTCCGATGCTGCCGCGGCACGGTCGGCCGGCACCGCGGCCGTGGCCGCGTCCCGGGCACCGGCGGCGGCGTCCTTCGCGGACTCCGCCGCGTCGGCGGCGAGCTCGGACGACCGGGCGAGGGCCCCGGCGGCGGCGTCGCCCAGCCGGTCGGTGGTCTCGGCTGCGCCGTCGACCACGCGCTTCGCACCGTCGGCCGCGGCGTCGGCCGCCTGACGGGTGACGTCCGCGGTGGCCTCAGCGGTGCGCTTCGTCGCGTCCGCGGTGGCCGTCGCGGCGCGCTTCGTGGCGTCGCTGGTGGCCTCGGCGGCCTGCTTGACGGCGTCCCCGGTGGTGCTCGCGGCCTGCTTGACCGCGTCGCTCGTGGCGGTCGCCGCCTGCTTGACGGCATCACCCGTCGCCTCGGCGGCACGACCGAGCGGCGAGGGCTCGTCGTCGAACGGGCCGTGCACGTCGAGCACCCGGACGTCGACGGTCGTCGGGAGGTCCGACACCTGCCTGGTGGCCGCGGACACCTGCTTGCGCACCTCGTCGGCGACCGCGATCACCGGGTGCGGGTAGCTGACGATGACGGAGACCTGCACGCCGAGCCCGCCGTCGTCCTCGTCGACCTGGACCCCGGCGGTGCCCGCGCTCCGGCCGAGTTGCTTGCGCAGCTGGTCGGCGGCTCGGGCGGCGATCCCGCCGAGGTGGTGCACGCCGGGCACGGCCAGTGCGGTCTCCGCCGCGGTCCGCGCGACGATCGTCACGGTGCTCGCGTCGTCGGGCAGCGGCTCCGTGAGCTCCGCGGGCAGGGTCACCTCGGTGACCTGCGTGTGCGCGTTCGGGTCGTGCTGCATGGTTCCTCCTCGTTCGGTTCCGCCGGAACGCATCGGGGCACCCGACTCGCGGGTGCCCCGACACGGTTCGAGGGTCTTACTTCTTGAAGACGTCCTTGACGTCCTCGCCGGTCTGCTTGACGCTCGCGGAGGCCTGGTCGGTCTTGCCCTCGGCGACCTTCTGGTCGTCACCGGTCGCCTTGCCGACGGCCTCCTTCACCTTCCCGGCGAGGTCCTGAGCAGCGTTCTTGATCTTGTCGTCGAGTCCCATGACGGGTCCTTTCGTCGGTCGGGCGTGCGCCCGGTGGATGGTGCGGTGGTGGGCCGGGAGGCCCGTGGTCGCGTCCGGCTGACTGCTGTCAGCGGACGCGGGTCGGCTTCGCGAGCGCCGAACGGGTTCCGCCGGTCAGGTGCACCAGGACGGGGACCTGCCGACCGAGGGTCCGGTCGAGCACGGAGACGGCACGGTCGACGGCATCGAGGACGGTGACGGCGTCACCACCGCGGCGAACCGCGACCCGGATCCGTGCGGCACGCTGCCGACGGACGAGGTAGGTGTCGACCCGGGAGCCGACGACGTCACGGACACCGGCGAGCTCGTGCTCGACGACGTCACGGACGAGGGCGACGTTCACGGTCACGGCATCGTCGCCCGTGCGCTCCCGGACGGCGACGGACGTGCCGCCCCCACCGCGGGTGGTCGCCCACACGAGGGCGAGCACGATCACGACGAGGCAGACGCCGGCGACGATCCACAGCGACGACGCGGGGACGTCGAGGCTCCGGGGGATGTCGACGTAGGGGTCGATGGCGTCACGGACGGCGGGCAGGACGCCCGCGCCGATGACGAGGCCGACCACGATCGCGACGAGTCCGAGGACGAAGAGGATGATCCGGTTGAGGGTCCGGTTGCTCTTGGTCATGCGAGGGTTCCCTTCTCCTCGACCCGGACGCGGACGCGCTGGCCGAAGCGTTCGTCGAGCCCGCTGAGGCGCTCGCGGACGGCGTCACGGACGACGTCCTCGTCGACGGGGACACCCGTGACGGGGACCACGCGGACGTCGGTCCGGCGGCCACGGGCGGTCGCCGAGGCGTTGCCCTCGGGGACACCCGCTGCCGATCCGGCTGCGTTGGCCGCGGTGGAGGCGACGATGCGGGTGTCGATGATCACGGCCCCGCGGTCGTGCTGGACGACCGAGCGGTGCTGCCGACCGGGCTTGAGGGCCAGGACGACGAGGACGACCCCGAGGACCACGAGCACGACGGCGATGACCTCGGCGATCGTGACGAACGCGGCGTCCGGCCGGAGTGCGGCGTCGACCGCGGTCTGCGGGTCGGCGAGGAGCGGAGGCCGCCCGATCGCCCGCAGGACCGTCTCGGTGCCGATCCAGGCAGCCACCAGGGCGAGCACCACGAGCGACACCGCCACTGCGGTCGAGCGGGAGCGGTGCACGCTCCGACGGCGGATGCGTCGTTCGACGGAACCGTTGCTCATGATGGCCTCCTAGCGGATCCGGGTCTCGCGCTCGCGCACGATCCCCGTCAGTTCGATGTGGGCGCTGCCGACGCGGCGGCCGGTGAGTTCGCTGACGCGGACCTTGACCGTGTCGGCGACCTGTCCGGCGTGGGCGACGAGGTCGTCGTGCGCGGCGATCGGGCCGGTGATGTCGAGGGAGATCGCCCCCGCGGCGTCGCCGAGTCCGACCCGCACCCGCTTGGCGGGGGCGCCGAGCCCTTCGGCTGCGACGGCCCGCGCCAGCGAGGTCAGCGCGCGAGCAGTGATCTCGACACGGCCCGGGACGTCCGGGCCGGCGTTCACCGGGAGCTCCGGCGCCCGGTCAGCACGTCGGTCAGGGCACCGCGGTCGATCTTGCCGGTGGCGAGTGCGGCCACGAGGGCCCCGATCGCACCGAAGACGATGACCAGGACGAAGCCCCAGAAGCCGAACTGCAGTGCGACGACGGCGAGGACTGCGCCGATGAGGGCGCCGATCAGTGTGTTGCTCATGCGACTCGCGCTTCCTTCTTCTCGTCGTCCTTGTCGTCGTCGTCGCCCGGGATGAAGACGTCCTGGACGGTCACGTTGACCTCGGCGACCTCCATGCCGACGATCTGCTCGAGGGCACGTGCGACGCTGCTGCGGACGCCGTCGGCGACCTGCTGGAGCGAGACCGGGTACTCGGCGACGATGACGATGTCCGCGGC
>Ga0153924_1001747_pt1 | contig 10176 bp, 6 predicted proteins | sample TSNJ008MetaG_FD_104709 | JGI IMG/M metagenome (GOLD analysis project Ga0153924, IMG submission 104709) | Attine ant fungus gardens microbial communities from New Jersey, USA - TSNJ008 MetaG | ecosystem: Host-associated > Fungi > Mycelium > Unclassified | place: USA: New Jersey, Wharton State...
ATAGGCGATCACGCCCGCGTGGTAGAGCTCCTCTGGCTCCATCAGGCGCCGAGCAAGCTCCGGTACCTGAGGGTTCTTGGACCGGACGAAATAGAGCTCGTACACCATTCCCATATCGCGCCTGTATCGCGAATCTGCCGTCAATTCGGCGAGCTCATCGAAGTCGTCAACGGTCGAGACGCGCGCAATGACCGCCATGAGATTCCACGTTCCGCGATGCTCTGGTGAGGAATTGCCGTCGATCGTCGCCTTATAGACGTGGATCCAGAAGCTCGCCTCGTCGGTGTCTTTGGGAGCATCCAACAGGACGTTCTCCACAAGGAAGAAGAGGTCGGGGAGAGCCCTCGGGCTATTCTCCAGGGCCAGATCTCGATAGCTCGCCCGATCTTCGGCAAGCGATTCAACTTCGCTGGGGTCCAACCCCTTCGACCGAACTCTCTCTGATATCTTCTCCGACCAACCTGACATCCGACTCCCTCGTATCTCATCCCTGAATGCAAGGCGCTCAAAGACATTGCAGTTGAACGTTCGCCGCGTGCTGGTTGAGCACGGCCATCACTCCATCGCTTATCTTGGTCGGCTTCGCGCCACATCGGACGAATAGGTGGTAAACGCCCACATTTGGCGGGGTCTTGACATACCGCACTGAGTCCTCGATCTGCGACTCGATGTTCTTGCCACTGAGACGTGCGACGTTCTTCGCCTCGAAGATGTGGACTATGCCGCTCAGGCGATACATCCCATCCGCCCGACGAGTGGGGTTCCCCGGCGGCGGCGGCGGTGTGAAGGGCTCCTCCGTGAGATACTTCGAGAAGTCATTGATTCCGAACTTGCCTGGATCCTTCTCGATGATCGAGTGCATGTCGGCCTCGCCCCAATGCCCGATCTCGTTGGGGTTCTTCTTGCCCGTCGCGGCCAGACCCGGGTTCGGCACCGACGGTGCCGGGAACAGGCAGCTCGCCGCGACGGTCTGCACCTCGCCTGTCGGACGATCGGAGGGATAGAAACCAGCCGTCTGGATCGTCGCGTCGGAACCGTCGTCGAAGCGGAAGGAGGCGCCAGGCACGGCGCATGCTCCCGGGATCGTCTTGGCCTTTCCCTTCGCGCTGCTGATCGCCTCGAGAGCGCGTGCGTAATCCGCGGCGTGGTTGACGATCTTGGGGGCGATCTTCGCCAGAAGTGCGACGACCGACCCGAGCTTCACGAGCTTGCCGATCGGGATTGCACCCGCGAGGGCCATGATGCATGCGCCGATGTCGCCCTTGGTGACGCAGTCCATGATGTCGGTGACACCGATGACGTCGAGGAGGAGCTGGCCGCCCTCCTTGAGGATCATCTGCCAGACGTCGCCCTTCTTCAGGGTCTCGTAGGCCTTCTTGAGTTCGTCGACCGCCGTTTTACCACCTGATGCTTCGGCTGCCGCGAGCTCGGCGTCGGTCGGCTTGTCGCCGGCGGACTTCGCGTCGACCGTCGTGTAGCGGTTCGCTTTGTCTTCGGCGCGCTTCTTCTCGTCCGCGATCGCGGTCGCTTCCGTCGCCGCCTTCTCAGCAGCAGCGGCGTCCTCACCGGCGCGTGTCGCCGACGCGGCAGCCTCCGACGCCGCAACGGATGCGGCCTGCGCTGAAGCTGCCGCCTGCTGGGCGGACGCGGTCGCTGCTGCGGCGTGCCCAGCCGCCGCGGATGCGTCGGCGCGTGCCTGATCGGCAGCCTGTCGAGCGCGGGCGGCGGAGGCCGTCGCCTCGTCCGCCGAGGCCTGGGCCTGGTTCGCGTACTCGTCCGCCTGCGCGGCCGACGCTTGCGCGGCTTCAGCGTGCGCACGGGCTTCGGCCGCGTATCGCACGGCGTCCGAGGCGGCCTTTCGTGCCTTGGCCGCTGCCTCCTGCGCGATCGCTGCGACCTGATGAGCCAGGGCAGCATCGGCCGCTCCCTGTGCCAGGAGACCCTCCATGGCCGCGATGTGCGACGAACTCGCGTGATCGCGCGCCGAAGCCTCGTACTGTCCGTCGGCGAGGAACTCGCTGAGACCGGCGTCGGTTCCCGCGAGCGCCACCTCGATCGCGACCCCGAGCTCGGGTCCGGCTGTGGGCAGCATCGCTGCGGCAGCGCGCCGCCGATCGACGAGCTGAGCGCGGGCGAGCCCTTCCGCAAGGAAGGCCCGCACGGCATCCGGTGACGGAGAATTCAGGGCTTGCTCTGCCGCTTGCCGCACAGTCGACCCGGGCGACTCGAGCATCGCTGCCACAGCAGCGCGATCATCCGCGATCGTGAGTTTCGCGAGATCGGTGTCGAGCAGGTCGTCCACGACATCGTCGCCCCCGTTCACGGCCTCCTGGGCCGCCAGGGAGACGGACGGGTTCGGGTGCTCGACGAGAAGAACCGCCCTGGTCCAGCGGTCCTGGCGTTCTGCCTCGGCCATGCCGGCGACGATGAACTCTTTCAGCGCTTCCGGCGTCCCGATGAGTGCACGCTCAGCGAGGGTCCGCGCGGCGGCCCCTTCGCCGGCCACGGCGACGCCGGCCACCGCCTTCCGCATCTCCGTGACCTTGGTGGTCAGGTCTACGCCCGGTGAAGAGAGCTCGCTCAGAAGCCCGCGCGACTCTGCTGCCGCTGCCTCTGCGGCGGCGCGAGCCTTCGCCTTCTTCGCCGCTCTCGCTTCGTCGGCCGCACGCTCCTCCGACGCTTCGGCGATGAGGATTTCCCGCTCATCCGCGAGACGGTCCTGCTCGGCCGTCCGCGCGAGGTCGAAGACCGCTCGGGCCTGTTCGACAGCGATCGTCGCATCGTCGGCCGCGCGGGTCGCACCGTTCGCATACTCGGTGGACTTCGCGGCCGCGGTCTGTGCGTTACCCGCGTGCGTCGCCGCTTCGTCGGCGGCTGCCGCAGCGGCATTCGCATGGTCCCGCGCGTCGAGTGCTGCCTGACGTGCCTCCTGGGCTGCACTCCGAGCCTGCGCTGCCAGAGAATCGACGGACGCGGCGGCCGACTGGGCTCGGGTGGCGGCCGCTTGAGCGCGGGCTGCGGCCTCCCGCGCCTGCTGTGCGAACTCCGCGGAAACTCCCGACGCCTCCGCTGCCGTCGCTGCTGCGGTCGCGGCGTCGGCAGCGTTCTGGCCAGCACTCGCAGCTGAGTTCGCGGCCGAGGTCGCCGCATTCGTCGCCTGAAGCGCTTGATCGACGGCGTCGGCTGCCGCCTGGGCACCCCGTGCCGCCTCTCGTGCATTCTCGGCAGCCGTGCGCGCCGCCGAAGCGTTCGTCGCGTCCGTCGCGGCGCTCGCGGCTGCCTGCTGCGCCGCCGCAGCCGCCTGCGATGCACGCGCTGCGGCACTGGCGGCGTTGGCCGATGCCTGCGCAGCCTGACCCAGTGCGGCTCGGGCCTGCTGTGCCGCGTTGATCGCTTGCGCTGCCGCTGTCGCGGCCTGTTGAGCGAGTGAGGCAGCCCTCGAGGCGGCGGCACCCGCGCGCACGCTTGCGCCTTGAGCGGCAACAGCCTCCGAGGCGGCCCGCTCGGCCGCTTCCTTCGCAAGCTGTGCAGCCGCGATCGCCTGCGCTGACATCTCCTGAGCCTGGGCGGAGAGCTCGACCGCGGTCGCGGACGCGGTCGACGCCTGTGAGACCAGCTGTTCGATCGTCGTCGCTTCGTCATCGCGCGCAGCGGCGACGAATCGCCCGTATCGCAGGTAAGCCCGGAGGGCGTCCGGATCGTAGTCCCGCTCCAGGACTTCCTGCGCTCCCGACGCCACGGACGGCGATCCGTCGAGAAGCTTCGCCACCTCCTTGCGGAGGTCGGTGTACTCCGCCGCCTCCCGCTGGTTCCACAGGAAGTTCTGGATGGCGGCGTCCGTCCCCAGCTTGAGGGCCTTGGTCGCTGCCTGCTTGACGATCGGCTGTCCCGAGGTCGCCAGTCGTGCGGTCTCGGCCCGGTCGTCGAGGTACCACGCCTTCTGCCATTCCGTCGTGACGAATGCTTCGAGAGCAGAGCGCGTGCCCGCGGCTACCGCCTTGCGGGCAGCCTCGCGAGTGAACGAACGACCGGCGAGCGACATCTGGATTGCGAGCGATCGATAGTCCTGCGTGATCGCTGCCTGCTGACCCTCGTCAAGGAATCGCTGGAAGACTTCGTCCGAACCGATCAGCGCTTCGTGAGCGGCGGCGGAGACGGCTTCGCCGCCCTGCTTCCACAGCCGGAGAGCGCCGGCCCGGTCCGTGGCCGGTTCGACCGCGGCGAAGAGCGAGGTGGTCGGCGTCGTCGCCGCTGAGGCAGCGACGGTGGATGACCACAGCGCCTGTGCGGGAAGCGCCGCCCCGAGGATCGCGCCGATCGCAATCGCGGCGATCGAAAGCCTTGCCCGCTTTTTTGCGCGCTTGCGAGTGTTCCTCGTGATCACGTGCTCCCCCATCTTGCATCCCAGCACTGGAGGAAAGATAACAGATGCTGAAGAAACTCACATAATCCACAGTGGAGTTCCAGGGAGTCGTCGAAGAGCAGCGGGCGCGGCTCGGTCGAGTCGCGCGGTCGGTTAAGCCCCAGCGCCCCCGGTCAACCCGTGCTCGAACGCGTACACGACCATCTGCACCCGGTCGCGCAGTCCGAGCTTCGACAGGATGCGGCTGATGTGCGTCTTCACCGTCGCCTCGCTGAGGAACTCGGAGCCGGCGATCTCGGCGTTGCTGAGGCCGCGCGCCGCGAGCACGAAGATCTCCCGCTCGCGGGCGGTGAGGGTGGCGAACTCGACGGGTTGAGGGCGTTCGGCGGCGCGTCCCTCCGAGAAGTACTGGAAGAGCTCGCGGGTGGCGCCCGCGGCGATCACCGCGCTCCCCGCGTGGACCGTGCGGATCGCCGCGAGCAGGAACTCGGGTTCGGCGTCCTTCAGCACGAACCCGCTCGCGCCGCCCCGGATGGCGCGCGCGGCGGCCTCGTCGAGGTCGAAGGTGGTCAGCACGACGATGCGGGGTGGCGTGCGGCCCTCGCGCTCGGCCTCGGCGATGATCGCGCCGGTGGCGGCGATGCCGTCCATGACGGGCATGCGGATGTCCATGAGGACGACGTCCGGGCTCACCGCGCGTGCGAGGTCCACCCCCTCCTGGCCGTTGGCGGCCTCGCCGACGAACGCGAGGTCGGGCTGAGACGAGACCAGCATCCGCACGCCCGCGCGGAACAGCGCCTGGTCGTCGACCAGCAGCACGCGGATCGGCGCGCTCTCGCCGCCGGTCACGCGGCTCCCCCGGCCGGGAGGAAGGCCGAGACGACGAACACGCCGTCGGCCGGTCCGGCGGAGAGGGTTCCGCCGGCGAGGGAGGCGCGCTCCCGCATCCCGGGCAGGCCGTGGCCGATGCGCGGCAGCATGCCGGTCGAGGACTGTTCGGTGGACGGGTGCTTCATGGTGTTCCTCACGGTGATGACGATGCCGGGTCCCCCGTCGCCGGGAGCGGCAGCCGCCAGGACGACGATGGCGGGCTGGGAGGTGTCGCCGTGCCGGAGCGCATTGGTGAGCGCCTCCTGCACGATGCGGTAGGCGGCGATCTGCTGGGCGGAGCCGAGCCCCTCGTGCGAGCCGATCCGCTCGAGCACGACCGGCAGGCCCGCCGCGCGGATCTGTTCCACGGTCTGCACGACGTCGTCCAGTCCCGGCTGCGGTCCCTCTGGCTGCGACTGCCGCAGCTCGGCGAGCAGGATTCGCACGTCGCCGAGCGCCGATCGTGCGGTCGCCGCGATGGTCGTGAGCGCCTCGTCGACCGCCTCCGGATCGGCGTGCCGGGCGTACCGGGCGCCGTCGGCCTGGGCGATGACGACGGCGAGCGAGTGGGCGACGACGTCGTGCATGTCGCGCGCGATCCGGGTGCGCTCCTGCTCGACGACGACGACCTCCTCCGCCCGGTTGCGGTCGAGCTCGGCGATCGTCTGCGCGTAGCGCGAGAACCGCGCCGCGCGCCAGGTGCGCATGAGCAGGCCGAGCACCCAGGACAGCCCGAGGACGGTCGCACTCACCACGAACAGGAAGGCGAATTGGAGGGCGATGCTCGTGATCGACGACGACAGCAGGTCGAAGTAACCCTGGGCCAGGGCGGAGGTCACCGACAGGTAGAGCGCCGCGACCAGGGCGCCGAGACCGGATGAGACCAGACCGACCCAGCGGACGACCCGATCGCCGTACGCGCCCGTCGCGTAGAGGACGAGCAGCACCGCGAGGTCGCTCGCCAGGATGGTGTTGCCCGTCGTCATCTGGATGACGGCGCCCAGCCAGGCGAAGGAGAGGGCCACCGCCGGGGACATCCGCCGAAGCGCGACGGCGACGGTGAACACCGCCAGCACCACCACGCCGGAGCGGCTGCCGTCGAGAGTGGTGCCGAACACGTTCGCCGAGTCGATCAGCAGGCAGACCACCGCGAACGCCGCAGCACCGGCGATGTCGAACGTCAGCTCGGTGCGGCTGAGGCGCCGCACGAGCCGGGGCCGGTCCGGATCCTCCTCGGTCACGGTCGCCCCGCCCGAGGAGGCCAGCCAGACCAGGACCGAGCCGCGCTGCGTCTGGCCCGGCGCAGTGTCCCTGGTCGGCTCGAACGCGCGCTGACGGGCCACGAGGTAGCCGAGCAGCCACGCGATCAGGAAGGCGACGATCATCAGGAGGCTCATGAGCAGGAGCCCGACGCCCTGGCTCGTGTAGTAGCCCGCGATCACCGGCCCGAACTGCAGGAACTTGAGCTCCCCGCGCACCGTGAAGAGGTACGCCATCGCCGGGCCCAGCAGAATGGCCGAACCGAAGGCGAACCAGCGGAGCACACGTCCGCCGTGGGCGGCGATCCCGAAGACCGTGGCGAAGACCGCGACGCTCCCGATCACACGGAACGCGCCCGGCAGCGGATCGGGCTCGGTGAGCTCCAGCAGGATGGCCACCCACACGATCCCGAGCGCCGCACCGGGGAGCACCCGCGACAGGGCGACACCGGCGCAGTAGAACAGCACGGCGAGCCCGGAGAGGGCGGTCGGCAGACCGGCCAGCAGCCACGCGACGAACAGCAGCGCCGCGACGGCCGGCTCCAGCACCCAGCGGTGCGGCGCCAGCGCGCTCAGAAGGCGGGTGCGGTCGGGCATGCCTCTACGGTACGGTCCCGCGCGCGCCGAAGCCGCATCCTGACGCGCGAATCATCCTCGGGATGTACGGGCGTCAGAACCCGAGACGCCCCAGCTGCTTCGGGTCGCGCTGCCAGTCCTTCGCCACCTTCACGCGGATGGACAGGAAGACGTGCCGCCCGAGCAGCGCCTCGATCGGCACCCGAGCGGCCGCGCCGACATCCCGCAGCCGGCTGCCGCCCTTGCCGATGACGATGGCCTTCTGGCTGTCGCGCTCGACGAAGAGGTTCGCATACACCTCGACGAGATCCTTGTCGTCGCGCTCCACGATGTCGTCGATCGTGACGGCGAGCGAGTGCGGGAGCTCGTCCTGCACGCCCTCCAGCACGGCCTCGCGGATGTACTCCGAGATGCGGTCCTCGAGGCCCTCGTCGGTGATCGCGTCCTCCGGGTAGAGCGGGCCGGGCGACGACGGGAGCAGCTTCATGAGCTCGCCCGTGAGGGTGTCGAGCTGGATGGCGCTGGTGGCGGAGATCGGCACGATCGCCTCCCACTCCCGCAGCTCGGCGAGGGCGAGCAGCTGCTGCGCGACCTGCGGGCGGCTGGCCTTGTCGATCTTGGTGACGATCGCCACCTTCTTCGCGGAGGGGTAGTCGTCGAGCTGCTCGTTGATGAAGCGGTCGCCCGGGCCGATCTTCTCGTCGGCGGGCACGCAGAACCCGATCACGTCCACGTCGCCGAGCGTCGACTGCACGAGGGTGTTGAGACGCTCGCCGAGCAGGGTGCGGGGACGGTGGATGCCCGGGGTGTCGACCAGGATGAGCTGGCCGTTCTTCTGGTGCACGATGCCGCGGATGGCGCGGCGGGTCGTCTGCGGCTTGGAGCTGGTGATCGCCACCTTCTCGCCCACGAGGGCGTTGGTGAGCGTGGACTTCCCGACGTTCGGGCGGCCGACGAACGACACGAATCCGGCGTGGTACTCGGTCACGGGCGTACTTCTTTCTCGTGTCTGTCGTGCTTCTGGCGCTTCTCGTCCGACCGGTGCGCGAGCACGCGGTCGTCGGGCGCCGGGAGGAGCGCGGTGTCGCGCTCGACCAGGACGGTGCTGACGTGCTTGTGGCGGCCCTCGATGCGGTCGACCGTGAACCGGAGGCCCTCGATCGACACGGTCGAGCCGACCTCGGGCAGGCGGCCCAGGGCCTTGGCGATCAGACCGCCGACGCTGTCGACGTCGTCGTCGTCGATCTCCAGGTCGAACAGCTCGCCCAGATCGTCGAGCGGGAGGCGCGTCGCGATCCGGTAGCGGCCCTCGCCGAGCGGCTGGACCAGCTCGACCTCGTGGTCGTACTCGTCGGAGATGTCGCCGACGAGCTCCTCGATGAGGTCTTCGAGCGTGACAAGACCCGCGATGCCGCCGTACTCGTCGACGACCATCGCCAGATGGTTGGACTCCCGCTGCATCTCGCGCAGCAGCGCGTCCGCCTTCTGCGACTCCGGGACGAAGAGCGCGGGCCGGGCGATCTCCCCCATGGTCAGCTCGTCGGCGCCGAGCGGGCGCTCGAAGCTCAGCTTGGCGACATCCCGCAGATAGAGCACGCCGACGACCTCGTCGGGGTCCCCGTCGATGACCGGCATGCGCGAGACGCCCTTGCTGAAGAACAGGCCCATCGCCGTGCCGAGACCCGCCGACGTGTCGAGGGCGATCATGTCCGTGCGCGGGATCATCACCTCGCGCACGACGGTGTCGCTGAACTCGAAGATCGAGTGGATGAGCTCCCGGTCGTCCTCCTCGAGCACGTCGAACTCCGCCGCCTCGTCGACGATGCTGAGCAGCTGCTCCTCGCTCGTGACCGGCGCCGAACGCGCGCGGGAGGGTGTCACGCGGTTGCCCAGTGCGACCAGGCCGCCCGGGATGGGGCCGAGCACGACGCGCACGAAGCGCACGAGTCCGGCGGTCGTGCGCAGCAGCACGGTCGAGTTCGCGCGCCCCACGCTCCGCGGGCTGACGCCCACCAGCACGAACGACACGCCCGTCATGATGAGGGCGGCCAGGATCAGTGAGATCCACCACTCGTCGAAGATCTGCTCGAAGGCGAGCGTGACGAGCACGGCGGCCGTGGTCTCCGCGATGATGCGGCTGAAGTTGACCGCGTTCAGGTACGGGCCCGGGTCCTCGGAGATCGCCAGCAGCGCCTTCTTGGACCGGGAGGTCTCCGCCAGGTCGGCGATGTCGCCGCGCGACTGCACGCCCAGGGCGGAGTCGACGGCGGCCATCAGTCCGCCGAAGGCGACGAGGACGAACGCGACGATGAAGAACAGCGCCGGGAGCATCGTGCCTCCTAGCGCTGTCGGTCGTAGCGGGAGAAGCCCACCAGGATGTCGCGCTGGATCCCGAACATCTCGCGCTCCTCGGCCGGCTCCGCGTGGTCGAAGCCCAGCAGGTGCAGGATGCCGTGGGTCGTCAGCAGCAGCAGCTCGTCCATCAGGGTGTGCCCGGCCGTCTCGGCCTGCACCTGCGCCACCTGCGGGCAGAGCACGACGTCGCCGAGCAGTCCGGCCGGCGACGGCTCCTCCTCGGTGCCGGGACGCAGCTCGTCCATCGGGAAGCTGAGCACGTCGGTCGGGCCGGGCTCGTCCATCCACTGCACGTGCAGCTGCTCCATGGCGGCCTCGTCGACGAGCACGATCGCGAGCTCGGCGTCCGGGTGGACGTGCATCATGTCGAACGCGTACGAGGCGAGGCGCTGGAGGGCGGCCTCGTCCACCTCGATTGCGGACTCGTTGTTGATCTCGATGCTCATGGCGGCCCTATCGTCGCTTCGGGAGGTGGTCGCGCGCGGCCCCGCGGCGCTCGGCGCGGTTCGCGAACTCGGCGGCCTTCTCGCGCTCGTACAGGCGCGCCTGCTGCTTGGCGTCGTACTCGGTGTACGCGTCGACGATGCGGCCCACCAGGGTGTGGCGCACGACGTCCTCGCTGGTCAGCTGCGCGAAGTGGATGTCGTCGACGTCCTTGAGGACGCGCGTCACGAGCCGCAGGCCGCTCGCCGCGTTCGGGAGGTCGATCTGCGTGATGTCGCCCGTCACGACCATCTGCGAGCCGAAGCCCAG
>Ga0153924_1001748_pt1 | contig 10172 bp, 14 predicted proteins | sample TSNJ008MetaG_FD_104709 | JGI IMG/M metagenome (GOLD analysis project Ga0153924, IMG submission 104709) | Attine ant fungus gardens microbial communities from New Jersey, USA - TSNJ008 MetaG | ecosystem: Host-associated > Fungi > Mycelium > Unclassified | place: USA: New Jersey, Wharton State...
AGGAGGCATTTATGAATCACGTCCTATTGTGTCCAACCATTGACAATTCCCTGGTAAGCCGGTTTCTTGACGAGGTTCTACTGAAATCTCGGCTTACATCCTCTGGTATAAGCAAAAAAGCGCACTTGATCCCAGAGACATGCAAGACCTTAACCTGGGAAAGTACCAGAAACCCAGGAATACTGTGGACAGAGTGCATACATGTCGTACTGCAGTCCACAATGCCCATATGCCTTATCGGTCCAGTCCTAGACGGTGACACCGATGCATACGGAGACTGCTCTGCATGCTTCAATCAACTCTGATGGTCCCGCAGTTGCTGTGCTAACAGCGCACTGTTGGCGGGGAGGGTCATTTGGACATTGAGTTCAGTAATGGTAACTTCTACACCGAGGTTGGTAAAGTCCTGTTGAAGAGTTGAAGGGACCTCGCCGACGATCAAGTGAGCCTGTACTCCGATGCCATCGATGGGAACGTTCTGGTTCCTGGGGTCCCGAACGAGATTAGCCATAGCAGTGGATTTGGCTTACTGAAAACGTTGCTTAGTGTTTGTGTCGGCATTCCGAGCGGTTTTCAGGTCAGTAGAGGTGTAAGCAGTCCCTGTAGCCTGGAAGAACACTGAATCTCTGAGTGGGCCATCGTCATTAAATGGTTCTAGGAGGGTCTAAGTTCTGTTTGATGGAAACCTATCATGATACCAACCGTTAATGACATCCCAGCTGTCTGTTACTGTAGGCGTTGCGTGCATTCTCAGTGATTATCATTCCAATAGAAACAAAGGACACCAACATCTGCTGTAAATTCAGAGAGCCAACTCATGTAAGAAGCGTGAACAGTTATATTTGGCCTTGGCGGTGGGGCACTAAAAGTCTGAGAATGGTTTTGCACGCTGCTAGACCAAGATGAGCTTTCGCGTTTGGGAGAGATGAAACGGGGGCAGTACCTGAAGAGAGTTGAATTATCAAAGCTGCTAGCAGAGCCCCAGTTTGGAAGCTGATTGTACCACCCGCAGTTATGGCCTGGAGACGCTGTGAGTTGTGTGAGGGAAGCCTGTGCACTGTCCGTGGACCCCAGGTTTAATGCATCGAAAAAAATACAGATCACCTTCTTTTCTTTATTACTGTAAGTCAGCAAGCCTGTGACAGATGGACGGTGTTGTACTCGCCAAAAACAAAGCCTTCCACCCCTCCAACATCCTCTGTCTTCAATAGTGGATGAGACCTTTGCTTCTCCTGCAAAAGAAAAGTGGTCCTTCCAGTTAGTTGATACGTTCGCCTAGAAAGGGAAGTTGCAAGGTAATGGAATTCAGAGATGCCGACCATGATATGACTATTTTTCCTTTAGAACGTGATGGCCGAAAGGCGATCGGAATTCACCATGCGTTGCTGTCTGTAGAGATCAGGTGCTTGATTTCATCGTCAAATACACACCCTTGATTATTCCTCTGGCTCTCTTCCTCTCTCTTGTACCCATCTCAACAGCGTGGCGCGGACAACAAAGAGACACATTTCTATTTATGTATATTTATATATCTGTCCAATTCCCTGTTTTATTTCTATCTCCCCCTTCAATCTAGCCCAGGATTTTAACGCCACTGGGTTGTAAGAGTCTAACATCCAGAGATAGTACACGTCACCTGCCCCATTTCTTATCTGTAGAATTTCTTCTCTTCCTCTCGCTCGCAATTTCAAATTTGAACTGAGCTTTACCACAGAAAAATTGTATCTTTACAAGCGAAGGATGTTGGAAAATAGCTTCCCCAGGTTCTCTTTGTCTTCACCATGATCCCAGAGACCAGTGGGAATTTGTTTTCTTCAACAATAGATTCTGCATTCCAAATTTTATCTTGGCTCGGTTGGGAAATGATTAGATGCCGATGGTTGGTATCAATACCATTGAACTGCAGTGAAAAATTACGACCTGAAAGAACTGGCCTCACATTGAATCTCCGCCCCTTACTCGCTTCACATCCTCTTGAAGAATTTTTTTGGAATGGAAAAGGGAAAATATCTATGATTTCATTTGTTACATGTCAGTAGCTCACGACGGACGGAATGTCGCGCATTGGTCGACCTAGTGTCTGTCTCTTGGAAAATAAAATAAAGAGACAATAAACAAGCAACAGTAAGTTCCGAGATGAAAGAAATCTCTTGTAGACAAAAAAAGCATGGGTTTCATGAACCAAGATTCTGATCTTTCCACATTGACAGGGTTATTAAAAGGAAGGATCTGACTATAAAAGGCAACTAGTTAATAATGCAAAAAGTATTTGCCGAAGATAGTGTGCCTGCCGAGCTTTCATCAGTAACAATGTTATTTGTTTATTTGTCTGATGATGACGTGTTTGTCCATTCTTGGCGTATCCTCGGCATACATGAAAAGTCATAAGGCATCATTTTTTCCTCTGAATATTAAATCGGACGCCCTTCCTGCTTTACTTTGCGAAAAATATATGTGATTTGAATTTGGTGACCTCGATAAAAAAAGCTTTTGATCCGACATCATACCATTTTAGACTAATTTCTGATGGACCTTCCGCTTGGTCTCGACTAGCAGAGTACACGTGTGCTTCTTATTTGTAAGCATATTGGAAATATGGGACTAGAGAATGAAGGGTATTACAATTTGATGTGCTTCCAGATCATTACACCATAGTATCAAGAGGAATTAATTGTCTGTGAAACATCGCTGTTGCTAGGAGGGTGTACCAAATTCAGAGTAGGATGTACACATATTGAGAGATATTTCCATTCATGGGGTCCCAGAGTATCCAACCGGTAGCTGCATTCTCTTGCGAAATAATGTAAAGTTGACATTAACAAGATGCAAAATCATTATGATTCTGAAAGGTCCATCCTTGAGGAACGGCCTCTCCCATCTGAACCTGTACCTCCCATAGCTCTGAGAATTCCAAACTGATCCAAGCTTCCGGTCCATCCAGTCCAGCTTCGTGAAACAAATCAGACATCTGACCATGAAAAACTTCATCTTGAGCATGTAGTGCTTCCAGTAAACCACGGCCCACAGTCTGTGACCAGATGTTGGATTAGGTCGGAGAATGATTAAGTTATAAGTATGAAGGACGTTTGAGGTGGTGTAAAGAAACGAAGCTACTGCATTTGCCGGTCCAGAATGGGCGAATGGTTTGGCAATGCTTCACCGATGGCTACGGCGCCGTGTGTTGATACGACCGGAGACGATAAAATACTAGGCGTTATAATAGACGATGCATTTCATCTGGAACTTCAATTCTGGGAAGGTTCGACGTGAGTTGCTGAATGAAAATCACGTTGAGAACCTACCAGAAGTAGATATGGTTGGCGATGATTCCATAGCCGTTTGAAACGCCGTATGGCGCAGATGGCGTCCTTTCTGACCTAGTTGAAGGTCCAGAAGATGTCTCAGTATCAAAGGGAGCACGGTTGGATGTAAATGATAGGACAGGCGCTGACCAACAGCCTGTTGGAATCCTGAGTAGTTTCTTAAGGCACTAAAACAAGGAGTATGTTTACAGGACGTGGTTGAGGCCCGCAGCGTTGATGGCGACAAAGTCGGCCTCGATGATCCACTGAGGGTCTATAAATAACCGCTGCTAGTTGTTCAGTGAGCTGAGAGGGGAGCGCACAGAATTCCAGCGGCCTCTTGGCAGCGTCCAGGTCCATGAGCTGGCCGAGGATGAATTGATCAACAATGTTGTCGTTGCCAATGGCCCCAAATGTGCGGGGCGTGATTCACAGCTGTTTGGGCGGGGCATATCAGCTGGGGCATAGCAGATTAGCTGGGGCATGGCAGGACAGAGGGAGACGGACTTTGAGTATGAGCCTTGAAAACAGGTGTCAGAGTTAAACGAGGGGAAGACACACTTGGTTTTTAGTGGCCGTCAGGTCTGACGACAGCGACGACGCAGGCGGTGACTGTGGCTGGTTATGGGCCTCGAGTGCACAGTCTGAGACGACGGCGAGGGCGGTGAGGTGGACCAGGATGGTGGGTGACTGGACCATGAGGCATTTATAGAATATATAATGAATATATAATGGTAAATACCATCTTATACCATCTTTTGCTTTTTCCTCCCATGCCTTCGGATCCCCCCCTCGTCCTCACCCAAGACCACGACCCAGATGTCGTCTTCAGAGGTCCATGGATGGCTCACACTCCAGCCGCCTGCAATGACCTCTTGTCGAATTTCCGTCATCTCTCTCACATTTACAATGACCTGCTTTCTCGACATCGTGCCCTCTCGGATGCCCACCAGGCTCTCAAGGATGAGCACACCGCCCTTCGTGGCTCCTATGCCAGTCTATCTACCAAGCACCAGGAACATGTTCATGACGCCATTACCTCTCGTATCCAGTCCTGGCGCTACGTTGTCCGCGTAGAAGAGCTCGAAAACGAACTGTACCTTCTCAAGCAAGGCGACAAATGCTCAATGTACGTACGCTGCATTCCTTCTGTTTCCTGTCCTTATTTTTCGCTTAGGGCACACAAACGCAAGTATATTGGTCTCGGAGATGATTTAGCAGGGTCAGAATCATTGGCTTTTCGTTCCTCACATTCACATAGCCTGACAAATGATACCATGAATGCACTCGCCAGATTTAAAACAGAGATTCCTCATGACTCCTCCGGTTTCCCATCGCCAAAGCGATACAGGGAGTGTGGTTCCGTATCTGATTATGAACGTGCTTCTGCAAATGTCGGTGTTCACCAGGGTCTCATGGTTTCTCCCACTGGAAACTCGGTCCACCGCCAAGAGGACGCGACACTCGAAACAGATCCTCGGCCTTCAACTCGGTTCAGTCCTCCTCAAACGCTTCCAAAGACTCAATCGTCCCAGCGCAGATGGTCTGATATCTTTGATCCCCACGCCACTGCAGCCGCCATTGCAGCTGCGTTCTCAGTTTCAGCTGTTGTCCAACCTAATCATTCTTCTACCCCTTCCCCTACCGCGTAAGAAACCCCCTGGGTTGTTGTATGACACTTTCATCTCTCGAACACAAGCGGCTGTTGGGTCGACAACCTCCACATTTTCGTCTTTAATTCACCAATGTCTTTCTAGTAACTGCACACAGAGTCAAGCCCACCTTCATCTCACAATATTTCGCAATCCGCATGCATGTGCCTTGCCCCAATTCTTTTAATCCAAGAATCTTACTAACAATGTTTCTGCGTTAAGAGTTATATAACGATGACGTACAATTCACACCTAGCTCCATGTTTTCTGCTATCAGAACATCCACTCAATATTGGAATTTGTTTCAACTGCGATAATTAGCATGTAACTTGTAGCTGACGTATCAACAGTTCCCTTGCTGTGTTGTATTTTATCCTTTTCTTTCGCCATGCTGTTCTGCTTTACAGTTACTAGTTCGTTTATTTGGTTTGATTTTGTTAAATTTAAGCCGTTTAATCTTAAACTATGTCTACCTTTGCATTTTTTCTACACATAAATGTGACATAGATGTAATGAAGACTCTTCAATCATTGGATTAAGTAATAAACCATGGTCGGAGAGCCGATCGTCACGATCGTCACTGACGTCATCTCTCTACGGAGTTATCATTATTTTTTTAGCTAGTTGGAGTTAACTAGAGCCCCGAATACATTTTCTAACTTACAAAATCATCCCCCTCCGTTGATTCTGTGGTGTATACAGCACATAGACCATCGTCACCTGCAGTTACAATGACGGATCCATTCAGGCCAAGCGACGCTCCTAGAACAGGTCCCCGATGACCAGTATAGGTTTGCAGTGGTTTCCCAGTCCTAGCGTCCCATGTTTTTAAGGTCCCATCAGCGGATGCCGAAACCAACAAGTGGGTATGGGGAGGTGGATGTGAGAGCAACGCCGTGATAGCACCTTGATGTTCTACTGTGGCTCTCAACCTCATCGTGCTTAGATCCCATATACAGATCTTTCCGTCTGTAGCTCCTGTGACGACTATACCGGGCCCTTCATTGTTACCACCCAGACCGGTGAGATCGACAAAGACGACAGCCTCGATGCTCTCGCCTTCTGTGTGACCACCGAGGGTCGAAACTATTTCGCCTTTGGAGAGAGAGATAACGCGAACGCCACCTGCTGCACCGCCAACAACGGCAAGTGTTGAGGAAGGGTTAACAGCAAGGGAAGTGATACCATCGAGGTTAAATCGACCATCGTCTGGGGTTAGTTTGAAGACTGGAGTTGAAGAACGGGGATCCCAGAATATAAGGATGTTGTTGGCATCAGCTGAAATGATACGCTTGCCTATGGGCAGAAATTGAGATAGGATATATTGAGGAGAATAAATAACCATACCATCTGGTGTAAATTCGCCACAATTGACAGGGCCGCTATGTCCAGCGAAAACTTGCATTGTTTTCCCAGAAGGCACTGCGTCAAAATGAGCGTTCGCTCAGATCAAGAATGGAAAGTGACCCACGTTGCCATAGCCAGAGTGTTGAGTCGTTGGACCCTGCCAGAAGGATACTGCCTTTAGGATGCCACCGGAGGAACTGAACGATACATGGGTCAGACCTTGTGGATCCGACCAGAAGGACCACGCACCATAACTTCATCAGGACCTTGTAACTCTGTGAGAAATTCCCAGATACGGTAATCATCCCTTCCCTTTGTTTTTCCTACTCGCCGCCAAATCCGAACTTTGCCATCCATTCCTCCTGTAGCAATCATCTCCCCGTCGTGACTCCAAGCAGTCGATGTGACACTATCGGTGTGTCCAGTCAACTTGACCACAATTTCGCCGTCGGTAATGTCCCAGATGTATCCCATATCATCTTCGCCTCCAGATGCAGCTAGTGGTTCTGTGGGATGACAAGATATAGCAAATACGGAGGATTTGTGGCCTTTGAAGTGTTGAACAGAGTTGTCTTCTACTGAATCCGTAATTGCAGACGAGGTACCACCGATATTTGGGAGATCACCCATTTCATCGTCTTCATCCATCGGTTCGTCGCCATCGTGTCCTTCTAGGGGGTATTCCTCAAGAACATCATCTTCGGTGATGAACTCCGTCTCTCCTTCTTCTTGGTTATGCTCAGGAGTTTCGATGTCGTGGGTTTGGTCTTGGTTGTTCGAAGTCATGGGAGGATATTCTATTTATCAATTTGTTTTGTCAAGTAACTCATAGAGAGAAATTTCCATATCGGGCAGAGTCATATCCTTCCACGTGGCCAGGCGAGCTTCGTTGGTGTTGGCGTGTTGGTTGCTGAGAAAGCTGAGTGGTTTGTCGAACCGAAAATCAAGAATAAAAAATTCCATGAATAGGGGGGATGGATGACCAAGCATAAGTCATCAACCTCCACGTCAGACTTTGGCTTTTAGTGCAAAAGTCAGTTTATCAACTACCAATGAGGCTCTCTTCTGTGGTCGTCTCGTCGTTTTTGATAGCTATTGCTTCTGCCTCTAATGTTGTTGAACTAACACCTGACAACTTTGACGACGTGATTGGTCAAGGAAAACCTGCTTTAGTTGAATTGTACGTCTAACTTACGAGGAATATTGGTTGTCATTGCGCTTATTGGCATTTCAATTTCTAGCTTCGCTCCGTGGTGGTGCGTCACATGCATTTAAGAATCTAATACACGTCTGACGCTCTGCAATCTGCTCAGTGGACACTGCAAAGTGCGCAATAATATGATACGAACACATGTTTCGCTAGACTCATGAGACATCGTTTCCAGAACTTGGCACCTACATATGAACAGCTTGCAGATGCATTCTCGCATGCAAAGGATAAGGTTGTAATTGCAAAAGTCGATGCTGACGGTGTCGGCAAGCCCTTGGGCAACAAATACGACGTCAAAGGATTCCCTAGTTCGTTCATTTGAAACAAATTTTCTGCGGTCACCGTATGAATGATTATTCAAAACAGCTCTGCAGTGGTTCGATGCTGCTGGTACACATGAAAAATACGAGAGCGGTAGAGATCTGGATAGTCTTGCGGCTTTGTGCGTTTTTTTTGCCTTGATATATATGTTCTGTGTGATCTCTTACCCTTCTTTTTTTCCAGTGTGACACAGAAATCGGGCGTCAAGTCTAACATCAAACCACCTCCACCTCCAGAGACAACTATTCTCGATGTGTATAATTTCGATGAGGTTGTCATGGTACGTTACTGTTTCTGCAAAAAGTACTTTGTTGTAGGTTCAATTTCTGGCATAGGATCCATCTAAAAACGTTTTGGTTTCTTTCACTGTAAGTATCCTTCTGGCGCTGGAAATAATTTACTTCATTCTTATGACTTTTCAGGCCCCTTGGTGCGGTCACTGCAAAAACCTCAAACCCACTTATGAAAAAGGTAAGTGTATGTGAAATTTGGTCACGAGCATCATTGTTATCAAGCCCATAAAGTTGCCCATGCATTCAAGCCGGAGAATAGTGTAAGCGTGCCATCTGTTTCTTGCTCACAGTTGAAGCGTTAAACACAAAAAGCAGTGTGTCGTGGCAAACATCGACGCTGACGATGCAAAGAACAAGGACATCGCTAAGAAATATGACGTTAGCAGTTTCCCTACCATCAAGTTCTTTTCTACGGACAACAAGGACGGTATCCCGTATGAAGGCGGCAGGTCCGAAGCTGATTTTATCAATTACCTGAATGAGAAGTGTGGCACTCAAAGGAAAATAGGTGGGGGTTTGAATGACCGAGTAAGTATAAACATCAATCCTCTTTTTTTCGTTGCTGATTTCTACGGTTTTTCCAAGGCTGGGCGTCTTTCATCCATAGATAGCCTTGCCCAAAAATTCATGAGCGCGAGCCATGCCTCTCAACAGGCCATCATTAACGAAGCCCGCACCTTGACAAAGAACTTCCCAGCTGCCGAGCAATACCTGAAGTTCATGGAAAAGGTTGTCAATAAAGGTCACGATTACATCGAGAAGGAGCACAAACGGTCAGCAAACCCTGCCTTATAACGGTTTTTCTTCTTCGCTGACTCGTGCTATCTCTGTAACATTCTTTGGATTTGGATTGATCCTGTTCTAATCGTTGGTTGCAATAGCCTTAGCTCAATTTTGGAGAAGAAAACATTGATGCCTGTCAAACTCGATGAACTCCAGATCAAGGCTAACGTTCTCCGTGCGTTCTTCGATGAACCCAAGGCAGAAGAAGAAGTCAAGGTCGCGAGAGAAGAAGCGGAGCTTTAAGCTTCGCTTGGTCGGTTCCCAAGATTTATAGATTGAGTCGTCCATATTTAATGAATTTCACTCTGTAGCTGACACGTAAGTACGTGGAGCTTTGGGGAATATGTTCGATCAAATCGCTGGTCAAGGATGGTGTACGCCATCTTTTCGTGACCATATCGCAAAATTAAATAGATTGGACGACACTCATGTTGTCGTTATCATTTCCATTGATTTCACCTATGAGAAACTCAATGACGAAGCTGGATCCAGAGAAGACCCTAAGCAGGACTACAAGTTCTTCCTGATTGATAGTTTGAGGACATGCATACCTCCTAGTTTAGTCTGTAAATCACCCAGAAACCGGCAAGATCTTTTGTCCCTTGAGGATTCAAATCCGGAGTTATCCTAAGCGTGATATGGTAAGACCTAAACTATTCCATTCACGGAGTTTGCAGTGGCTTTCACTCAAGTCATCAATCTTCTCAGACTCTGACTAGTGTTTATCAGGAAAGCTCCCTGACTAACGTGCTACTCGTTGTTCATAGCTCTGACCCAGGTGATGATCACAGATATAGCCTACGAATTATACGGGGTAGTTGGGCTTCTCTGTAAACAAAACCCGTGACGCAATGAAGCTCATCAAGAAGGAAACAGGGGGCGCATGATGCATTTGAGTTATAACTTTGGTGTGGGGATCCTTGATCTATAAGTGCTTCTTGTTCTCTTCTCTTTAAGCCAAATCATCTATACGCTTGGGGCATTCCTTTCACTAATCTTTATAAGAATCGAGTCCAATTTGGTAAGTCAATTAAGTACTCAGTCCGAGGTGTGAATTTATAATAGATAAACATGTTTTCTGCCCACCCCAGAGCATGCCACCTTTCACTGACGATGATGTTATCGAACCATTTATCCCACCGCTTTTCGTGGAGGAATCAGAACCAAGTCCTGAAGGACTGGTGGCCCCGACGGGAGCTTCATATTCCTTCGTTCCTCCCCCATTCATGCTACGGCCTTACGAGCATGATCAGCCAGTAATCCC
>Ga0153924_1001749_pt1 | contig 10171 bp, 9 predicted proteins | sample TSNJ008MetaG_FD_104709 | JGI IMG/M metagenome (GOLD analysis project Ga0153924, IMG submission 104709) | Attine ant fungus gardens microbial communities from New Jersey, USA - TSNJ008 MetaG | ecosystem: Host-associated > Fungi > Mycelium > Unclassified | place: USA: New Jersey, Wharton State...
AGCGAGCGGGTCTGGACCCCACCCCGTGCCCCGCGGAACGCGCTGATCGCGTCGTGCCCGACGAGCAGGCCGCGGTCGTCCCCGCGCATCGTGCCGGGGGCGTCGACGAACGCGGCGTCGAGGGCCTCGAGGTCGTTCGCGGCGAGGGCGGCCTCGTACGCGTCGAGGGCGTCGAGCAGGCCCTCCGGCGCTCCTGTGGTCATCGGGCGGGCTCCTCGAAGTCGGCCTTGCGGATGCGGGCGTGTGCGCCGGTGACCAGGTCGACCACCTGCGAGATGTTGAAGTCCGTCGCGGCCGACAGGTAGGCGTACGCCAGGTGCGGCTCCATGCCCCAGCGGGCACCGAGGATCGCGACGGCGTGCCGGACGCAGGCGCGGACGGCCTCGTCGAGGTCCGGGTCCATGCCGGTCGGCACGAGGAACTCGTGGGTCTCGACGAGCGGCCAGACCAGGTCACCGAACTGCTGCGCGGCCTCGGCGGCGGGCGTGACGTCGAACCGGACGGTCGCACGGAGCGAAGCCTCCATCGCGGTCAGGGCGACCTCACCGTCGCCCTGCGCGAAGTGCGGGTCGCCGACGTAGGCGAGCGCCCCGGGCACCAGGACCGGCAGGTGCAGCTGCGCGCCGACCTGCAGCAGGTTCACGTCGACGTTGCCGCCGTGTCGGCCCGGTGGCACCGAGTGCAGCCGCTCGCCGGGCGTCGCGACGCCCATGATGCCGAGGAAGGGGGCCAGCGGGAAGTGCGCGAAGCGGTCGCGGGCACCGGTCAGGGGGATGCGGCCCCGCCGGCCCTCGGCCGTGTCGACCACGTCGGCGAAGACGCTGACCGTGGTGCCGTCGACCGGGTACTCGCCGTGCAGGGCACCACGGCCGTGCCGGTTCGAGACGACGCCGTAGTGCACGCGCGGCAGCGTCTCGAGCACCGTCATGGTCAGGACGTCGCCCGGTTCGGCACCCTCGACGGCGATCGGACCGGAGACCACGTGCGGGCCGTCGGTGGCTGGGTCCCGGTGGCCGCTCCTGGCGATCGCGACGGCGTCGTCCAGCACGTGCTCGGGGGCGACCCCGTGCGACCCGAAGTACGCCGGCGGGTCGCTGCCCTGGTCGGGCAGGATCCCCTCGTGGCTGACGGTGTCGATCGTGACGTCGTCGCCGGGCGCGATCGTGATCGCCGGGCGGTCGTCGCCGTTCGGCAGTCGACCCCAGAGGACCGTGTCGGGGTCGACGGGCAGGTAGCGCGCCGAGCGGACGGGGCCCGCACCGGGCTGCAGGGTCGGGATCGCGGGAGTCGTCGTCGTGGTCATCGGTCGGCCTTCCGTTCGACGAGGTGGGCGACGTCGGCGAGGTGGTCGGTCATCGCGTCACGGGCGCCGTCCTCGTTGTGACGTCGGATGCAGTCGAGGATCCGTTCGTGCCAGACGAACGACGAGCGGCGACCCTCGCTGGTGCTGTGCGACCGGGCACGGACGTCCTGCACCCACCCGCTGCTGAGCTCGCACAGGGACACCAGCAGCGGGTTGCCGGAGGCGCGTGCGACCTGCACGTGGAACGCGACGTCCTGGGCCAGCGACTCCTCGGGGGTGAGCCCCGCGTGCGTGGCGGCGAGGACGCGTTCGAGGGCGAGCAGGTCCGCTTCGCCGGCACGGACCGCGGCGAGGCCGGCGACCTTCGGCTCGACCACCGTGCGGAACTCAGCGACGTGCTCGGCTCGTCGCGCCAGGTCGTCACCGTGGGCCGCGCCCGTCTGCTGCTCGAGCAGGGCGGTCGCCTCCTCGGAGCGCGGCAGCACGACGGTGCCACGGCCGGGTGTCCGGGAGACGAGCCGACGGCGCTCGAGCTCCTGCATGGCCTCACGCACCGTGGTGCGTGACACGGCGAGGTCCTCGGCCAGGACCCGCTCCGGCGGGAGCTTGTCGCCGGGTACCAGGTCCTCGAGCACCAGGCGGGCCAGGTGCGCGGCGGTCGCGGCGCTCAGTGTGCGGCCTCTCTGCATGGGCAGGAGCCTACGGTCCGTTGGTCCGATTGGTTCATTGGTACGACCAACGTTTACACGCTCGTCACACGTCGGGTCGGAGCCGGAAACACGGCGGGCGAAGGGTGGGTCACGTCCGATCCATCCCGATGCGAGGAAGAACCACCATGGACCTGATCCTGCGCACCGCCCGCCTGACCGACGGCCGCCTGGTCGACGTCCACGTCGCCGACGGCACCATCGTCCGGGTCGCCGAGGCGGGCTCGGAGGACGAGCCGACCGGCGCGGCGCACGTCGTGGACTGTGCCGGTCGCGTCGTGATCCCCGGGCTCATCGAGGCCCACCTGCACGTCGACAAGGCACTGCTCGACCGCGAACGACCGAACCCCGACGGCACCCTCGCCGGCGCGATCGCGGTGACGGGGGAGCTCAAGCGCGGCTTCACCCACGACACCGTCCGTGACCGCGCCCGGACCCTGCTCGACCAGGCGATCAGCAACGGCACGACACTCGTCCGGGCACACCCCGACGTCGACCCCGTCGTCGGACTGACCGGCGTCGAGGTGCTCCTCGCCCTGCGCGACGAGTACCGCGACGCCCTGGACCTGCAGATCGTCGCGTTCCCGCAGGAGGGCATCGCGAAGGCGCCGGGCACGCTCGCCCTGCTCCGCCGGGCGCTCGCCGCCGGCGCCGACGTGATCGGCGGCTGCACCTACAACGAGGCGACCCTGGCCGCGTGCCACGAGCACGTCGAGACCGTCCTCGACCTCGCCGAGGAGTTCGACGTGCCGGCCGACCTGCACGCCGACTTCGCCGACGACACGTCCGACCCGCGGTTCGCCCTCGCCGGGCACATCGCCGACCGCGTCGCCGCTCGCGGGCTGCAGGACCGGGTCGCCCTCGGACACGTGACCTCGCTCGCCAGCCTGCCGCCGGCCCCGCGCAGCGCGGTGCTCGCGAAGCTCGCCGCGGCCGGTGTCGCGGTGGTGCCGTTGCCCGCCACGGACCTGCACCTCGGCGGTCGCTCGGACGACCGCGACGTCCGCCGCGGGGTCGTCCCGGTGCGCGAGCTCTGGGACGCCGGCGTCACGAGCGCCTACTCGTCGAACAACGTCCGCAACGCGTTCACGCCGTTCGGCAACGCGGACCTGCTCGACATCGGGTTGCTGCTCGCGCAGGTGGGGCACCTGTCCGGCCCCGACGACCTCGAGCGCGTGCTCGAGATGGCCACGGCGTCCGCAGCCCGCGTCGTCGGCGTCGCCGACACCCACGGCATCCGGCCGGGAGCCGCCGCCGATCTCGTCGTCCTGTCGACGACCGACCCGGCGGGGGTCCTGCTCGACCGCCCCGACCGGAACCTCGTGTTCAAGCGCGGCCGCGTCGTCGCGGAGACCACCAGGACCACCCGACTCACCACCGGGTCCACCACTCGATCGAAGGAGCTCACCCATGCGTGAACGGATCCCGCACGAGATCGTCGCCTCGGTCCTCGCCGGCACCACGGCGTTCATCGGCGGCAACGCGCTGCACCTGCCCACCTGGGCGATCTTCATCAGCTGGGCGGGGATGTTCCTGCTCGGGGCGAAGCCGACGCTCCGGAACGCCACCCGGCTCTGGGCTGCGATGCCGATCGGCTCCGCCTTCGGCCTCGTGATCGTGCTGCTCGACCAGCGCTTCGGCACGGTGCTCGGCGAGGGGCAGGCCGCGCGGAACACGGTGCTCGCGCTGCTCATCCTGGTCGTCAACTGCGCCCTGATGTACACGGGTCGGACGCGGCTGTTCGGGCTCGTCCCCGGCATGTTCCTCGGGTTCGCGTCGTTCTTCGCGACGTGCTTCGGCGGCTTCGGCTTCGATCCGGGCAACGCCTGGGCGGCATGGGTCTCGGTCGTCGTGATGAACGCGCTCGGCCCGGTGTTCGCGTACCTGTCCCGACGGCTGACGTTCGCGCGGCCCACCACGACCGGGGCGACGACGGACGCGCCCGCCGCCGAGCAGCCGGTCGCAGCCCGGGTCTAGGGACCGACCGGTACGCTCGGTTCCCGTGTCACGAGTCGTCCGCCGCCCCCGCTCCGCCGTCCGGAGGCCCGTGACGATCTCCGCCATCGCGGTCCTCCTGCTCGTCGCCGGGTACCTCGTGGCCGCGGCCGTCGTGCCGTTCGGCCCGGCGAGCGCCTCGACCACGACGTACTCCGCCCCGACGTCGAGCGTGCCGGCCCTGAGCTTCCCCGGCTACGGCGCCACCGCGGTCGAGGCCACCGACTTCCCGGAGAGCCTGCGCACCAGCGGCGACACGAAGCCGCGCTCGATCGCGAGCATCACCAAGATCGTCACGGCGCTCGTGGTGCTCGACGAGAAGCCGATGGCTGCGGGGGAGTCCGGTCCCGCGATCACCTTCACACCGAAGATGGAGTCGCTGTACGCCAAGTACGCGGCGATGAACGGCGAGGTCGCGCCGATGCCGGCGGGCCTGAAGCTCACCGAGCACCAGGCGTTCCAGGTGATGCTCATGAAGTCGGCGAACAACTACGCCGGGGCCCTCGCCATCTGGGCGTTCGGCTCGATCGCCGAGTACGAGCAGGCGGCGACGAAGTGGCTCGAGGAGCACGACCTCGACGACACCACGATCCACGAGCCGACCGGTCTCGACCCGCAGAACACCTCGACCGCCACCGACCTGGTCGACCTCGGTCAGCTCGCGCTCGCGGATCCGGTCGTCAAGGAGATCGTCGGCACGAAGGACGTCACGATCCCGACGGTCGGCGAGATCGAGAACTCGAACAAGCTCCTCGGTCTGGACGGCATCGAGGGCATCAAGACCGGCACCCTCGACGAAGCGGGCGCCTGCCTGCTGTTCGCGGCGACCTACGAGCGCGGCGGCCGCGACGTCACCGTCATCGGCGTGATGCTCGGCGGGGTCGACCACGACTCGCTCGACGTCGACGTGCAACGGCTGCTCCGGTCGGTCGCCGACAACTTCCAGGTCGTGCCCCTCACCCACGCCGGGCAGACCTTCGGCACGTTCTCCACCCCCTGGCAGGACGAGGCCGACGCGGTCACCGCGAAGGCGGCCGAGGTCCTGGTCTGGGGGAAGACGAAGGTGCGGGCGAAGGCGCACCTCGACGAGGTCACCCTCGGGACGAAGGGCGAGCGGGTCGGGAAGGTCCGCTTCACGGTCACGGACCACGACCCGGTGACGGTGCCGCTCGTGCTCGAGCGGACGATCGACGACCCCGGCGTCTGGTGGCGCTGGACGAACCCGTTCCAGGGCTGACGGGCCCCGTCCCCTGACGCGCGCCGTCCGGAGTCCGTAGTGTCGGTCGGGTGACGACGACGACGTTCTCCCGGACCACCCCCTCCGCCCGCGACATCGACGCCCGCGGGGTGCTCGCGTTCGTCGACGCCCTCGAATCGACCCCCGGTGTCGAGCCGCACAGCCTGATGCTGCTCCGCCACGGCCAGGTCGTCGCCCAGGGGTGGTGGCAGCCGTACGCGGCCGACCGGGTGCACCTGCTCTACTCGCTGAGCAAGAGCTTCACCGCGGCGGCCGTCGGCATCGCGGTCCGTGAGGGCCTCATCGACCTCGACGCCACCGCCCTGTCGTACTTCCCGGAGCTCGACGCCGAGATCACGGACGAACGCAGCCGCCGCATCCGGGTCCGGCACCTGCTCGCGATGGCGAGCGGCCACCGCGAGGAGACCCTCGACCGCGCTCGCGCCGCCGACCCGACGAACACCGTCCGGGGCTTCCTGCTCACCCCGCCGGACGAGGAGCCCGGCTCCGTCTTCGCGTACAACCAGCCTTGCACGTACACGCTCGCGAGCATCGTGCGACGGGTCAGCGGCGGATCGCTCGTCGAGTACCTGCGGCCGCGGCTGCTCGACCCGCTCGGCATCGACGACCTCGCCTGGCGACGCGACGAGACGGGCGCCGAACTCGGGTTCAGCGGGTGCTACGCCCCGACCTCGGCGATCGCCGCGCTCGGCCAGCTCTACCTGCAGCGCGGGCTGTGGGACGGCGAGCGGATCCTCGACGAGGACTGGGTCGCCGCCGCCACGACGACCCAGGTCGAGAACCCGGGCGAGGAGAACTCGGACTGGTCCCAGGGCTACGGCTTCCAGTTCTGGATGGCCCGCCACGGTTTCCGCGGCGACGGCGCCTACGGCCAGTTCTGCGTCGTCCTGCCCGAGCAGGACGTCGTCCTCGCGATCACGGGACAGAGCCTCGACATGCAGGCGGTCCTCGACGCGGCCTGGCAGCACCTGCTGCCCGCCGTCGACCGTCCGTCCGACGCCGCCGCGGACACCGCCCTGGAGGCCCGACTCGCCTCCCTGGGGCTGCCCGCGGTGCGCGGCGGCTCGCTCCAGGGCCTCGTCGACGTCGGCCCGTTGGCCCACGACGACGCGGGGTGGCGGCTCACGCTCGACGTCGACGGGGGGACGCTGTCCGTGCCGGTCGGCGAGGGGGAGTGGCTCGTCGAGGGACCGCTCGCGGCGAGCGGCGCCGTCGCCCCCGACGGCCGGACCGTGCTCGTCGACGTACGGTTCGTCGAGACCCCGCACCTGGCGCACGTCCGGATCGACCGGCAGACCGGCACCGCCACCACCGCGTGGGAGACCGAGCCGCTGCACGACGGCCCGCTCACGCTCCGCCGGCCCGCCGACTGACGGCTACGGGGTGTCGGACCGGTGCTCGACGACGTCCTGCAGCTCGGGCCGCTTGGCCGAGACGCCGTCGCCCGACGACGTGTGCTTGATGCGCCGGACGACCCACGGCACCAGGTACTCCTTCGCCCAGCCGAGGTCCTCGGCACGGGCTTCGCGCCAGGGCCGCGCCTCGAGCGGATCCGGGTTGAACGGCTCCAGCCCGTGCGGCACCCCGAGGGCGTCGAGCACCGCCGCGGCGATCGTCGAGTGGCCCATCGGGGAGTGGTGCAGCCGGTCCGGCGCCCACATGCGCGGGTCGCGGAGCACCCGGAGCGCCCACATGTTCGCCACCAGCGCGCCGTGCTTCAGGGCGATGGCGTGCAGGTTCTCGTTGTAGATCGCCGTCTTGCCGCGCACCATGCCGAGCACCGGCGTCATGCCGACGTCGGGGCCGGTGAAGAGCACCACGGTGGCGCCGTCGCTCCGCAGTCGCGACACCATGGCGTCCACCCGTTCGGCGAGTTCGTCGGGATCGGAGCCCGGCCGGATGATGTCGTTGCCACCGGCGGACACCGTGACCAGGTCCGGGCGGAGCGCGAGCGCCGGTTCGACCTGCTCGTCGATGATCTGCTGCAGCAGCCGCCCACGGATCGCCAGGTTGGCGTACGCGAAGTCGTCGGACCCGTGCGCGAGCACCTCGGCGACACGGTCCGCCCACCCGCGGTTGCCCCCGGGGACCGTGGGGTCGGGGTCGCCGATCCCCTCGGTGAACGAGTCACCGATCGCGACGTACCTGGACCAAGGATGACGATCTGACACGCTCCGGACCCTAGTCTCGTGCCATGACGAAGGCCAACACGGACGCAGGCACGGACGCCGGCACGGACGCGGCACCCTGGACCGTGCCGGACGACCTGCTCGCCCGCATCGCCGACCGTGCCCCCGGGTACGACGCCGCGAACGCCTTCTGCGCCGAGGACCTCGACGAGCTCCGCTCCGCCGGCTACCTGCGCATCGGGGTCCCGGTTGCCCAGGGCGGTTCCGGACTCGGCCTCCGCGCCACGGCCGCCGTCCAGCGGACCCTCGCCCAGGCCGCGCCGGCGACGGCACTCGGCCTCGGCATGCACCAGGTGTGGGTGCAGGCGGCGCGCGCCGTGCGTGCGCGAGGCGAGTCGTTCCTCCAGGCCGTCACCGACCACGCCGCGGACGACCAGCTGCTCGCGTTCGGGGTGAGCGAACCCGGCAACGACGCCGTCCTGTTCGACTCGTCGACGACGGCGGAGCCGGACGGCGACGGCGGGTACCGCTTCACCGGCACCAAGGTGTTCACGTCCCTCGCGCCGGCGTGGGACGTGCTGAGCGTGTTCGGCAAGGACGAGACGGGGCCGGAACCGCGGCTCGTGCACGGCTTCGTGCTCCGGTCCGACGGCGACGTCGAGCACCTGGACGACTGGGACACCCTCGGCATGCGGGCGACGCAGAGCCGCACGACGAAGCTGCACGGCGTGCACGTGCCGGCCGACCGCATCGTCCGGTCGCTGCCCGTCGGACCGAACCAGGACCCGCTCGTGTTCGGGGTCTTCGCGGCGTTCGAGCTGCTCATCGCGTCGGTGTACGTCGGCGTCGGCGAGCGGGCCATCGCGCTGGCGGCCGACGCCGTCGGGCGACGCGTGGCGGTCGACGGCTCGCCCCGGTCGCACGACCCCGACGTCCGTCGTGCCCTCGCGGACCTGCGCGGTGCCGTCGACGCGATCTCCCTGCAGGTCGACGCCCTCGCCCGCTCGGTGGACGAACGCGACGAGCTCGGCGGCCGGTGGTTCCCGCTGCTCGTCGGCACGAAGGCGCGGGCGGTGGACACGGCACAGCACGTGGTGGACGAGGCGATGCGGGTCGTCGGGGGCTCGGCGTTCCGGTCGTCGAGCGAGCTCGCCCGCCTGGCGCGCGACGTGCGGGCCGGGCAGTACCACCCGTCGTCGCGGGACTCGGCGGCGCGCACCCTCGCGACGTCGGTGCTCGGCCCGCCAGCGTGACGCGGCACCCGCGCGCGCCGGGCGCGCGAGCACGGTGCGGGACTTGTGGGCTGGTGCGAGGTTGCCCGCTCCGTGCGGCCTTGTAGCGCCGCACCGAGCGATCAACCCGGCACGGATCGACGAAGGTCGCACGGTGCTCTCGGCGCATAGCGACCTCCGCACGCCGAGCCGGGCGGCGATGTCGGTGGTGCCTGGCATCATCTCGGTGTGAGCAAGCAGGACGGTAGCAACCGGCTCGTCTCCGACGCCCCGGTGGACGACGTCTCGGCGACGGTGCTGCACGTCGACATGGACGCCTTCTTCGCGTCCGTCGAACTGCTCGACCGGCCCGACCTGGTGGGGCTGCCGGTCATCGTCGGCCACGACTCCGACCGGTCCGTGGTCACCGCGGCGACGTACGAGGCCCGCAAGTACGGGGTGAACTCCGCGATGCCGATGGCCATCGCGAAGCGCCGCTGCCCGAACGCGATCATCGTCGAGCCGCACTTCGAGAAGTACCGCGACAAGTCCGCCGCGGTGATGGCGATCTTCGACCGGTTCACCCCGCGGGTCGAGCGGCTCGGCATCGACGAGGCGTTCCTCGACGTCGCCGGTGCGCTCCGGCTGTACGGCACGCCGTGGGAGATCGGTCGGGCCATCCGACGCACGGTCCACGCCGAGACGGGCCTGCACTGTTCGGTCGGCGCCGCATCGACCAAGTTCGTGGCGAAGCTCGCGTCGAGCCGGTCCAAGCCGGACGGGCTGCTCGTCGTCCCCGGAGCCGACACCATCGCGTTCCTGCACCCGCAGCCGGTCTCGGCGCTCTGGGGCGTCGGCGGCAAGACGCAGGAGACCCTCGAGCGCCGTGGCATCCGGACCGTCGGCGACCTGGCGAACACGCCGCTCGGGTCGCTCGTGTCCGCCCTCGGGTCCGCTGGTGGCCAGCGCCTGCACGACCTGTCGTGGGGGCGCGATCCCCGCGTCGTCGACACCGGCGTCGGCGAGAAGTCCATCGGGCACGAGGTCACGTTCGGCCGCGACCTGACCGAGCGGGACGACGTCGCGCGTGAACTCCTGCGCCTCGCCGACAAGGTCGCCGTCCGCCTGCGTCACGCGGACGTGCAGGCCCGCACCGTCGCACTCAAGGTCCGCTACACCGACTTCACCACCCTGACCCGCTCGCGGACCCTCGCCGAGCCCACCGACGTCGCCAAGCGGCTGCACCGTGAAGCCGTCGAGCTGTACGACGTGCTGCACCGGCCGGGCAACCGGATCCGGCTGATCGGGGTCCGCGGCGAGAACCTCGTGCCGGCCGCGGCGAGCAACGCGCTCTGGGACGACGACGCGCCGTGGCGCGAGACCGAGACGACGGTGGACGCGGTCGCCGCGCGGTTCGGCGCAGGCGTGCTGCGACCGGCGTCCCTGGTCCGCCGGACCCCCGACGGCCACGTCCCGCACGCCAGGCAGGACTGACGGTGGCGGTAGAATCAGGTCCAGTGAGCGCAGCGGAGTACGAACAGCAGCAGCCCGCCACGCTGTGGGCCGAG
>Ga0153924_1001751_pt1 | contig 10158 bp, 7 predicted proteins | sample TSNJ008MetaG_FD_104709 | JGI IMG/M metagenome (GOLD analysis project Ga0153924, IMG submission 104709) | Attine ant fungus gardens microbial communities from New Jersey, USA - TSNJ008 MetaG | ecosystem: Host-associated > Fungi > Mycelium > Unclassified | place: USA: New Jersey, Wharton State...
CTGGTCCTGGTCCACCTGGTCCACCTAGTCCTGGTCCACCTAGTCCTGGTCCACCTAGTCCTGGTCCACCTAGTCCTGGTCCACCTAGTCCTGGTCCACCTAGTCCTGGTCCACCTAGTCCTGGTCCACCTATGCCAGGAATATGACCCCCTCTTCCATAATAGACAAAATGGCCGTGGACATAGTAGCCATAATATGAGAAGTGTCTGTGGACATTGTAGCCACCTGGATGGTAGTATCTATGGCCGTAATACCCGTGGAACCTAACAAAACCGTGATGGTAGTATTTATGGCCGTAATACCCGTGGAACCTAACAAAACCGTGATGGTAGTATTTATGGCCGTAGAAGCCGTAAGCTCGGTGTCCTCCGCTATATGCAAAGGCTAAGTAGCTTGCAACTATAGGTCCTGACGCAAGTAAGAATACTAATCCTACCACTACACAAAAAAGGCCAGTACTTATTTTTGATGTCACTACTATATAGTTATGTACTATAAATAAATACATTTACGAACTTGTATGTACTCAAATGTTCTATGCTCCCGACGTACAATTGGATTATACACAGTATTTCAAACTGGCGCCAAAAGTTAACACAATGAAATTTTATATCATCATTGACGAAATGCAACTTATTGGTATGAGTTGTGGCATATCATACATGTAATATCACATTTGCACAAATCATTCCTTGATACAATTGAATTAGCTTTTTCCGTATATTCATACCCTTAAGCGTTATGAACCTTTAAAATAATGTTACTACTAAAGAGAAGCTGCTCTAGTAGAATTCGGTTATAGCGCCGATATGTATGATAACACATACCAGCACAAATATTCATTCATGACTAAATCGCAGCGCGATTAGATTCGCAGATGAGTCTGTAAACTTTATTTTGGCTGCAGAACATGTCAAACAACATGTTAAATAAGAAGTCCTATCATTTCAGATGTACAAGGCTTGCTTTCTCTTTTTAGTCTTGAAAGCTAACTATATGTGAACAAATTCAGTAAGGCAAATCGGCTGCCTGTTAAGGGGAAGCATGAACAAGCACAATACACAAAACAACACAACATGAGAACCAAAGCACTTAGTTGAACTTACCCTCGTCCTATTTAAGAAGGTCTGATATCTCATCGATGCGTGCATCTGTCTTAAAACCGTTAGGATCTAAACTCGTTCTAGAAGCTCTGTAACCAATCGAGTGTAGGCGTTCAATAATTTTTTGTAACGGATTCGGATTTGTATGCAGTCTAGAAGCAATTTCGTCAGAGAGAAAATAAAATGGAATATCGTCAAGCTCTTCAATACACGTAAAAAGACCCTTCTTGAGGTAACTCATTGAGGCGTTTTCTTCGTCATCTGCCTCTAATAGATCACTCATTTTTTTAATAAAAGCCTTGTCAAATAATCTTTTGATCCATAAAAAGCCAGCAAAACTGTATCTGCTTCCACATAGTTCACAAGAATCTCCTCTATGGGACTCTGTAATTACATTTCTATTTCCACATTTCGTGCAGTCTCGCAAATAGCCAATTTCTTGAAAGACCGAATTAGCATCATGACGACTAACCGTTACCATAATGTATGCTCTGAGATAATGAAGATTGGCATGAACAAATACCGGATGGACAGCAAGGTCGAGCCTTGCCGCCGTTATTGCAATTAAGGATATAATTAACCTAAGGGCAGTTTCCCTGGCATAATGGTTGTTCAGTGGCCTTCCATAGTATTTGCGCATACACACTTCCGGGTGTACGCCGCACAGAACGGCAGTATCTGTAGCCGTAATTGAGAGCATCCCCCCTTTGGTTACGGATCTTAGAACGCAATCAATATATGGTGCTGGACTGCCGAACGGATCTAAATCTACCACCGAAAACCTTTCGAAATTTTTTGAATCGTGGCTAGTGAGAAATCGTACCACCTCCTGAGTTGTAAAAGTACACTTTTGTGTCACAAGATTTATTTCAGAAGCCTTTTTTGCTGCTTCTATTGCGACCGTGTTTATATCGTTGATATAAATTTGTTCTAGCTGTGGTATTTCAACTGCGACTCTTAGTGCTCTTGCACCAATTCCTCCAAAGGGATCGCCAAAACTGCTAGGATTTTTTTTTATCTCCGGCACAAACGTCTTGTATACAAGTACTGAAATGTCCCGATTGAATTTAGCAGAAGGGTTAAAGAATGCTGGAACCTTTGAAGGAACTCTACCTAACAGTGAGGAGGCAGGGACCAATAATCTCGTCTTGCCTTCGATGGTTTCTACAAACTCAGAGAATTTCTGGACCATAATGGGCATTATATTTATCCTTCCGATATTTATCAGTAAGAAATTCTTTACGTAAAAAATAATAGCATCCTCGACATAAATCAGACGGCTACAAGGATAAATCAGTATTGTTAAGAACTGCTGCCAAGGAATTCATAGGTGGAGTAGACGAGGCCGGACGTGGATCCGTTATTGGACCTCTGGTGGTTGCAGGTATAAGTATTGGAGAAAATGGCATCTCCTTGTTGCACGAGTTGGGCATAAGAGATTCGAAGACGCTCACACCACTAGCCCGGGAAAACCTATTTGGAAGTATCGTACAGTTATCAAGCTCGCTTTATATATCCAAGATCACCTGTCATGAAGTCGACAGCTACGTCTTTCTTAACGGTCTAAATGAGCTTGAAGCAATGGCAATGGCCGAAGTTATCAACAATATCCGTGCTGACAGGATCTACGTCGATGCGTGTGACATAAATCTAAAACGTTATAAAAATACGATCAAGAAATATTTGTGGACCCCAAAACCAAGCATTTGCTGTTTGCACCATGCAGATTCATTAAATGTCGTTGTTTCAGCCGCATCTATCGTCGCTAAAATCATCCGTGATAATGAAATTCAAAGAATTCGTGAGACGTATCGTGACATAGGCAGCGGTTACCCTTCAGACAAGAAAACCATGTTTTTCATCAAAAATTGGGTGACGAGATACAAATCCGCACCCTATTTTGCTCGAAAATCATGGAAGCCTGTAAGAATCATGCTTGATAAAAAAAGTACTCAAGACTATTAGTACTACGGATGATAAATTGCGTGTATTAATGCATGGTCTTTATCGAAAGGTTCTAAATTTATAATTTGCTCAATACTGAACTTGCTATTTTTTAGTTTCTTGGCCTCCTGAGCAAAAACAGCCTTCGGATTCATAAGTACGTTGATACTCCTCGTCTTGACCACCAATAACAATGCACCCATAGGTTTGAGGTAAACAAGGCAATTTGCTATGGCAATTTCGGTTTGGTCAGGCTGGGCTATATCACAGTACATTACATCCACTGTCCCGAATACAGAAAAGTAAGATCGAGGTTTCCGAGCGTCTGCAAGTATAGGCACAATATTTTCTCGTTTAGAAGCTAGATTTTCTAAGAGCTCTCTTCCAACCCGCGATGAAGATTCGACTGCAAAGATTACGCCATTGATCCCCACAATATCAGAAATATGACTTACAGTTGTGCCTGTTGATGCACCTATGTACAAAACTTTACTTCTGTTCCTGAATGGGAAATTAGTTAGGCCATTTTGCAAAGCTCCTGCAAGCTTACTTCGGAATGGATCCCAAATTCGATATTCGTCTCCACGGTGTTTGACCAAATTCTCTCCATAAACGTCAACACCTTTAACTAAATTCAAAGTCGCGATTCGTTTTTCACCGTGGATCGCAATCCATGCAACTGAGTCAAGAGTGAATTCGTTCAAACTTTAGAAATCCTCAATCCACAACGCGCAAACTGAGATATTATAAACCATCTTGCAATTATCCGCTACACTCGACGCTTCGAGAACTTTCTCCGATCTCTTCTATTTTTTATCCGTTTAGAGCTACTTGGATAAGAACCACGACCATATACTCTAAATTTTTCGTTTCTTTTCAGTTCTTTTCTAGGTTCTTTATATTTCTCTTGAATTTCAGCGATACGGGTATTCAGACGGGTCGCTATAGACGAATCCATTAAACCAGGGCGAAAGAGATCGATTCTTGCTGCAATTGCTAGCTTTGACGCCAACGCCCTGGCAATTTTGCCCCGCTGCCATTTAGGCGCAGAGTGTATCAGTGAATGTTGGAACAGTAGTCCGTGCTTGGGGGGATTTGCGCCAGTCCGAAGTGCTCTGAATAGTGCCTTCTCCGCGCCTAATACCTGGATTGTGCTTGCAGGAAGTATAGCCAATTTGCTCAAGCTCCCTGCTTTAGCAATTACTCTTGCCCCTACTGGTGCCGTCAATAACTCTTTGATATTCGGAGCCACAGTTTTCATCATGAATTCCACCTGTTCTACTAATGTCCTGCGCAATGTTGATAGGATAATTACTTGATCTGCAAGCCTTTGCAGAACTTCAAGATTTTCTCCAGTTAGATCACCTCCCCTACTCCTTGTGCACGCAGAGATTATTATATCCACTTTTCTACCCTCTATACCAACCGTCTTCAAAATCTCCTCCGATACGTTTTCTCGTGATCCGGCCCTTTTTACAATTTCTGCATAAGCAGTTAGGCTACTTAACAAATTGTCCAGTTCTGGAAAGTGTAAACCATACCACTCCCGCATCCTAGCCCCTAAAGTGTTGATGACTTGATCTATTTCGTCGAGTGCATTAATCGCTTGAGCCACATGAAGATCTAACTTCTGTGATTCCTCCTTTACCTTAGATGAAGATATTTCTATAGCAAATTTCCTAAGTTCACGTATTGCTTCCCTTTCATCGCGTGCAAATCCGCATCTCAGCAACAATATCTGCTTTTTGTCCTGAATTTCATCTTGTTCCTGCACCGTCATCATGTGGCTTTTAAGACTAGCGGCTCTCAGAAATGCATTTACATCCGAATCGTTTACAGATATGTAATCAAAGTTTGATAGCTCTTTGATAACTCCCTCGAGTTCCGTCGGAACACTCCCTGACTTTATAGAACGAAACGATTGGGCAGGATTAGTGAATCTGTTTGAGACTATTATATTGTTCTTCTCGTCAAATGCTGCTATACCCAATTCCAGCAACACAACAGCACACCGATTTGTCATTCGTATAATACTTTTCTGTACAGCGGTATTATAAAAGGTAGCAAAAAATTGTTTTAACATTCTCAGCATACTCGGCATAAAGCTTCCTGAAAGGCACTAGTGATGACTATTGTGAAATGTTAGTCAACCAATCTTAAAATACAGATGCAAATTAACTCTGAATATTGTTCCTTTCGAAACGCCAAAAGCCAGAACCGGTTACACGGAAGGTCACGATGAGCAAACAGGTTGCAGACGGGATTATCACGTATTCCCAGTCATGTCATCCAAACGAAGGAATCCTAATCTTGAAGGGTAAGAGCAAAAAACAACAAATTATAATCGAAGGATTGGTCGTTCCGCCTTTTTCTACGCATGGACCATATTATTCCGGCTTTCCGACTTTTGACTTGCCTTTTGATCTCTCATATGTAGGGACAGCACACTCACATCCCGGTGGTTCCAATAAACCTTCACTAGAGGATTTGAATAATTATTATGGCGTCGTGTCCATTATCATAAGTTATCCTTATGATTATAACACTACAGGGGCTTACGATAGGAATGGAAAACCCATGGATCTAGAAATCGTCGACTCGGTATGACCAAATAGACAAGCAAAGATATACCTGATAGTCGTCTACCAGTGCGAACTCCTCGTTTCTGATTGTATATTCTCCAACTTTGAATCGGTGTATCCGCTCCCCGATAGAATTTACAGATAATTACCTACGGCATTGGCTTTTCCTCACCACCGTCTATTTGTTAACGGACTCAACAGTTAGGTTCTCGGGACTTTGTTCTCAATGCGAAAAACGTGGTATGTCCTTAACTATTATGATGATAATGGTCGTTTCTTTCATAACCCGATAAACAATTTTGGTGAGTACCCTAGCTGTTTACTGTTGACTATCATACCTATCTACCTTTGACGTTCACTGTTGATTCAACCGAATTGCCAATAAGTGCGAAAGCAAGACACGTAAGTGCTATCATCAAACCAGGCGGAATTATCCACCACCACAGACCACGAGCTGCTGCTTGTGCAGAATTGGCTTCATTAAGAATTTGTCCCCATGTGGGAATTGTTGGATCACCTAATCCTAAGAAGCTTAGCGCTGCCTCTGATAATATAGCACCTGGGACGGCTATCGCGATGCTAGCAAAGGTCAGTGGGAGCAATTGCGGTATAATATGATTAAATATAGTCTTTATGTCTGATTGACCCATTAATTTCGCAGCCTCTACGTACTGCAAATTTTTGAGCTGCAGTGCAAGGCTCCTTGTAATTTTTGCAACGCCTACCCACCCAAAAATTATAAGGAAACCTGTAATGAAAAATATGCTCCTTCCGAATGTTAGTGACAAAATAACTAGAACTGGCAGTGTGGGTAACGAATAAAATAAATCATTTATTCTCATCATTCCCTCATCTGTTCTTTTCCCTTTGTATCCAGCAATAACCCCGTAAACCAATCCTATGAAAATTGATGCTATCGAGACAGTAACTCCTATAAATAGGGCTACAGGGGTTCCCCAAAGAATACCGATTGCAAGGTCTCTTCGAAGTTCATCGGTTCCCATCAATCCATAGACTCGTCCACCGAGAACTAGATCAGATTTTTCGACAGAATCTGAACTACCAAAAAGATAAAATCTTACCTTCACGTCGTATTTTCCTTTTAAAACGGCTTCTTTATCTGTTTGAGAAAAAAGCATTACTTGAGGAAGCGATTCATCTTGATTATACTTGAAAAGGCCCTTTTCAAGACGAAGGTTTTCCGTTATCATGCTGTCCGTAGAAAAAACCCTTCCGACGAATTCGTTTGGCGTCGACGCCCCACTAATAGAAGGTGGCAATACAGAAGTATAAATTTGAAAGGCTTTACCATCTGGTCTAATCATATCTATCTGCAGGACAGGCGGTATCTCTCCATATTTCACGTCATAAGCTACCATGAAATCGGTTGGGTAAGAGTCATAATTGTAGTCAATAGCGTATGTGTGTGTCACAATACGTATTGCATTTTGATATACGCTCGACACTAGGGCTTGGTCAGATTTAAGTATCATATGTTCCGGGAGCTTCATCCCTATATTTGTCCACGCCGGTGCAGCCGCCTTGGGATATTCGATCCAATAAGCTGGATTGTTCCATTGCTTAAAAGAATCCAACGGTATAAAAAATACAGCATATAAAGTGATCAAAATCAAGAATACCAATATGATTACCCCAGCTATTCCGCCTCTAGAGTGCGCAAGCTTTCCAAAAATAGCCGTTCTGGAGACTAGTTGAATAGTCATCCCACTTTCACTCGTGGATCTAGGAAGGCGTAAATGATATCTGCGGCAAAGATCGTGACAACAAAAATTATGGTAAAAACGTAAGTAAGCCCAATGATAAGTGGAACATCCATTACAGATATTGCGTCAAAATATAATTTCCCCATTCCAGGCCAATCAAAGACCGCTTCAATTATTATAGATCCGCCAAATGAAGCTGTCAGACTTAATGCAATTCCTGTTATTATAGGGGGACCAGCGTTTCTGAGGGCGTGTGAATAAACTATCTTTTTTTTGGGCAGTCCCATCGTAGTTTTAGCTGCTATAAAATCTTCCCTTAAAACGCCAACTATAAAATATTTGACAATGTACGCCGATGCGCTAAAACTCACCAAAACTATTGTAATGAGAGGCAATGTCATATGATAGAGCAAGTCTAGAATATAGTACGGATCTGAAGGCGAAGTTAATGGTGTAGAACGTGCGGGAAAGATTGGGTAAAGGAATGCAAACGCATATATCATGAGCATTCCAACCCACCATACGGGAAAACTACTAGTTAACACTGCAAAAAATGTATTGCTTTTGTCCCATATAGAACCTGACTTGTCCGCTACAAATGCGCCTGTGTAGACACCTATCAAAGTTACAATTATAGTTGACGATGTAAACAGCAAAACTGTGTACGGCAGTTTTTCCATTATGATATCCCTGACACTCGATGAACCAGAACTGCTTGTAAAAAAATGCGATCGTCCTAAATCCAAAGTTATGAGTTTCAATAGTGTGTTACCGAAGCGATCTGGAGAATACCAGGGTTTATCCAAACCAAGAGCCCTGATATGAACTAGGATTTGCGTATTAACATAGTTTTGGCGCTGGTCTGGACTTTGGAAATGAAATTTTCCTTGATTTAGAGCATTGATTTCGTCAAATCTGACCGTATCGGTCAGTATCTTGTCCATCGTGGAACCTAGGAGAGCAAGTGTGAGCACCATAGTTGCGAACACAACGATCAACATATTTATCGACCTTTTGATTAAGAAAAAACGGAATCTGGTCATGTCATTGCTTGAAAGGAGAGAAAGTTTTTATTAACACTGTGCTATAGACATCCGGTTTAAATGCTTCCCTGCTATTTGCAAATATTTTTAAAGTGTTAGGACCTAAAGAAAGTTTTGAAGTATCGTTTTGGTGTAATATTATGCTGTAATCCCCTATTTTGTCAGATGATGCCTTAGCTACTCCTTGAACCACTACCCTGTCATCCTTGTTCGAAATAAAGTAGTTAACGACTGATTCATTGGTAGGCTTTCCTCCTACATCCACGGTCAGGTTGACTACAACAGTTCGTTGCGTGTTTGATATAAAAAGTGGAGTATTGACACTTTGAAGTGTTGCGAGGTTGGGATTCTCAAAAAAAGACCAATGACCTACAGGAAATGGATACGAAGGATCTCTAAATGCTTTTATCGTAATTATTTTCCCTGCAGGATTATAGCTATCTAGGTAGAACGGGCCATTTCCGATAACTGCATTATTGTGATTTGTGATCCAATTTATACTGGCATCATATCTTTTCGTCGCATTCGCCACGCTTACAATGCCCTTAAGAGCAGCAGGAACATATCCTTCATCCTTCATTTTCTGTAGCTCTTCTTTTATCATTTCAGCATGTAGTGGAGTGAGTAAAGATAACCAATCGACATTTCTCGCTGTAGCTTCTCCATTCGAATAAGCAAGCTTACCTGAAGTTACAAGTCTTTCTGTTGCAGCGGTTATTTCCCAGGGTTCAGCAGGCCAAATTGTTGCTGCGTCTGCGATCTCGCTTTTGTCATAATGCCACATGTTGATATAAGACTCCACTCGGTCATTTGCAATGAATCTCAAGCCCTTTATCAGGGGAAGGGCTGCCTGTGCTTGAGACATATATTCTGGATCAACTGTAAGATCTCCTTTTCCTGTATTGGTTCCCCATTGGAATGGGAAGTAATAGGCATAAAGAAGATCTGATTTATCCATGGGAATACCGTTATGCCAATTGGAATAGAGAATCTTGTATGTGACTTTACTCATTGATGAGGCGTTTTGACCCACCGACCTCCAATGCTCCGAATAAGGATCCCAAATCTGGGCATCAGGTGGTACCCTAAGCTTCCCGGTAGGACCCATGGTAGAGACATCCAACCATTGTTCTCGCATTGAGAGCACCTCGCCTGTATAGGGATTCCTAAGGGTAGGACTGTCAGATACCGCCGAGTAGATCTGTGTGCAATATGCATCCTTACAGCCTTCAACATTATTCCACGCCCCTTGATAGATCTGTTTGACACCGATATCAAGAGTATTATCGCTCTTCGGAGTCCTAGCGTTGATAAGAGAAAGTTTGCTTGTGATTCCACCGCCAAAATCATTAATCAAGCCATTTATCTTGGATGATGCAACGAGAGGCTCTCTAGTTTGTGCAATGAAGATCCTAACTGATTCTTGGATCCCTGCTTTGGTAGCGTTTCGTAGTAGCTCATTTCTCTCTCCCTCTGATGTGAAATTAAAAAATTGTATTCTCTGTGTCACTTTGTCTAACGTCTGATTTCGATAATTCCAGAACGCAGGATTTTGACCACCGGGCATATTACCGTAATATGGTGCGTACATCTGAGATGTGGCTGTAGAGTCGTATTTGGTAATTGCAGACGCGACAAAAGCTTCGGTGTAAACCTGCCACAGAAAGTCTTGGGGATTAGAGCCGTATACAATGGTATTTGCTTTGTTCAAATCTCCATAATCTCTTTCAACAGTGAAGCCTATGTTCTGTAGCTCAGAAGC
>Ga0153924_1001754_pt1 | contig 10153 bp, 8 predicted proteins | sample TSNJ008MetaG_FD_104709 | JGI IMG/M metagenome (GOLD analysis project Ga0153924, IMG submission 104709) | Attine ant fungus gardens microbial communities from New Jersey, USA - TSNJ008 MetaG | ecosystem: Host-associated > Fungi > Mycelium > Unclassified | place: USA: New Jersey, Wharton State...
AGACCACGTAGTGGAAGTGCGCGACGACGAAGTACGAGTCGGACACGTGGAAGTCGAGCGGCGGCGACGCCAGGATCACACCGGTGAGACCACCGAACGTGAAGGTGATGAGGAAGCCGACGGCCCAGAGCAGCGGCGTCTCGAAGGTGACCGAGCCGCGCCACATCGTGCCGACCCAGTTGAAGATCTTCACGCCGGTCGGGACCGCGATGAGCATCGTCATGAGCGAGAACCACGGGAGCAGGACGCCACCGGTCACGTACATGTGGTGCGCCCAGACCGTGACCGAGAGCGCCGCGATCGCGATGGTCGCGTAGACGAGGGTCTTGTACCCGAAGATCGGCTTGCGGCTGAACACCGGGAAGACCTCGGAGACGATGCCGAAGAACGGCAGCGCGATGATGTACACCTCGGGGTGCCCGAAGAACCAGAACAGGTGCTGCCAGAGCAGGGCACCGCCGTTGGCCGGGTTGAAGATCTGCGCCTCGAACACGCGGTCGAGCCCGAGGCCGAACAGCGCCGCGGCGAGGACCGGGAAGGCCATCAGCACGAGGAGCGCCGTCACGAGGGTGTTCCAGGTGAAGATCGACATGCGGAACATGGTCAGACCCGGGGCACGCATCGTGATGATCGTGGTGATGAAGTTCACCGCACCGAGGATCGTCGAGAAGCCGGTCATGCCGAGCCCGAAGACCCACAACGTGCCGCCGAGCCCTGGTGTGAACGTCGTGTCACTCAGTGGCGCGTAGGCGAACCAGCCGAAAGACGCGGCACCCTGCGGGGTGAGGAAGCCACCGACCGCGATGAGCGAGCCGAACAGGTAGAGCCAGAAGGCGAAGCCGTTCAGACGCGGGAAGGCGACGTCCGGCGCACCGATCTGCAGCGGCATGATCGCGTTCGCGAACCCGGAGAACAGCGGCGTCGCGAACATCAGCAGCATGATCGTGCCGTGCATCGTGAACAGCTGGTTGTACTGCTCCTTCGTCGCGACCACGTGCAGGCCGGGCTCGAAGAGCTGGGCACGGATCACGAGCGCCATCACACCTGCGAGCAGGAAGAAGATGAACGAGGCGATCAGGTACATGTACCCGATGGTCTTGTGGTCCGTGGAGGTGATCCACCGGACGATGATGTTGCCCTTCCGACCGACCTTCGACGCCTGGAAGTCCGGCGTCGTGGTCTGTGCAGTCGGCTGGCCGACAAATGACGTTGTCATCTTTCGGAGCCCCTACTCGTTCTCGCTCGACGCCACCGGCGCCTTGTTGTCCGGTTCGTTCGTGTTGGTGTTGTACTCGTTGCCGAGCAGCCCCACCTTGCCCTGGTCCTTCAGGGTGTCGAGGTAGTCCTGGTACTGCGCCGGCGTCACGACCTTCACCTGGAAGAGCATGAGCGAGTGGTACTCACCGCAGAGCTCGGCGCACTTGCCCTGGTACGTGCCGAGCTTCTCCGGGATGAAGTACTCGTAGTTCGTCTTGCCCGGGAGCATGTCCTTCTTGTACAGGAAGTCGATGATCCAGAAGGAGTGGTCGACGTCGCGCGAGGACAGCTCGATCTTGACCTTCTTGCCCTGGGGCAGGTACAGGGTCGGCAGCTGCGACTCGTCGATCGCGCCCTTGGCGTTCTCTTCTTCCTGGGCCTGGATGCCCTGGTAGTAGACGCTCTCGTCGGGGTTCTTCTGGTCGATGTAGTTGAAGTCCCATGCCCAGCGCTTGCCGTAGACGTGCACGGTGGCGTCCGGGTTGGTGAACGGCTTCTCGATCGCGGCCTGGTCCTTCGCGGTGAAGGCGAAGAAGCCGAGGACGAGGATCAGCGGCACGATCGTGTAGAAGATCTCGAGCGGCATGTTGTACCGCATCTGCACCGGCAGGCCGGTCTGGCCCTTGCGGCGGCGGTAGACGATGGCGGCCCAGATGATGAGGCCCCAGACGATCAGACCGACCGCGAGCAGGACGACCCAGCTGGTGGTCCACAGGCCGACGATGCGGCTCGTGTGGTTGGTGACGTCCTTCGTCTCCTCCGTGCCGGGGAGCCATCCGTTCAGCTGCTGCTGCGTGCAGCCAGCCAGTGCGATGACCAGACCGACGGCCACCGGGACGGCCGCCCAACGTATACGGCGATTCGAACGCACTGTTACCTCTCGGAAGACGTGAAACCGGAGCAGCCTGCGACGCGAAGGTCGCGCATGGCCCACTCCCAGCTTGGTTGGAACACTCCTAGCTTACTCGCAGCTGGAGACCCCTCGCGCACACGCGACACGCGATCGGCCGCGATCCGCATCCGCCCCGGGCGCGTTTTCCCTGGTCGTGACGGATGCCACGCCCGGGGAACGCACGAGCGGGGAGCGACCGTGTCGGTCACTCCCCGCTCGTGTCGGGTCGACGGGCGATCAGTGGAAGCTGTCGCCACACGCGCAGCTGCCCTGCGCGTTGGGGTTGTCGATCGTGAAGCCCTGCTTCTGGATGGTGTCCTCGAAGTCGATCGAGGCACCGTCGAGGTACGGGACGCTCATCTTGTCGACGACGACCTCGACACCGGGCTCGAACTCGGCCGTGGTGTCGCCGTCGAGCAGCCGCTCGTCGAAGTAGAGCTGGTAGATCAGTCCGGAGCAGCCGCCGGGCTGCACCGCGAGACGCAGGCGGAGGTCGTCGCGACCCTCCTGCTCGAGGAGGCTCGCCACCTTCGCCGCGGCCGCGTCGCTGAGCAGGACGCCGTGCGAGGGCGTCTCGGTCGCCGGTGCGTTCTCGGTGATGGTGTCGCTCATCCGCGCGTCTCCCTCCGGGCGGTGTGGTTCACCGCTCCTGGTCCGATTGTAAGCACCGTCAGCCGCGAGTCGCGAGACGCGCCAGCAGGATCGTCTCCGATGCGATCGCGCGGTGCAGCACGCCGAGGTGCTGCGACTCGTTCGGGCTGTGCGCACGAGTGTCCGGGTCCTCGACGCCGGTGACGAGGATCTGTGCCTCCGGGAACTCCGCCGCGAGGTCCGACACGAACGGGATCGACCCACCGATGCCCTGCTCGACGGCGTCGTGGCCCCAGCCCTCGCGCATCGCGGTCCGCGCCTCCTGGACAGCCCAGCCGGCGGTGTCCACCAGGAACCCGTCGCCGGCGTCCGGCTCGGTGAGTTCGATCTGCGCACCGAACGGCACGTGCTCGCGCAGGTGGCGCTCGACCGCCGCGGCCGCCTCGGATGCGTCCTGGCCGGGAGCGACCCGGACCGAGACCCGGGCGGACACCGTCGGCAGCAGCGTGTTCGACGCGTTCGCGACGCTCGGCACGTCCATGCCGGTGACCGTGATCGACGGCTGGAACCACATGCGGGACAGGACGTCGCCGCGGCCGACCGGTCGGACACCCGGCAGGAGGGCTGCGTCCGTCGCGAGCTCGTCCTCGGTGCGGGCCGGTACCGGGGCGTCGTAGGAGGTCAGCCCCTCGACCGCGACCGAGCCGTCGTTGTCGTGCAGGGACGCGAGCAGCCGGACCATCGGGATCATGGCGTCGGGTGCCGCTCCCCCGAACATGCCGCTGTGGCTCGCGTGCTCGAGCGTCGTCAGGGTCAGCTTGAACGTGACGTTGCCGCGGAGGGACACCGTGATCGACGGGACCTCGGTGGACCAGTTGTCGCTGTCGGCCACCACGATGACGTCCGCCGCCAGGTGCTCCTTCTGCTCGCGGAGGAAGGTGCGGAACGACCGGGAGCCGAACTCCTCCTCGCCCTCGACGAACAGCACGACGCCGAGGTCGAGGTCGTCGCCGAACTGCGCGTGCACCGCCCGGAGCGAGGCGATGTGGGTCATGACTCCGGCCTTGTCGTCCGAGGCGCCGCGACCGTACAGGCGGTCACCGCGGAGCGTCGGCTCGAACGGCGGGGTCTCCCACAGCGCGTCGTCGCCCTGGGGCTGCACGTCGTGGTGGGCGTAGAGCATGACGGTGGGCTTGCCGTTGCGGGCCGGGCGGACCGCGAGCACCGCCGGCTGCCCGAGCTCGCCGCCGGTGGACTCGGCGTCCGCGGTGTCACCGGAGACCGCCGACCGCACGATCCGTACCGCGTCGTCCGCGAACACACCCGTCGACCGCGCGAGGTCCGCGACGGCCTCGGCGCTGGCCCGGACGTCGGCCGGGTCGAAGGCCGACCAGGACACCGACGGCAGCCGCACGAGGGCGGAGAGGTCGGCGATCGTCGTGGGGAGCGCTCCCTGCACGTGTTCGCGCAGGGCGTCGAGGAGTGCGGGGTCGGTCGCGGGGCTGTGCTGTGCGGTGTCGGTCATGCCCGGTAATCTAGAGGACGATCCAGCACGCACACCGCCGTTAGGAACGCACCGTGGCGAAGGCAGCCCCCAAGACCAACACGACCGTGAACCCCACCGAGGACGAGCTCCTCGAGCAGGGGAAGGGTCGGCCGACCCCGAGCCGTCGCGAGCGTGAGGCCGCCAACCGCCGCCCCCTCGTCGGCAACAGCCCGGTGGACAAGAAGGCCGCACGCGCACGCCTCACGAACGAGCGCGAGCGGGCCCGCGTCGGCATGGCCAACGGCGAGGAGCGCTACCTCCCCGCGAAGGACCGGGGCGATCAGCGTCGGTTCGTGCGCAACTGGATCGACGCCCGCTGGAACGTCGGCGAGATCATGATGCCGGTGCTCGTGCTGTTCCTGATCGTCGGTTTCGCGGCATCGCAGACGGTCATCGCGTCCTACGCGCTCCTGCTCGTCTGGGCGTTCGTGGCGCTCTTCGTGCTCGACTGCGTCATCCTCTGGCTGTCCTTCCGCAAGAAGCTGACGAACAAGTTCGGCTCGATGCAGCGCGGCACGTTCCTCTACATCCTCACGCGCGCGTGGCAGCTGCGCTTCCTGCGTCTGCCGAAGCCGCAGGTCAAGCGCGGCGAGTACCCCACCGTCTGACCCACCGCGAAGCGCCGTCCGGCTCGCCGGGCGGCGCTTCGTCACGTCCGGCCCGGCCCGGCCCGTGCCGAGCGCCGAGATCGCGAGAAGTGCCGCTCCGCGGCGCGCCGAGCAGCACAACGTGCGATCTCGGCGTCCCGCGAACGCCGCGCGTCGCGCGGGCGACCCCGCGTCAGCGCGCTGCGCGCCGGAGGCGCCGCCGCCGCACGCGGTTGATGCGCGTCGCCCAGCTCGGCCCCTCGTAGAGGAACGCCGTGTAGCCCTGCACGAGCGTGGCCCCCGCGTCGATGCGGTCCTGCACGTCCTGCTCGCTCGTCACGCCGCCGACCGCGATCACGCAGAAGTCGTCCGGCACCGCAGCCCGCACGCGCCGCAGCACGTCGAGGGAACGAGCCGCCACGGGAGCGCCGGACAGTCCCCCGGCCCCCATCGCCGACACCTCGGCGTCCGGGGTCACGAGGCCGTCCCGCGAGATCGTGGTGTTGTTCGCGATGACGCCCGCCAACCCGAGCGACACCGCGAGTTCGGCGATCGCGTCGACCTGTTCGTCGGTGAGGTCGGGCGCTATCTTCACGAGGACCGGCACCTTCCCGGCGGCATCGCGCACGGCGGTGAGCAACGGACGGAGCTGGTCGAGCTCCTGCAGGCCGCGGAGCCCCGGCGTGTTCGGCGAGCTGACGTTGACCGCCAGGTAGTCGGCGAACGGGGCGAGGCGCCGCGTGGACTCGAGGTAGTCGTCGATCGCGTCGGCGACGTCGACGACCCGGCTCTTGCCGATGTTGACGCCGATGACCGGACGACCGGGGTTCCGGCGGGCGCGCTCGAGCTTGCGGGCCGCGGCAGCGGCCCCGTGGTTGTTGAAGCCCATCCGGTTGATGAGCGCGCGGTCCGCGATGAGCCGGAAGAGCCGCGGGCGTTCGTTGCCGGGCTGGGGCTTCGCGGTGATGGTGCCGACCTCGACGTGCCCGAACCCGAGGACCCCGAGTCCGGCGATGCCGCGGGCGTCCTTGTCGAACCCGGCGGCCAGACCGAACCGCGACGGGAAGTGGATCCCCATCGTGGTCACACCGTCCATCGCAGAGGGGCGGGAGTACCGCTCGACGAGCCCGCGCACGATCGGCACGTGCGGCAGGGCCTTGATGACGGCGAAGGCGATGTGGTGGGCGCGCTCCGGGTCCATGTTCGCGAACACGGAGCGGAACACGACGGCGTACCCGCCGCGGACGATGCGTTCCGCGATGCCGCTCACGCGCCGGCCCCGGCCGGTGATGCGGCCCCGGCCCCGCCGTGGTGGTCGATGCGCAGCTGCCCGATGGCGTCTTCGAAGTCCTCGAGCGAGTCGAAGGCCTGGTAGACGCTCGCGAACCGCAGGAAGGCGACCTCGTCGAGTTCCCGGAGGGGGTCGAGGATCGCCAGTCCGATGTCGTTCGCGTCGATCTGGCTGGACCCGGACGAGCGGACGGTCTCCTCGACGCGCTGCGCCAGCACCGCCAGGTCGCCGTCCGTCACCGGGCGGCCCTGGCACGCCTTGCGCACGCCGGAGACGATCTTGTCGCGGCTGAAGGCTTCGGTGACCCCGTTGCGCTTCACCACGTTGAGCGAGGCGGTCTCGGTGGTCGAGAAGCGCCGCCCGCAGTTGGGGCACTGACGACGGCGACGGATGGAGGTTCCGTCGTCGCTCGTGCGGGAGTCGACGACGCGGGAGTCCGGGTGGCGGCAGAAGGGGCAGAACATGGCGTCCCCCAGGCTATCGGTTCGTGCGCTCCGTCACGGCGGCGCCGTGCGCGGGGAGCTGTTCCTCGGTGGAGAGGGCGACGATGTGCCCGGCGACCTCGGACAACGCCGAGGGCGTGTACCGGATGACCTGCTGCGGCCGGAGGAACGTCGACGCGGACAGCCCCGACCCGAACCGCGCCTGACCGCCGGTCGGCAGCACGTGGTTGGACCCGGCGAGGTAGTCCCCCAGGCTGACCGGCGTGCTCGGCCCGACGAAGACCGCACCGGCTGCGTCGATCGACGCGAGGACCGCGTCGTCGTCGGCCGTCTGGATCTCGAGGTGCTCCGGCCCGTACGCGTTGCTGACGGTCGCGGCGTCGGCGAGCGAGTCCACCAGCACGATCGCGGACTGCGGTCCGTCCAGGGCGGTCTGGAGGCGCGCGGCCGTCCCCAGGGACGCCACCCGTGACGGGATGGCGGCTTCCACCGCATCGGCGAACGTCGCCGACGTCGTCACCAGGACGCTGCCGGCCTGCTCGTCGTGCTCGGCCTGGCTGATGAGGTCGGCGGCCACGAACCCGGCGTCGGCGGTGTCGTCGGCGATCACGAGGATCTCGGTCGCGCCGGCCTCGGCGTCGATGCCCACGACCCCGCGCACCAGGCGCTTCGCCGCGGCGACGTAGTTGTTCCCAGGACCGGTGACGAGGTCGACCGGCTCGAGGCCGATCGACGGCACGCCGTACGCCAACGCGCCGATCGCCCCGGCACCGCCCATCGCGTAGACCTCGTCGACGCCGAGGAGCCCGGCGGCCGCGAGGATCGTCGGGTGCACCGCGCCGCCGTGGTCCCGCTGCGGCGGCGACACGAGGGCGATCGAGCCGACGCCGGCGACCTGGGCGGGGACGACGTTCATCACGACGCTCGACGGGTAGACGGCCTTGCCACCGGGGACGTAGAGCCCCACGCGGCGCATCGGCTGCCAGCGCTGGTGCACCTCGGCGCCGTCGGCCAGCGTGGTGACGGACGCGGCCGGCACCTGTGCGGCGCTCGCGGCGCGGACGCGACGGATCGCCTCGTCGAGGGATCCGCGGAGCGCCGGGGTGAGCCCGGCGACGGCTGCGGCGATCTCGGCGGCCGGCACGCGCACGTGCTCCGGCGCTCCCCCGTCGAACCGCTCGGCCTGCTCGCGCAGTGCCGACTCGCCGTGCTCCCGGACCGCGTCCACGAGCTCGCGGGCGGCGTCGACGGCGTGCGAGACGTCACCAGCGGCGCGGGGCATGAGTCGGAGGAGTTCGGCACGGGCGGGGAGCCCGCCGCGGAGGTCGATTCGCTGCATCATCAGGCGCCAAGCCTACCGAGCCGTGCCGACAGCCAGCGCGGAGGTGACCAGCTGACGGCCTGGAGGCGCGTGGCGGGACCGACCCGCGCCTCCAGGCCGTCAGACCAGTGCGTCGATGACGGGCCGGTGCCGGTCCGCCCCGGCCGCGTCCCACCCGCCGAGCAGACTGAGCGTCGCGATGCGGAACGCGAGCGCACGCACCAGCAGCTGCGGCCAGTCGGCGACGCCGTCACCGAGTGCGCCCAGGCCGTCCAGCGGGAACCCGTGCCAGCAGACGGCGTCCGCCGCGGCGATCGCGGCGCCGAGGCCGGCCGGGCGCCAGTACGGCGGCCAGTCGATGACGGTCGGCGGGGACCCGTCGGCGAACAGCACGTTGCCGAGGAGGTCGCCGTGCACGAGCTGGGACGGCGCGTGGACCGGCTGGAAGGCCGCGGCGAGCCGGTCGAGCGACGGGTCGCGTGGCAGCGGCTCCTCGTCCCAGGCCATCCGGTCGGCTCGGCTCCACGGGTCGTCCGACCGGTCGCGGTCCGGCCCGTCGCCGAGGAACGCCGGGCGGTCGACGTGTGCGAGTGCCCGGTGGAAGGCCGTCCCGGCACGGATGACGTCCTCGACCCGGGCCTCGTCGGCGTGGCCGGGCAGGAACCCCCAGGCCTCCCAGTCCCCCGCACGCCAGCCGCCGTCGGCCGCCGCGATCGGCCGTGGGGTCCGGAACGCCGACGAGTGCGGCAGTCCGGCGAGGACGTCCGCGCGCCAGTCGGTCACCACGGCCCCGTCGTGCGGGCGCAGCACCACGTCACCGGCGCGCCATGTCAGCCCGCGACCACCGGCGAGCCGTTCGAGGGACGCACCGCCGACGCCGAAGGCGCGGAGCACCCCGGCGGTCGGCCCGGCCGTGGTCACACCAGGCAGCGCGGGCCGAGCAGGCTCTTCAGCTCGCCGAACAGGTCCGGGGTGAGGTTCACCGGGAACGGCAGCTCGAAGGTCCGCGCGACGTCGTCCTTGAGGAGCTTGAGGCGGACCTCGGTCTCCCCCTGGTGCCGTCCGAGGACCGCTGCCAGCTCCGTCACGGTGCTCGTCGTGGCCGCACGCTCCGGGAGCGAGAGCGTGAGCGGGCCGGACCCCATCGCGTCGCCGACGTTCGGCTGGAACATGCTCACGGCGTGCAGGGCCTTGCCGTCGTCGCGGACGTTCACCCGACCACGGAGGACCACGATCGAGTCCGCCACGAGCGACGGCCCGAACTCCTGGTACGTCTTGCCGAGGAACATCACGCCGATCTCGCCGCCGAAGTCCTCGATCTGGACGATGCCGTACGGGTTGCCGCTCGTCTTCGCGACCCGGTGCTGCACGCTCGTCAGCAGGCCGGCGACCGTGACGGTCTCGCCCTCCACCGAGTCGTCCGCGCCGATGAGGTCGGCGATGGTGATCGACTGGTGCTTCGCGAGCTCGATCTCGAGCCCGGCCAACGGGTGGTCGGACACGTACAGGCCGAGCATGTCGCGCTCGAACGCGAGCTTGTCGCGCTTGGACCACTCCGGGCGGTCCGGGACCTGCGACACGGCAGCCGTCTCCGGCTGTTCCTCGGCCACCTCGGCGAACAGCGAGTCGAAGTCGAACCCGACGTTGCCGTGGGCCTCGTCGCGCTTGACCTTCACCGCGCCCTCGACCGCGCCCTCGTGGATCTCCACGAGCGCCCGCCGGCTGTCGCCGAACTCGTCGAAGGCACCGGCCTTGATCAGCGACTCGACCGTGCGCTTGTTCGCGGACGAGATCGGAATCTTGCGGAGGAAGTCGTGGAACGACTCGAACGCGCCCTTCTCGGTGCGGGCCTTCACGATGTCGTCGACGACGTTGAACCCGACGTTGCGGATCGCGCCCATGCCGAAGCGGATGTCGTCGCCGACGGCCGCGAAGAAGCCGATCGACTCGTTGACGTCCGGCGGCATCACCTTGATGCCCATGCGGCGGCACTCGTTGAGGTACAGCGCGAGCTTGTCACGGGCGTCGCCGACGGAGGTCAGCAGCGCGGCCATGTACTCGGCCGGGTAGTGCGCCTTGAGGTACGCGGTCCAGAACGACACCACGCCGTACGCGGCCGAGTGCGCCTTGTTGAACGCGTAGTCGGAGAACGGCAGCAGGATGTCCCACAGGGTCTTGATCGCCGCGGCCGAGTAGCCGTTGTCCTGCATGCCCTTCTCGAAGCC
>Ga0153924_1001755_pt1 | contig 10153 bp, 9 predicted proteins | sample TSNJ008MetaG_FD_104709 | JGI IMG/M metagenome (GOLD analysis project Ga0153924, IMG submission 104709) | Attine ant fungus gardens microbial communities from New Jersey, USA - TSNJ008 MetaG | ecosystem: Host-associated > Fungi > Mycelium > Unclassified | place: USA: New Jersey, Wharton State...
TATTTAGAGGAAAAGGAGAATAGAATGAATAATTTTGTTAGTTTAAAAGAGTATACTAAAGAACAATTAATTGAGATATTAGATTTGGCTTTAGATATAAAAAGCAGTCCCGAAAAATATAATGAAAGATTAAAAGGGAAAAAAATATATACATTATTTGAGAAAACATCTACAAGAACATATCTATCTTTCACAATAGGTATTACAGAACTAGGCGGCACATACTACAATCAAAACTGGGCAGACAGTAATTTTGTATTAGGCGAAACAGTTTCAGAAGTGAAATATCTGGGGAGAAATGTTGATCTTATAATGGCTCGTCTTAAAAAAAGTGAGATGACAGAAATATTTGCCAATAGTACAACAGTCCCATTTATCAATGGTTGTGATAATACTTATCATCCATGTCAGGCTATGGCGGATATGCTGACATTAAGAGAAAAATTCGGTTCCTATCAGCCTAAAGTATTATACATTGGTGCAAAAAATAACGTATTTAATTCTATGCTTGAGTTGTTCACAAAATTGGGCGGTACTGTATATGGTTTAACACCGCTTGTAAATGCTATGGGTATCAATGATAGCTTCTATGATGAGATGAAAGCGACAGGTCATTATATTGAAGTAGCGCCGGATGCCCCTATAAATGAAATAAAAAGTATTGCGAAAAAAGTAAATGCTCTATATACAGATACTTGGGTTGATATGGAATTCTTCAATAATCCGGCTTATGTAGAGAAAAAAGAGGAAGTAGTGAGTAAAATGATGCCTTATCAGATTAATAGTGATTTATTATCAGGCAGTGACGCAGTGGTTCTGCACGATATGCCAATGCATGTAGGATATGAAATATCACAGGAAATAGTGAATAAGCATTTAGATACCATTCTGGATCAGGCAGAGAATCGACGCCATGCCCAGAAAGCCATTATGGTATATTTAGTTGAAAATAACCGGTAATCAAGTATAGTTTGACTTGTCCATTATTATTGACAAAGAAAAGCTTAAAGTCTATACTTATAGTTATCAAACCAAGAAGTGGAGTATATATGGAAGAGTATCGAACAGGAAGAAAAGTTTGGGGCGTCTTATACCCAATATTACTACATTTTATGATTCAGATAGCGGTAAGTTTTACTGTAGTATTTGTGTTGGTTTTTGCTTTTTATTTTAAGAGTGGTATTGAAGGCCTGAATGAATATATGGCTAGTATTGATAATAATCCAAATAAATATGTTATGCACATTTCCTTTATAAGTGCAGTGATTTCTTTGCCAATTTTTTATTCTTTATTCAGAAGGGATATAAAAAAGACAACTTACTATAATAATAAAATAAGATATGAACAGGTACCACAATATAAATTTATCTATATATTTCCCTTGGCAGTATGCGCATGTATGGGATTTAGCAGCTTAATCTCTGTAGCTGCTTTATATTTGCCGGAATCTTTTACTAATAGCTATAACCAAGTTTCAGACGCATTAAGTACGGGTGGAATTTTTATTAGAATCCTTATTTTAGTGTTGCTGGTACCAATTGTAGAAGAGTTAGTTTTTAGAGGTTTAGTGTACAAACGCCTGACGATGATTGTCCATGAAAATGTTGCGGTTATAGTGTCTTCATTATTATTTGGAGTATATCATGGTAATGTTCTTCAAGGATTATATGCATTTATTCTAGGTTGTTTGATGGCATTTGTATATCAGAAATACAAGAGTATATGGGCACCTGTTATCTTTCATATGACTGCCAATGGATGGAGTTTGTATATGGAAGAACTCGATACTAATAGTGGTTTTATGGATAGTATTTCAGCATTATGGGCGTTTATGACTGTGCAAATAGTAATAGTCATATTAATATGTATCATAATAGAAAAAACAGTAGTGGTAAAGGTATTGTCACAAGAATAGAAAGGAGTGTCGGCTGGCAAAGAGCACGGCAAGGAGGATGATAGATGATAGATGCAATTGTAATCGGCAGTGGATTTGCGGGAAGTGTTGCGGCAGAGCAGTTGAGCAGAAATGGGAAAAAGGTTGTCGTAATAGAAAGTAGAAATCATGTTGGTGGTAATTGTTATGATACAAAAGATGAACATGGTATTCTGATTCATCAGTATGGACCTCATATATTTCATACAAATTTGGAAAATGTATACACTTATTTATCCCGGTTTACAGAATGGAATGACTACTCACATGAGGTGGAAGCATATATTAATGGAATCTATATGCCGGTACCTTTTAACTTAAATACGTTAATGATGGTATATGGGGAAGAAAAAGCATCCCATTTAGCTGAAAAGTTAATTAAAAAATATGGAAAAGATACGAAAGTTCCTATATTAAAGCTAAAAGAAAACAGCGATCCGGATATTGTGGCAATAGCGGATTATGTATATCAAAATATATTTTTACAATACACAATGAAACAATGGGGACAAACACCAGAAGAGATTGATTCTTCTGTGACCGGAAGAGTTCCTGTATTAATTTCACATGACAATCGGTATTTTCAGGATCAATATCAGGGAATACCGTCAGACGGTTATACGCCTATTTTTGAAAAAATGCTGGATAATCCTAATATTGAAGTATTATTGCGTACTGATGCACGTAACTTATTAGTGTTTGATGAAAAAGGTATTAAATATCAAGATGAGTATTTTAAAGGCGACATCATTTATACGGGACCTCTGGATGAACTGTTTCAATGTCAATATGGAAGACTTCCTTACCGGACATTGGAATTTGTATGTGAATATCATGATACTGACAGCTATCAGCCTAAGGCTGTGATTAATTATACGGTCAGTGAAGAATTCACAAGGATTACAGAATACAAAAAACTTACCGGACAGGAAGTGAAGGGTACTACAATTATGAAGGAGTACCCAAAAAACTATACCGGTGAAAATGGAGAGATTCCATACTATTCTATTGTAAATGATGAAAATATGACATTATACAATAAATATGTCAATCTTGTAAAGGGATATGCGAATTTTCATTTATTAGGAAGGTTAGCAGAATATAAATATTATAATATTGATGCAATTGTGGACAAAGCATTGAAGCTAGTCAAAGAACTATAGTATCACAAGACTATTGTGATGTGCGAGCAAAGATAGTTGAGAGAAAATAAAAGAAAAGAGCCATGCAGCGTATTGATTCTTTCAACTTTGACTACGCGGTATTCAATTTGCAGGTAAATTGAATACGCATGGATGTAGATATGAAAATTTTAACAGCTGTTGTACCATGCTATAATTCAGAAGCCTATATGAAAAAATGTATACAGAGCTTATTAGTAGCTGGCGAAAAAATTGAAATTTTAATTATAAATGATGGTTCTAGTGATCAGACAGCCAGGATTGCCAATGCGTATGAAAAAAAATATCCTACAATAATAAAGGCGATTCATCAGGAGAATAGGGGACATGGTGGAGCTGTCAATACAGGTATTGAACATGCTGCAGGCCGCTATTTTAAAGTGGTTGATAGTGATGACTGGGTTGATAAAGAGGCATTTTTAAAGGTATTGGAGACATTAGAACGTGAACATGAAAAAGGTGAGGTTATTGATTTACTTTTGACTAACTTTGTATATTATAAGCAAGGGGTTAAAAGGCATAAAGTAATGAAATATACGAGTGCATTACCTCAAAATACGATATTTACCTGGGAAGATAAACTGCATATCAATAAATTCCAATATATATTAATGCATTCTGTTACTTATCGTACTGAAATAGTAAGGCAATCGAGCGTTAAGTTACCGGAGCATACCTTTTATGTGGATAATGTTTTCTTGTATCAGCCTTTATCTTATGTTAACAAAATGTATTATCTGGATGTTAATCTATATCAATATTTTATTGGAAGAGAAGACCAGTCAGTAAATGAAAAAGTAATGATTTCGAGGATTGATCAGCAGATTAAAGTAAACAAATTATTGTTCGATATATATGGAAAATCTGATATTCATGCAAAGAATCTGCATAAATATATGCTGCAATATATGGATATGATGATGTGCGTTGCTTCTGTAATGTTAATTTTATCTAAGTCAAAAGAGAATCTGGAAAAGAAAAATGAACTATGGGCGTACTTGAAAGAAGTGAATCCACAACTTCATAAAAAGATGCGGACTACAATATTCGGTATCTGGATGAATCTGCCCGGAAAAGTGGGGAGATGGCTGTCTGTTACCGGCTATAAAGTGATGCAAAAGGTTTTTGGGTTTAATTAAGATGTTATAAATTTAATAATTACCATTACTTGTAGGTCAAGGTTAATAATGCTGCAATTAGCTTAAGCACAGAAGTGCAAAATATGTATGAGCATTAAGTATATTAAGGACAGAAAGGATGAAGGGTGGAACATCGTTTTAAAATGGCAACAATTAATAAACGAATAGTCTACATAAATTCGAGCATATTGCGAAATAAACAACATAGATAGTCCTAAGAATTGCTTTTATTCATTTGTTTGCTTACATAAATAAGTAAATATCAATTCATCTGAAATACATTCTTTCTTAAAAACAGAGTATCCAAGACGTTCATACAGCTTAATGTTCCTTGTGCTTTTAGAACTTGTAAATAATTCATATCGTTTATGTGGATATTTGCGCTCCATTTCAGAAAGTAGTTTTGTTCCTATTCCATGCCCCTGAAAATCAGGATGAACAATTAGCTTTCCAATATAGAGAGTATCATTTTGGGAATATGCACGAACAGACCCTATAATTATGCTATCTTCGTTTACTGTTTTAAGAAAATATCCTTTTTCATACTCCTGCTGTGCTTCTGGTAATGTTTGTGTAAGCGGTGGAATAAAAAAGTTATCTAATAGTTTTGCTTCACTTTGATATGCAAGATACTGTAAATCAAGTATTTCTTGAAGGTCTTGCTGATCTGCACTTACTATCGTCACTAAAGCACCTTCTTTCTTGGTATGTTCTTCAACTTATGTTTGCTCCGAAATACACTCAACAATAGTCGGGTGGAAAGTCTCACAGTATTTGCCATCCAGCTTTATAATCAAGGCCGGTGCTATGTGGTATCAATAAAATATCTCAAATACACGTAAAAATTGAGAAAACCCTAATAAATCAAGGAATCCTCAACTCAAGACCAAGTAGCGGAAAAGGGATTTGAACCCATGACAACACGGGTATGAACCGTGTGCTCTAGCCAACTGAGCTATTCCGCCATTTATATTTTGTAGTCATTTTTGACCGCTTAAGTAGTATAATATTAATGTATATGATTGTCAATATATTTTTATATAAAAAATTATATTTGTAAGTTTTTTCTATTGTTAGTAAAAATGTAATGTGTTATAATGCATTGCGTAGGATTGTTTTACGATATACCCAAATAAAGGTTTAAACAAGAGAAGAGGTAATGCCAAATGAAAGAGTTTATTAAGAAATATGGACATATATGGACAGTTTCTTATATATTTATCTATCTACCTTGGTTTATATGGCTGGAACAAAGAACAATAGAATATACGATTGTACATACGCAGTTAGATAACTTTATTCCGTTTAGTGAATATTTCATAATACCCTATCTATTATGGTTTCTTTATATACCAGCAGTGTTTATTTTTATGTTCTTTCGTTCGAAAGAAGAATTCTATCGATTGAGTAAATTCTTATTTATCGGAATGTCAATTTGCTTATTGATATGTACAGTCTGGCCGAATGGTCAAGAGCTTAGGTTGGATTTACAGGGACACGAGAATATTTTTGCTAAAATAGTCTCATGGATTTATGCAGCAGATACCAATACAAATGTTTTTCCAAGCATCCATGTATTTAATTCTGTAGGAGCATATATTGCGATTGTGAATAGTCAGGTAATTCGCAAAGGACATTGGATCAAATATGTATCTTTTATCTTGACAGTATTAATATGTATGTCAACAGTGTTTTTAAAGCAACATTCAATTTTAGATGTATTAGGCGGCTTAGTAATAGCCGGTGTAATGTATGTATTTGTTTATGTATTAGAATTTTCAACTGTACGTAAAAATGAAAAGAAAGTAAAACAGCTACCTATTGCATAAATATATGTTTTAAGATAAAATTCGGGAGGACGTTGTAAAGCAATGAATGATTGCTTTAGGGCACTCCCGTTTTGAAAATATTAACAGATTGGATAAAATTATAAAAAAAGAGTCATGCTATGCATGAGTATAAAGGGTGAAAGAATTTTAAAGGAAGGAAAATGCAAACATATGAACTTTCAACCTTTGTGTTTGCGGCTAAAATGAACATGCGAGCATGTTCGTTTAAGTCTTGGTCTTAAATGATGAAAACAGAAAATATTATGGATTTAATTGGGAATACTCCTCTGATCGGATTAAAATCAACAACTGGTTTAAATATATATGCAAAAGCAGAGTTTTTAAATCCCGGTGGAAGTATTAAAGACAGAGTAGCTAAAAATATGATAGAAGAAGCAGAAAAAAAAGGAATATTAACACAGGGCATGACAATTATCGAGCCTACTTCTGGTAATACGGGAATAGGATTAGCATTGGTTGGGATTCGGAAAGGTTACCAAGTGATTATTGTTATGCCGGAAAATATGAGTGAAGAAAGAAAAAAGATTATCAAGGCATTAGGCGCAGAGCTTATTTTAACGCCAGCCGAGTTGAGCATTGGAGGTGCTGTAGCGGAGGTGAAACGCCTTGTATCAGAGAATGATGATTATTTTTCTCCCCAGCAGTTTGTCAATCCAGACAATCCAGCCATTCATTATGCAGCAACAGCCAGAGAGCTATATAAGCAGTCAGATGGCAAAATAGACATCTTTGTATCCGGTCTCGGAAGCGGAGGAACTTTACAAGGTGTTGGTAAGTTTTTAAAAGAAAAAAATCCGAATATAAAAATAATAGCAGTAGAACCCAAAGGAATCTCCGCATTACTGGGACATGAACCGGGAATACACAGTATCCAGGGAATCGGGGATGGGTTTATTCCGGAGGTATTGGATACGGAAATCATTGATGAAGTAGTAGAAGTAAGTGACCAGGATGCAATCGCAATGGCAAGAGAACTTGCTAAGGTACAGGGGATTTTGTGCGGGACCTCCTCCGGCGCTAATGTATGGGCAAGCAAATATATATTAGAAAAGTATGGAATAGACTTAACGGCATGTACAGTACTTGCGGATCGAATGGAACGTTATTTTAGTATAGGACTCTTATAATATAAGTTGAGATAAGAATGAATAACATAACGATCAGATAAATGTAAAATAAAGAATGGAGATCGAAAATGCGAATAGGAATGGGATATGATGTCCATAGATTAGTAGAAGATAGAGCACTAATTTTAGGTGGGGTTGCAATACCGTACCATAAAGGGCTGTTAGGACATTCAGATGCAGATGTTGTAACACATGCAATTATGGATGCACTTTTAGGTGCGGCCGGATTAGGAGATATCGGAAAACATTTTCCGGATACGGCTCCCCAATATGAAGGTATTTCCAGTATTAAGCTTTTAGAACGGGTTGGAGCATTATTACAAGAGAATTTATATGTAATTGGAAATATAGATGCGACTATTATTGCGCAAGAGCCCAAATTAAGTCCTTATCGTGATGGGATGATAAAGAATATTTCAGATGCGTTAAGGATTTTACCGGGACAAGTATGCATTAAAGCCACAACAGAAGAAGGGTTAGGATTCACCGGTGCGGGGGAGGGAATTTCTTCTCAGGCAATCGTTTTATTAGAGACAATTGGAAATTATGTTTATGAAAATACGAACAGCCAAGTATCGAGTAGATGTGACGGTTGTAATGGATGTGCAATAAATCAAATAAATATTTAATATTTAGTTATGAAAGGGATAATGGAATGGGAAAAAGAGAGTTACATGAATTAAAACCGATAGATTATAATATGCTCAAATGGTATTTCTCCTTCAGGACTCCGGGAACGTGTGAAAGTGTTATTCTTGATAGTTACTTATGGAAAGATTATTACAATTCAAAATATTATTATAATAACAAAGGGCTTTTGTGGGTATTCAGTAATAAAGACGGATATTTTACAGTGATACCTTTATGTAAAGATGAAGATTTAAAAATGTGTTTTGAAGATTTAAGAGATTATTTTAATAATGAATTAGGAATTAAGCTAAAAATGTATTTAGTTGATGAAGAGGCTGTTGAAATCTTAAACTTGTCAGATGATGAATTTGATGTAGTAGAAGAGCGTGATTATTTTGATTATGTTTATGATGCGGGAAAACTAAAGACCTTAAGCGGAAAAGCATATCATAAAAAGAAAAATCATGTGAACGCATTTCTTAAAGCATATGATGGTCGCTATGAGTTTAAAATGTTAGATTGCAGTAACAGACCGGAAGTCTTGGATTTTTTAGAAACATGGAAAGAGGAGCGGGCTATAGTAGATGAATATAACCGGGTGGACTATGAGTCTGCAGGTATTAAATATATTTTAGATAATTGCAGTATGATACCTTATCAAATGGGTGGTGTCTATATAGATGGAAAGTTAGAAGCATTTTCAATCGGCAGCTATTCAAAACCGGAAGAAACGGCATATATTCATGTTGAAAAGGCAAATCCAACCATTAGAGGATTATACAATTTTATTAATCAACAGTTTTTGACACACGGTTTTCCGAATGCGACATTAGTTAACCGGGAAGATGATATGGGATTAGAAGGATTACGAAAAGCAAAATTATCTTATAAACCGCTGCATTTAGTTAAAAAATTTAATATCATTGAACGGTAATTAAAGGGGCAAGGTTAATTTCAACCAGAAAATTTGTGCCGGCAAGCGTCACAAATCAGTGATGCTATCGCCAAATCTGACATTTGGCTCGGCGGAATGGCGGGTAAATATGATTAGATTCTTGGAAAATGATGAAAAAATTAGGACAAGGCAATTATATGAAATTGCATTTAATGATACCAAAAAATTTGTTGATTATTACTATCGCAAACGGATACAAATGAATCGAATTCTAGTATTAGAAGAGGAGAATCAAATTAGGGCAATGCTGCATCTGAATCCGCACTATCTAAGCATTGATGGAAAATCTGTACAGGCAGATTATATTTATGCTGTAGCAACACTTCCGGAATATAGAAGGCGTGGATATATGGGGATGTTGTTTGAGTATGCATTTCATATTATGAAATCCGAGGGTAAAGAATTTACTTATTTAATTCCTGAAGATGCTTCTATATATAAAAAATATGGATTTATCTTTGTATATTCTAAATATGAGAATATACCATATCAGCAAGCGCGGCTTAGAACGGGTATATTAACAAGACGAGCGGCTGCAAAGAATATCGATGCGATGGTTAATTTTTGTGAGATATTGAAACAAAGGTATGATATTTTTACTATAAAGAATCAGACTTATTTTAAAAAGATAATGAAGCAAATAAACGCAGAAGACGGATTTATTGAACTGATGTATGAAGTTGACAAGTTAGTTGGAATTCGGTTTGTAAATGGAGAGGGCGAATTAAAGATAGTGGAAGAAATCACACTTACCGGATATGAGACCATACCGGGTGATTTTATTAAGATTCCTAAAATTATGATGAAAGAATTTAAGGATGGTATCATTAAAAACGTTAAAGAGAAAAAAATATTCATTAATGAACAAGTATAAAGCATGCTGTAACATGAATTTCTATGATTGAGGTAAAATTTCTTGACAAATATTGCTTAATTGCATAAACTATAGATAGAATATATAAAAGCGTTGAAGGAAAGAGTAACTTTGATAAGTCTAACAGAGAGAAGCTGCCGATGGCTGAAAGCAGTTTTTAGAATAGTAAAAGTGAAGTGCATTCCAGAGCTGATTGTATGAAAGAAGCAGTCATGGTAGTACAATTCGTAAGGAATACGTTACATCCTAAAAGTGAAGGTGCATACCTTTAATAGAGTGGAACCGCGGATAACTTCGTCTCTTATGGAGATGGAGTTTTTTTATCTTATAGGAAAGTCCTACATTTCGTATCCAGTAAGATATTGATTCCTATAAGATAAAAAACGCTCCGCGAGGATGTGCACACTTTCGGATAGGAAGATGCACTACGTGCCCGAAAGTGGCACGGCGATTCTGCGAAGCA
>Ga0153924_1001757_pt1 | contig 10140 bp, 8 predicted proteins | sample TSNJ008MetaG_FD_104709 | JGI IMG/M metagenome (GOLD analysis project Ga0153924, IMG submission 104709) | Attine ant fungus gardens microbial communities from New Jersey, USA - TSNJ008 MetaG | ecosystem: Host-associated > Fungi > Mycelium > Unclassified | place: USA: New Jersey, Wharton State...
AAAATACCGCAGTTGGCGCAGCGAATGTATGGTTCTCCTTTATATAGCCGCCATTCCAAACCAAGTTTGCGAAAATCATGAATGAACAGTACCGGTTCGCTTTCTGGATGAAGGAACAAAACATGAATGCTGGGATTGTCCACCTTTTTGGCAAATTCAATCAATCCCATGTCCTTTAACCGGCTTAATTTCAAGTCTTTTTCAAAAGCCGTTGTATTAATGCAGGCCAGCTTGTAGATCTCGGTGTTGGAATCATTGACCCAATCATGATTGCTCTCGTTTCTAAAGTTCTTGAACCTGGCCAGGCAGAGCAGCGTAAAAGCCAGCCGTTCCAGGACCTTATGGTTAATATCGGAAATCGTCTGCAATTCCTGCTGCGTGACCCAGATACCGGGACATTGGCATAAGGGGTATTTATCTGCTCTGGCCGCATGCTTTTCAATGGATAGCGACCAGTCCACCGGATGATAGCGGGGATAATGCTGTTCCATAAAGGCATCCAGTTTCTCCATAATAGCCTCTTTCTGACAGCCTGATTCAAAGTAGTAGTACCGGGCCAGCAGGCCCAAAGAGGAGCGTATCTGCGCCGGATCCGGGCTTTCCATATGCAACAGTGTTTCGACATATTCCTTTTCGTTTAATAAAATAATAGTTCTGCACCTTCCTTTCCGTCTGAATCGTTTCCTGAATCATGTTTGGTTTTCATAATAAATGCTTCACCGGCAAATTCAAATTCGCCGGGCCCATCTGCCAGTACCGGATAATGAATCACCCCCTGTTTCTTTGCCAACAGATTTTCAATGATGGTCTCTCCGCAGACATCCCAGGCAAACTGCTTTGATTTGAGGCCGGTGTAGCACAAGTCGATGATCATATCGCAAAGTTCCCGGGCATTGGGGCACACTTTGGCACAGGCAGACTGAAAATGCAAAAGCATCATTTGCCGGTTGACGCTGACTTCCTCTTTATCTAACCGCTGCCTGCCGGCCAGGTGCTGGAATTGCCTGACCGCATCATCATACTCCAGCTTAATCTGTTGGATTTTCTGATAATCCCCTTTACTGTAGGTAACGCCGGATTTTAAAATGGCCGGGTCAAAGGTGGGATCCGTCTGCCGCTTATTCAGGAAAGCCCGAAAAGTATCTTCTATTAACCAGCAGATCCGATTCATCAGACAGGGATGGTTTCCTGTCGGCATCCGTTTTTCATAGTATGTGACAAATTCCTGTTCCGCCGGTGTTTGGTCTGATTTGCAGAGCAAGTCGGCGGCGGAGATATGAAATTCCCGGATACATTTGGAATTCGTAGCTTTTAAATACTGTTTGTATTCGGTCATTAATTCCGGGTACACATATCTTAGGAAATAGGGCTTTTTGTCAGCGACGATCCGCAGGCACAGTGCTTTCAAGGCCTGTTCCTGCGCGGTGGCCTCCGGCAGCTTCATACAGGCAAAGGGGTCATACCAGTATTTCGGCATTGGCTGGGAGATGATTCCTTTGGCTTTATCAATTGCGGTCTGCTGGTAGTGCTGGCCACACTTGATCCGGTAGTCCAGCATTTCATATTCCGGACTTCCTTTGGCAAAGCCGGACTGTACTTCAATCATGGCGGTGATCCGGTTGGTAGTGGCGCCAATTTCATCGCCAAAGGCCAGTTTGTTTGCGGCAATCAGATCCGGTTCGGCCGGAATGATCTTAGCTGCTTTTTTCTGGACACATTCAATAACCGGAACGTTCCGGGTGTTCTTCAGCAGAATGGGATTGTCCGTAGTAAAGACGGCATCGCTGTCTTTATCGGCACCATTCAAAGCATCACAGGTAGAATCCCAGGAATTCAGGATCAATCCGGTGGTCACGTATTGATACCAGTAATCCATCTGTTCATTACGGACAACCTTTTGCCTGCGAATGTTGTTGTGGCAGGTCATGGGAGCCCGGAAGCAGATGATTTCGTCCACCCCTTTGTCACGCCAGTACTTGTGGTAAACTTCCCCGGCTTTCAGCAATCCGGTCACCGGCAAGCCAAAGATGGACTGGGCCAGGGAATACAGATCGCCGGAGATCATGGCAAAATTGCCGCTTAATTTTAAAGAGCCTTTTGCGGCCATCTGAATGCGCTTTTTGATCATGCTGTAAACTTTTTTTCGGATAAAAGGGTCGTCCATCAGCTGTTCATCGATCATCAAGGCTTTGATAAAATCATTTTCCATCGTCTCGATGTTACTGTCGTTTAGAAACATTCCCTTCAGGAAAACCAGGGTTTTCCGCCAGTCTCCTCCCAGGACATCCGTGATTTCATCAATCGTTGGCTGACAAAGAGCCGCCAGTTCTTCGTCGGTGAGATCGTATGTCTGGAGAAACTGGTAATTGGCATTCCGGACATGCTCCAGCTTGTGAGGGGTTTCTTTGGCAACAGCAAACTGGTAGTGATGTTCCTCACTGCACCGGATAAAATGCTCCAGGCTCTCATAAGAATCCCACAGCTTGACCATCGAGGTGGTCAGGATCACATCATATTCCCGCACATCCCGTGTGGTCCCCCAGGCATCAACAACCAGATAATGCTCCGCATTCATTTGCCTGGCAAACTGGACAAAGTCAAAGGTAAACAGCATCCCTTTGGTCCAGGCATACCGGGTATTAATGCCGGAAAGGGTTTGCCCTGCGAACGCTTCTCCATGGAGATCCCGATTGACAATGCGGGAATACCGGGGCGACATAAAGCCATATCCGTCAGAATCGCAATAAGTGATCTCGTAATCCTTTCGGTAAGTCAGTGTAGGTTCCTCTTCCTGGTCCTGGCTGATGTGGAGGACATCTTCTGTAAATGTTACAAAACAGTCGTTAACGATCACGATACGTGGCTGCGTAACCGGGATAGAAGCGCTGCAGATCAGGGCCTGATAGGCTTCCAGCTTGGCCGGGATCAGGGCCTTTGACAGGTCCCGTCCATTTTCCATCCGCCGTTTGACCTCTGCATAAACATGGTCGCTGACATAAGTAATGGTGGATTTCTTGATGCCGCCATTCGTGCCAAGAAGTCGGTGATAGCCGGATCCGTTGATCAGGAAGCCTTGATTGGCCTGATCGTAATCCCGATGGTTATCCATAACAATATTCACATAATCTTTTATGTACTGCAGAGAATAAAGTTCCTCATAAAGAGTACTGATCTGATGCTTATGTTCCCGGCGTCCGGCGGACTTTTTGAGCTTTTTGATGTCGGTCCGGATTTTGCCGGCCTGTTCTTCCCAATCAGGAATCTGATTCAGTTCACAGATCCAGCGGAGAAGCTGACTGTCATTTAAAGCGACGATATCGCTTTTGTTCTTCCGGGCTTGGGACAATGGGAGCGCAAGGTTCCAATGTGCCTGTTTTAAGCGTTTGCCCGGTAGTTTGTAGATGAATTTCTGACATGATTTCTGCTTGCTTATGTGAATCAACCTCCCTGCTGTTTTTTCGTGTTTGTGTGCAGTGGCCTGGGTGTTTCTTCCAGCCAGACTTCCCAGTACCCGTCCCGGGGGTAATATCTGGTTCTTAACCGTTCCGGTTCAAACTCCAGCAAGGTGCTGATCTGATAAGAAAAATAACAGAACTCGGAGCTGCCGCTGCGGATTTCCTTTAATACTTCGTTGATATAGGAACAATATTGCTGCCAATTTGTTGTGCCTTGATAAGTTCCCTGTGATTCCGCATTCCACCGTCCCGATTCTTTTGTATACCGGCCAGTCAGCCGCCGGGTGTACTTTCGGGGAATGGTCTGAGTTTTGATCAGAGCAAAATACTGCTGCCATTGTTCATTTGATGTGAATTTGATAGTAACACCTCCTTTCGCGAACTGATGTTCGCTTTTGTAATGATATTAACCCTTAAAGGTAAATTTGTCAACAATAAATTTCCGTCTTTTACAAATTACTATATTTTTTGTTGATAATGTATAAACCAGGAAGTAACGGTTAATAATGATATTAGTACCAAAGAAAAAAGAAATACTTATCCTCCCCTTTTTGATACCTTGTCAGCTGCAAAGGCGTAGCTGGCAGGGTATTTTTTGTGCTGAAGGAACCGAAGTTAATTGCAAAACAGAGCGAATTGTTATATACTAAGAAAAGTGAATATTCTAATCTATTACAGTAAAGGAAGGAACGTTTTATGACATTATTAGAAAACTGGCGAAACCTTGGTTATGGTGACGGTTTGAACGATAAAGAAAGAGAGAGCCTGTGGGACGGTTATTTTATCATTGAAAAAAGTATTTATGAAAAGATCCTGGACAACCCGGCGGCGGTGATTCAGGGAACGGTGAAGGAACTGGCGGAACAGTTTGGTACGGAAGCCCTGATTATGACCGGCTTTTTGGATGGTATCAACGAGAGTCTGAAAGGTTATGAGAATCCGCTTGAAACCATGGAAGAGGATACCATAGTAAAGATTGAGATCGATCCGGAGAAACTGTATTACAATATGGTTGGAGCAAAAGCAGACTGGCTGTATACAATGCCCCAATGGGATTCCATTTTGAATGAGGAAAGCAGAAAAGAGTTGTATAAGCAGCAGAAAGCTTCCGGCACGGTTCGTAAAGACAAAAAAGTCGGCAGAAATGATCTGTGTCCATGCGGCAGCGGCCAGAAGTATAAAAAGTGCTGTGGTAAGAACGCATAATTTTGTATCACAGGCAAGAGAAGGATACCGTGGCAGGGACACAGTGGAGTGTTCCTGCTTTTCCGTTCGCCAGGATCAACCGGTTGGAAAGTGAGGAAGCAGGATGGAAGCATATACTGGTTTTGCAGAAGTATACGATTTGTTTATGGATGATATTCCTTATGGGGAGTGGTGTCAGTATCTGATGGAACTGTTAGAGGAGCATGGTGTATCGGAGGACCTGGTGCTGGATCTGGGATGCGGAACCGGAACGTTGACCAGGCTGCTGGCGCTTCGGGGCTATAATATGATTGGCGTGGACAACTCTGGGGAAATGCTGGCAATAGCGGCCCGCCGTGCCAACGGAAACGGGACAGCGCCGGATATTCTATATCTGCTTCAGGATATGCGGGAACTGGAACTCTACGGAACGGTCCGGGCCGTGGTCAGTATCTGCGATTCCATGAATTATCTGATGGAATATGAGGATTTGGTGCAGGTGTTCGCGCTGGTGAATAATTATCTGGATCCTGGCGGCGTGTTTATCTTCGATTTGAATACCATTTATAAATATGAGCAGGAGCTGGGGGACCGGACGATTGCCGAGAACCGGGAGGAAGGCAGCTTTATCTGGGAAAATTACTATGACAAGGAAGAACAGGTAAATGAATACGATCTGACCTTGTTCATCAAAGAGGCCGACGGACGCTATCAGAAGTATGAGGAGACCCATTATCAGCGCGCCTATTCATTGGAAACCGTCAGGCAGGCATTGGCGTCGGCCGGAATGGAATTTGTTGCTGCCTATGATGCCTTTAGCAAGAATGCGCCGCGGGAAGACAGTGAGCGGATTTATATCATTGCCAGAGAACAGGGCAAGGATCCGGCATCTGTGTGTGGGGAAGAATAGCAACAGTAAAAGGAGAAAATGACATGTCAGATTATATGATTCGGGCAACGGCGGCAAATGGACAGATCCGGGCCTTTGCGGCAACAACAAAGGAGATGGTGGAAGACGCCCGCAGTGCCCATAATACCAGCCCGGTCGCCACGGTGGCACTTGGCCGGCTGTTGACCGGCGGGGTGATGATGGGAGCAATGATGAAAGGGGAGGATGACCTGCTGACCCTGAAGATTCATGGCGATGGCCCGATTCAGGGGTTGATGGTAACCGCGGATGCTCTGGGCAATGCCAAGGGGTATGTCCTTAATCCGGAGGTAATGCTGCCGCCAAATGCCAAAGGAAAACTGGATGTGGGCGGGGCCTTAGGTTTGGGTGTATTAAATGTAATAAAAGATATCGGCTTAAAAGACCCTTATGTGGGTCAGACCATTCTGGTGACCGGTGAGATTGCCGAGGACCTGACCTATTATTTTGCCACCTCCGAGCAAACCCCATCCAGCGTGGCCCTTGGTGTGCTGATGAACAGGGAAAATACCGTCCGGCAGGCCGGCGGTTTTATTTTGCAGATGCTTCCCGGCGCATCGGAAGAGGCGATCGCCGCTCTGGAAGCAAAATTGGCGGATATCAGTTCGATTACCGCTTTGCTGGATGAAGGAAGAACGCCGGAGATGATTCTGGAATCTGTTCTTGGTGATTTTGGCCTGGAGATTTTTGAAAAAATGCCGGTCCAATTTTACTGCAATTGTTCCAAACAGAAAATCGAGAAAGCATTGATCAGTATCGGGCAGAAGGATTTGCAGGAAATGATTGCCGATGGCGAAACCATTGAAGTAAACTGCCACTTCTGCAATAAGCATTATCCGGTGACCGTGGGGGAACTGAAGGAATTATTAGCACAGGCGCGATAGTCAATGAAAAATGGCTGCCGTATACCGGGAATCCCCGTCTCATACAGCAGCCATCTTTGTTTAATTGGTATTGTTCCGCTGACTCGCACAGGCTGTCAGCGGAATGTTCTCCCCACGTTCATCCAGGGAATAGTAGAAGTGTTAACCCCAAATATAGTAATTACAGTTTGGATACATTCGTAGCCTGTGGTCCCTTTGCACCATCCACAACTTCAAATTCCACTTCTGCGCCTTCTTCCAGGGTCTTGTAGCCATCCATAGCCAGTCCAGAGTAATGTACGAATACATCGTTACCCTGCTCATCACTAAGAAAACCATACCCCTTTTGGTTGTTGAACCACTTCACTGTACCTCTGCTCATAATATACCTCCAAAATCAATAAAAAAGTAGAATTTTGTTACAATCGCTGTAACTTCCCTTAGAATAGCATAGAAGTGGAATGGTGTCAAACAATTTATTTATGTTGAAAGAATCTATGGTTTTGTGTTAGACTGTAACTAAGAAACGGGATAAGGGTAAAAGGTAATAAGCGTATGATATGGGCAAATGGATGGCATCATTTTAAGACGATTACAGAGCATAAAGTATTGGTGATGAAGTATTGCTTCCGGGTGGGATTATACCGGCAGGGTTTGCTTCATGACCTTTCTAAATATACTCCGGCAGAATTTCTGACCGGGGTCCGTTATTATCAGGGGGATCGCAGCCCCAATGCAGTAGAGCGGGAGGAGAATGGATATTCCAATGCCTGGCTGCACCACAAGGGGCGCAATAAGCATCATTTTGAATACTGGATTGATTTTTCAAAGGCAAGCATGGGGCTGTCCGGCGGCAAAATGCCGCTTCCTTATGCGGTGGAGATGGTGATGGACCGGATTGCGGCTTCCAGGGTATATCGGGGGAAGGAGTACACCGATGCGGCGGCGTGGGAGTATTACCAGCGGGAGCGGCCTTATCTGGACGGTGCCCTGCATCCGGAAACCCAGGCCTTTTTAGAGAAGATTTTACTGATGCTGAAAGAACGTGGGGAGGCGGTTACCTTTGCCTGTCTTCGGAAATTGTTGAAAAAAGGGACGTATGGAAGTGATGGGGGAAGAGAAAAAGCTGAAACGTAAGGGGATCCATGCCTGGTGGCTGGCCCTTTCATTAAAACAGAAGATCTGGATGTTCGCCGGGGCGGTGGTATTGACCATCAGTCTGGCGGCTTTGATTAATGTTTTTGTGGTGAATTTTTCCTTATATGGAATTGGCCTGATTCTGGATCAAAATGCCAGGAGCTATGCATTCCAGGAGGCGATGGAAGAAGAGTCGGAGGCCTTTGAAATCTATATGCGTAAAAAGAGCGAAGAGAATAAGGACAGTTATCTGGCTGCCTGCGCCCAGACGCAACACTGCCTGGAGGCCCTGCCGTTTGATTATGCGGAGATCGGGGCCACTCGTTATGCCCGGACCTGGTCGATTCGCAATGCCTATGAATCTTACAGTCAGATACGGGAGCAGGTTGCGGGGCTGGACGAGAGGGACACCGGTTATGTGATCTCGCTTTACCGGGTATATAAGATACAGGGTTATATGGGCACCTATGCCAGGCGGCTGGTGCAGCTGACCTTGCAGGAGGGCAGTCAGGAATATCTGGTCAAAGTGCCATTCCTGCACCAGCTTCCTTACTGGCTGCTGGCCTTCGACCTGTTGCTGATTCTGGTCATTTTATATTTGACTCAGATGATGCGGACGGCGATACTTTCTCCGGTCGAACGGTTGGCTCAGGCTTCCCGCCGGATTGCCCGCAATGACTTTCCCGGGGAAGACATTGCGGTGGAGAATCAGGATGAGATGGGCGAGCTGGTACGGGCTTTTAATAAAATGAAACATGCTACCGTAGGTTACATTACAACGCTGGAGGAAAAGCATGAGATGTCAGAACTGCTCCATAAGGAAGAACTGGAGCGGGTGGAGATGGAAAAGATTCTGGAAGCAACCCGGCTGGAAGTGCTGAAAAGCCAGATCAACCCTCATTTCCTGTTTAATACCTTAAATATGATCTCCTGTATGGCCCGGCTGGAGGAGGCCGAGACCACCGATAAGATGATCAACAGCATGGGTAATCTGTTCCGTTATAATTTAAAGACATCGGAAACCGAGGTTCCCCTTTGGCAGGAGCTGAAGATCGTCGATGACTATATGTATATCCAGCAGATGCGTTTTGGCAGCCGGATTCAGTATAAAAAAAGTATCAGAGTGGATGAACATCAGGTAATCATCCCCTCGTTTTCCCTGCAGCCAATCGTCGAAAATGCGATTATTCACGGTCTTTCCAAAAAAGAAAAGGGAGGGATGCTCCATATCCGTGTCTGGCGGAGAGATAACGTTATGGTTATATCGGTAGCGGACAGTGGCATCGGAATGGACAAAGTGCAGCTGGCAAAACTACGGGCCGCCTGTGCTCAGCGCAAGACAGTCGGAGTCGGGATCGGCCTGGGCAATATTTATAAACGGCTGCACATGATGTATGAGGGGGCAGATTTGAAGATTTTCAGTAAGGAAGGAATGGGAACGGTGGTTCAGATGCGGATTCCGCAGCTTTCCAATAAATATGGGTAAAAAAGACAAGGGGGGAAATAAAATGTATCAGCTTTTAATAGCCGATGATGAAATAATCGAACGTAAGGTGCTGTATAAAACCTTACAAAAACATCTGGGCGATATCTGTGAAATCCATCAGGCCGAGAATGGCCGGGAGGCCCTGGCAATTTATGAAGAAAAGCATATTCAGATTGCTGTTTTAGACATTGAAATGCCAGGGATCGACGGTATTCAGGCGGCGGAAAAAATACGGGCGCAGGATCCCGATTGTTGTATTATCTTCCTGACTGCGTTTGATGAATTCAGTTATGCCAAGAAGGCAATTACGGTAAAAGCTCTGGATTATTTGCTGAAGCCTTACCAGGAGGAAGAACTGCTGACGGTGCTGGATGAAGCCATCCGCCTGACCAATCTGCGAAGGCGGGACGGCAAATCAGCATCAGGGGCGGGGAAACCGCCGTTGTTACCACTGCCGGCAGAACTGGCCGTCATATCGGAGGATATGATTGATACGGGACAGATCCGGATGATCAAGGTGACAGAAGTTATCGAAGAATATATCAAAAGTCACTATATGCAGGATATTTCCATGCAAGATGTGGCCCGGGTGATGAATTATTCCGAAGCATATTTCTGTAAACTGTTCAAACAATGTTTTTCCTGTAATTTTACCGCTTATCTGACGCAGATCCGGATGGGTGCGGCGAAGAAACTGCTGGCCCAGCCGACGGTGAATGTCAAAGACATCGGCGAAGCGGTGGGGTACAGCGATTCAAATTATTTTGCAAAAGTCTTTAAACGCTATACTGGATTCACTCCGACAGAGTTCCGGATGAAAATCTTCCAGTCATAGTGCAGCCCTGGCTCCAAATGAGGTTAAAATACTACTAAGAATGACAATATTTTACCGTTTCATGAAATGACTAACTAAGCTATAATCAAGATGTTAAGAGAACGTGAAGATTAGGAGGGAAATTCATGAAAAAAAGATTTTTAAGTGCAGCATTGTGCGCAGTTATGGTAACCTCGATAACCGCGTGCGGACTGAAGTCCCCGGAGCCGGCGACAACCGCCGCCCCGGCAACAGAAGCCCCGGCCGCAGAC
>Ga0153924_1001762_pt1 | contig 10117 bp, 10 predicted proteins | sample TSNJ008MetaG_FD_104709 | JGI IMG/M metagenome (GOLD analysis project Ga0153924, IMG submission 104709) | Attine ant fungus gardens microbial communities from New Jersey, USA - TSNJ008 MetaG | ecosystem: Host-associated > Fungi > Mycelium > Unclassified | place: USA: New Jersey, Wharton State...
CCGGGCGCCGGTGAAAAGGCTTGTGCTTATGGCTGTATGGGGTATGGTTCCTGTGTGAAAGCCTGTGGCTTTGATGCCATCTATGTGGTTGACGGGGTGGCGGTGGTTGATCAGGAGAAATGTGTGGCTTGTGGGAAATGTGTGGCCGTTTGTCCGAATCAGCTGGTGGAACTGGTACCGTATTCGGCAAAGCATCTGGTGCAGTGTTCTTCCCATGATAAGGGGAAGGATGTTAAGGCCAGATGTGCCAGTGGCTGTATTGGCTGTACGCTGTGCATCAAGCAGTGTGAGTTTGATGCCATCCGGATGGAACATAATGTGGCGGTGATTGATTATGAGAAGTGTACTAACTGCGGTAAGTGTGCAGTGAAGTGCCCGACTAAAGTGATTGTTTAAATTTTGATCATGGAATAGAGACCGTGAAAAACCAGGCGTGGCCCTTGGTGGGACTTTTGTTGTCCCACGGGGGGCTGCGCCTGGTTTTTTGGTCGGAACAGGTGGGCGCTGCTGTTTGGATAGCTGAAAGTGGTTCACAGAATGATAACGAGTGTGATATAATGGGAACACTTGGCGAAGGGAGAGATCGACGTGAAGACGAATAGAATTACGGAAGGTGTTATCTGGCAGCAGCTGTTGCTGTTTTTTTTCCCGATCTTGTTTGGCACATTTTTTCAACAGCTTTATAATGCGGCGGATGCCATTGTAGTGGGCCGTTTTGTGGGTAAAGAAGCGCTGTCGGCAGTGGGTGGTTCTACCGGTATGCTGACGCAGGTCGTGGTCGGCTTTTTTGTCGGCTTGTCTTCCGGCTCGGCGGTGATGATCTCCCAGTATTATGGGGCCAGGCGGCCGGAGATGGTTGGTTATGCTGTCCATACATCGATTGCGTTCAGTATTCTGGCGGGTCTTGTGATTATGGCATTGGGGATCTGGCTGGCACCGGCGATGCTGATGGCGATGGATACGCCGGCAGATGTGCTGGAGCTTTCGGTTGTGTATCTCCGGATTTATTTTGCCGGGATTATTGGAAACCTGATTTATAATATGGGGGCGGCGATTCTGCGGGCGATTGGCGACACCAGACGGCCATTGTACTTTCTGATTGCCAGTTGTCTGGTGAATATTGCACTGGATGTATTTTTTGTGGTCGGCCTACACATGGGAGTTATGGGGGCGGCTTTGGCGACCATTATTTCCCAGGCGTTTAGTGCGGTACTGGTGATTCTGGTGCTGGTGAAGGCACAGGATATGTACCGGCTGAATCTGAAGCAGATCCGGATCGACAGCCTGATGTTAAAGCGGATTGTCCGCATTGGTTTTCCGGCGGGCCTGCAGTCGGTGATGTACAGCTCGTCCAATGTCATCATTCAGTCCAGTATCAACGCCCTGGGGACCAATACCGTGGCGGCCTGGGCGGCATATAGCAAACTGGACAGTGTATTTTGGATGATTGTAAATGCTTTTGGTATTTCGGTAACTACTTTTGTCGGGCAGAACTATGGCGCCAGGAAGCCGGAACGGGTGCGGGAGGGAATCCGCTGTTGTATGGTGATGACGCTGGTGGTATCACTGCTTATTTCGTTTCTTATCTACAATTGGGGAATCTACGGATTTCAGTTGTTTTCCACGGATGCCGATGTGGTCCGGATTGGGATTGATATGATGCGGTATCTGACACCGTTTTATGTGACCTATGTGACGATTGAGATTTTGTCGGGGGCGCTGCGAGGCGTGGGTGACTGCTGGGTGCCGATGATATTGTGCTGTTTTGGTGTGTGTGCTTTGCGGATCACCTGGATTTTGCTGGCGGTGCCGTTGAAGAGAGACATGTATACGATAATGTTCAGCTATCCGATGACGTGGGTGGTGACGACGGTTTTATTTATTATATATTACTTGTTTTTTAGTAAACTGAAGATGGGGAAAAAGAAAGAGGTTGTATGAAAAAAGGGTTGAAAAGGTGGGGACTTGTGTTGGGCATTTTGGGAGCGGTTTGCCTGGCAGCTGGTAACGGGTATGTGAAAAAATACAGCAATCCGAAGATATTGCCGACGGCAGCGGCAGCGGAATTGTCTGGGATGGATTGTATTATGGTGCTGGGGTGCGGGCTGCGGCCTGATGGTACACCGACGCAGATGCTGAAAGACCGACTGGATCAGGGGATTGAACTTTACCAGAGCGGTGCGGCACCTAAACTGCTGATGAGTGGTGATCATGGCCGGGTGAAGTATGATGAAGTCAATACGATGAAGCAGTATGCCATCGACCAAGGGGTTCCTTCGGAAGATATTTTTATGGATCATGCCGGTTTTTCTACATATGAGAGTATGTATCGCAGCCGCGATGTATTTCAGGTGGAGCGGATGATTGTGGTGACGCAGGAGTATCATCTGTATCGGGCGGTGTATGATGGGAACCGGCTGGGGGTGGATACCTATGGGGTTGCTGCGAGAAAGGTGCGGTATGGCGGTCAGCGGCGGCGGGATTTGCGGGAGATTCTGGCGCGGAATAAAGATGTGCTGGTTTGTTTATGTAAACCGAAGCCGACGTATTTGGGAGAGGCGATTCCGGTGTCGGGGAATGGTAATGTTACAAATGATGGAGAATAATACAGATTGAAGATTTTTGAAATTTTCTGAAAAAAACAAAAAATTCTGCAATTTTCCCTAAAAAGTACTTGCAAAAACCAAATTAATGAAAGATAATAAAGAAAGACACATTTAGAAATATTACATTTTCGAGAAAAAGGAGGTAAAAACAGTGGGAAGAGGAGGAGGTTCGGGCGGAGGCTCGGGCGGAGGTTCGGGCGGAGGCTCGGGCAGAGGCGGAGGATCAGGAAGAAGTTCTTCCGGTCATTCCAGTTCATCCAGAAGCTTTTCAAGCAGGTCGCATACCAGTTCAGGAAGAGGCGGCGGAAGCCCATCATCAAGAGCGCCGGGAACACCACCACCACCAACACATCACCATCATCATTATGGTTTGCCATACAGGCCATTCAGACGAAGAAGATATTATGGCGGAGATGGCAGATATGATACGTACTATGGACCTGAATATCAACCACGTCAAAATAATGGACTTATTGGATTTTTTCTGCTTTTTTTCTGTGCTGTTTTCATACTGTCATTTGCAAGAACAATAACTCCTAAACAGGGGAATGTGACGGTCAGTACAGTAAATAGAGAACCATTATCGGGCGTATGTGTAGAATCAAATGACTGGTATGAAGATTCGGCAGGATGGATTTCCAGTAAAGCAAAGGTTACTGCCGGAATGAAGACATTCTATAAGAAAACTGGCGTACAACCGTATTTGATTATTACAAATGAAGTGAATGGAAAAGGTTCAACACTTACAGATGCTGAAGCAGAGACGTATTTAGAAGAAAAATATGATTCGTTATTTGATGATGAAGGTCACTTGATCTTCCTGTTTATGGAATATGCCGATTCTGCGTATAAAGAGTATTTGTATGTAGGAAATAAAGCATCTTCAGTCATTGATTTGGAAGCACAGGAAATTATTTATGATTATGCTGATTATTATTACACAGCTGATTTAGATGATGATGCCTATTTCTCAACGGTGTTCGAAAAAGCAGCGGACAGAATTATGACGAAAACTACAACAAATAAAGATATTGTCTGGAAAGTGATCGGTGTGATTGGTGCAATGGGCGCCATTATTATTGTTGGTGTAATTATTATAAAGAAGAAAAAATATGAAGCCCAAAAGGCGGAAGAGGACAGACGAATCCTTGAAGCGCCAATCAATAATCCGGAAGATGATTCACTTAAAAACAAGTACAATTAAAAGTACATAAATATGAAAGGGGATATATTATGGCAGCAACAATTTTTCAAAGAATAAGTTTGATTTTAAGATCAAATGTTAACGATTTACTAAGTCGTTATGAGGATCCGGAGAAGATCATTGATCAGTGCATTATTGATGCAAAAAGAGAATACGCAAAGATGTTAGATGACGTAGCCTCAGTAAAAGGCAATTTAGCCAGTGAAAAAAAGAAATTACAAAAACTGCAGGATAGTAATAAAGAATGGCAAAGTATTGCCAGAAAAGCGGTTGGCAAAGGGAATGATGATGATGCCAGAAAAGCATTGGCAAAAGCGGCCGCAGATGAAAGCAGTCTTACTTCTCAAACGGCAGTCGTGGAGAATTGTGAAATTGCTACAGCCGAAGCAGAGGCATCCTTGAAATCTTTTGCAGATCAGATTTCGGCAATGGAATTAAAGAAAGGTGAGTTGAAATCAAAAGCAGTCGCTGCAAGAAGTCAGCAGAAAGCAAATGAAATCAAGTCGAGCAGCCTGGCCAGCAGTTTAAGCACTTTTAATGAGATGGCGGAACGAATTGATACAAATATTGAGACCCAGAAAGCGAAAGCAGAGCTCACGGGAGCAGATGTCAAAGCGGATGAAGATCTGAAGGCGAAATATGCTGCACCTGATGTGGAGGATGCCCTGGCGGAGCTTAAGCGGGAGATGGGGGTAGAGTAGCAAAAGATCGTCAATTAGTGATGGAGAGATGTTTGTTTTAAAGGAGATAGGAAGAGAGTCTGAGATGGTATATCTTAGGCTCTTTTTGAATTAGAAAAACATATTTTGTTTCAAAGATTAAAACAATTATATAAATATTCACATAACAAGAAAAAATAATCAGAAAAGTATTTGCAATTAATTATTTTTGCGATAAAAAATAGGTAAAATTTCATTTAAGTTCACGAAACTACTAAATAGGCGCAAAATGATACAAAATACACAAAAGGCAAACCTGGATTTGAGCCGTCTTTCCGATACAGATCTGGAAAGCAAAATAGAATAAGTTACAAACAAATGCTCTTTTTCTTTTTAAAATATAACTTGTTTTTAAAATAAAATAATTAAGAAATTTATTCAATAGTTTGTATTGACAATACTAGAAAAGTGTTATAAAAATAAGTGACGGACAATGTAGTAACTTGAAAAATAAAAAATGAAACTTTAAATTCATGAAAATATATAATAGGAGTGGATTATGTCAGAGGAAGAGAAGAAAGAATTTTTATATGAAGCGAAACAGTATATAGTAGCTTATCTGGATTTGAGCCGTCTTTCCGATACAGATCTGGAAAGCAAAATAGAAGAAATTGTAGAGAGTCAGCTGGAGGGCCGTTATATAACGATAGAAGAGCGGGTCAATATTGTTTATGAACTGTTCAGTTCGATCCGGGGTCTCGGATTGTTGGATATCATTATCAAGGATGATGATATTACGGAGGTTATGATCAACAGTCCGGACGAGATATTTATAGAAAGAGCCGGAAAGGTGGAGCGGTTGAATCAGAAGTTTGAAAGCCAGCGGCGTCTGGAGGATATTATTCAGAAGATTGTTGGAAAAGCAGGGCGAGAAGTCAATCAGGCAAATCCGATTGTAGACACCCGCTTACCGGATGGCTCCCGTGTTAACGTGGTATTGCCGCCGGTTGCCTTAAAGGGACCGACCATTACAATCCGTAAGTTTTCCAAAACACCGATGACGGTGGAACAGCTGATTAAGTACGGTTCGCTTACGCCGGAAATTGCGGCGGTTCTTGAACTGTTGGTAAAGGCAAAGTACAACATCATTATCAGCGGCGGTACCGGATCGGGAAAGACCACATTCTTGAATGCAATGTCTAATTTTATACCGAAAAATGAGCGGATCATCACGATTGAGGATTCGGCTGAGCTTCAGATCACCGGAGTAGAGAACCTGGTGCGCCTGGAAACCAGAAATGCCAACTCATCCGGTACCGGAGAGGTTACGATCCGTGATTTGATTAGATCCTCCCTCCGTATGCGTCCGGAGCGGATTGTGGTAGGTGAGGTTCGTGGCTCGGAGGCATTGGATATGCTCCAGGCAATGAATACCGGCCATGATGGCTCCTTATCCACCGGTCATGCCAACTCCACCAAAGATATGCTGAGCCGACTGGAGACGATGGTACTGATGGGGGCAGAAGGGTTGCCGCTGCCGGCAATCCGGCAGCAGATTGCATCGGCAGTGGATATTATCGTTCAGTTGTCCCGGTTGCGGGATCATACCAGAAAGACGGTGGAGATTACGGAGGTGGTCGGATTGCAGGATGGGGAAATCCAGTTGAATCCGTTGTATGTATTCGAGGAAGACAGCAGCAGTACCGTCAGCCATGTGGCAGGTGCTCTGCACCGGACAGCCAACCCGCTGGTTCATAATTTTAAGCTGCAGTTGATGGGATACAAAGGAAGTATATAGCAGGGAGATGCAGATATGTTTAAAAAGAAAAAGCAGACCTACCTACCGATGCGGGGGTTGCTGGGTAACGCAGAGGACTATCATGTCTATCATATGAAGCCGGTGGATTATCTGGCCGGTTTTGGGATCGGATTTGCCGGAGCATTTATTGTCATTTATGTTTTCTTTCGTGTGCTCTTATTTTCGGCAATGATCGGAGTGATCAGCGGAACCATTGCTATTGGATATTACCAGCAGTACCGATTGAACAAAAGGAAGCAGGTATTGTTGATGGAGTTTCGTGATTTACTGGAATCCTTAACCACATCCTACTCCTCTGGACGGAATACCATGGATGCGTTTGCTGAAAGTTATCAGGATCTTTTGGATCTGCATGGAGAGCATTCTGATATTGTGAAGGAAGCCAGAATCATTCTGGGTGGAATTGCGAACAACTTTGTCATTGAGGATCTGCTGAATGACTTTGCTGTGCGGAGTGACCTGGAGGATGTCAGCAGTTTTGCAGCCATCTTTGAATCATGTAACCGGCAAGGCGGTAATATCAAGCAGGTCGTATGGGATGCCAGAAAGATCATCAATGATAAGATTGAAATTGAGATGGAGATCAAGACCATGCTGACGGAAAAAGAAAATGAATTGAACGTTATGATGGTAATGCCGTTGGTGATTATGATTGCTTTGAATGGATTAGGGAGTATGACGGCGGTATCCAATACATTTGTAAATATTGTAGTTAAATTGATTGCACTTGGTGTGTTTGCGATAGCTTATATTATCGGAAGAAAAATCGTAAAAATAAAGATGTAGGGGAGAGCGGATATGTATCAATTTATGCTGATGGCAATTGCCAGTATTTGTGTTTTTTTATGGGTGTATCTGCATCTGACAGGAAAGGACAAGTATGAGACAGTATTAGCCGGTATTAACAAGGATGATTATTCAATGGCGGAGTTGTATTACATCGGATTTGGGTTTATGCAGCTGATTCATTATGATATGGAGACGAAGCGGGCCAGGAAAAGAATTAAGGAGATTGCGGAGGTATATGGAAAAAAATATGCAGTTTACTACTACTATGTACTATCAGGGGCTAAATTCACCTTTGTCTTGACCCTTGTTCCGATATTCCTGATACTGTCAGTACTTGCATCCAAGCCGACGGCTATGTTCTTTGGCGGCGTGCTTACCTTTCTGCTGATCTGGTATCTGGACGAGAAGGTTAATGACAAATTGATGGAGCGCCACGATGATCTGCTAAAGGCCTATCCGCAGATGCTTTCAAAGCTGACCCTGCTGGTCAACTCCGGCATGCCTATGCGTGATGCATGGAATAAGGTGGCGGATTCCAACGAAGGGGTGCTTTATCAGGAAATGAAGATTACGGAAGAAGAACTTAGAAATGGAGTTTCGGAGGCGACGGCATACCGGGATTTCGGCGAACGATGTTCGGTAAAGCCACTGAAAAAGTTTGCCTCCATGATGATACAAAACCTGCAAAAAGGCAGTGCTGAGGTAGTGGCCTTTTTAAAGGATATGAGTAATGAAGCATGGGAGGAAAAGAAACATTTGATTAAGCGAAAAGGTGAGGTGGCAAGTTCAAAGCTGCTGCTACCGATTGGTATGATTTTTGGCGGCATCCTGATGCTTGTTATGGTACCGATGTTCGGTGCTTTAGGATAAGAATACTATGGGGTATCCATCGGGTATCTCTGGTAGATAAATTAACAAATATACTTAAGGAAAGGAGCAGGATTATGTTACAGATGATGGATGGTGTTTTACTGAGATGTCAGAGCAGGCTATTGGAGTATCTGGATAATCTGAAGAAGGAGGAAAAAGGTGCGTCTGATATTGTAGCTATTATGGTTGTAATTGTAGTCGTTATAGCAGTTGCAGGTATTTTTAAAGAAAAACTGATAGAAGCAGTGGGTACTGTATTTGAGAAACTGACTACTTTTATCGGCCAGGATTAGTATCTCTACAAGACATGCATAACGTTGTGGGGGAATCCTTCCCCCACATATGAAGAGAGGTTTTACATGAAGGATAAAAACACACAAAGCGGTGTGATTATGATAGAAGCAGCATTGGTATTTCCGGTAGTGATTATTACGGTGGTTGCTATCATGGTCTTGGGGATGATGAAATTTCAAGAATCCCTTGTGCAGTTCGGCTCACAAAAGATCGCTTCGGCCGCAGCCAGAGAGGCTGTATATCAAAATTATAAAGAATACATAGGCGGAAGCAATGGAATGAACATTAATCTGGATGAATTTCCTTCGTCTGAAAATGTGACAAAATATTACGGCGAAAATGATTTATATAAAATATTCGGCTCCAGTAAGCGTTATAGCGAACTGGCAGGCACCTATAAGGAAGACCTTGAGACATTTGTTCAGAATTATTCTTTTTTAACCGGAATGGATGTAGCTGCCGATGTAAAGATTAAAGGGGTAATGTCCCCGGTTGTATCTGTGAATGTGGAGTACCGAATCAAACTCCCGGGATTCCTTGGCTATATCGGCTTGCCTGACAGTTGGAAGATGAAAACCGGAGCCTATGCATTTGCGGGAAATCCCACGGAATTTGTACGAAATGTGGATATAGCAGTGGATTTATTGGATTACCTTTTAGAGAAACTGGGACTGGATGAGCGAGTCGATGTTTTTTTGGAAAAACTGCAGAGCATTATGAACAAATTGGGCGGGTAACGACATCAGTACGACCGGAATGGAGAAATGTATGGGAATTTTTATAAACAAAAGAGGATCAGTAACGGTATTCCTGTCACTGATTATGGCAGGAGTTTTGCTCTTTACGGTAATTATGGTGGATGCCAGTAAGATTATCGGTGCCAGGAGTATGGTGGCCGGTGCCGGTGATATGTCACTGAATGCGGGACTTACTTATTACAATTCGGTACTGCAGGATACCTATGGAATCTTTGCGATTTCAAAAGATGAAAAAGAACTGGAGAAAAACCTGCAGGTATATTTTGAAGCAACCTTAAAGGCCAATGGCCTGGGAGATAATGGATTGGCTTCCCAGTTGGCCAGGCAGATCGTGCATGGCGGCAATGATGTGTCCGAGCTTATGGATCTTCAGGCGGAAAGCTTCACGGTAAAAAAAGTAGATGGCTCTGCCCTGACAGAAAAAGAAGTGCTTCGTTCCCAAATCCTGGAATATTGTAAGTACCGTGCACCGGTGGTGATTGGGTATGGTTTTTTGGAGAAGTTGAATATATTTAAGACTTTGCCAAAGCAGCAGGAGGCATTGAAGAAAAAAGCGGCTTATGAGAAAGAACTGAGTGCTATTGAAAAATTATGTAAAGAGATATTTGAAAATGCGCAAAAATATGAAGGGCATCTGACGGACAATGGGGGCGATTATAAGCCAAGTTCACCAGATGATATTATCACATTTACAATAATACCTTGTAATTTAGAGTATCCGAATATGACGAGCGATGCAATCGCGTATCAGGTATTATCAGAACTGCAATGCACAGAAGATTGGAGTAAGGACATTAATAACAGCGGCGGGAGGAAGCTGACAGACAGTATTAAAGATCTTAGTACTGTGGATGGAGGTTTATCCGGCAGTCTTCGCAGACTGGGAGAGTTATATGCCGAAGTGACAGCGACATCGGCGGAAAAGTCCTGGCATAAATTTGAATCAGCAGTTAAATATTATCAAGAATATTTAAGATGCGTCAGTTTGTTCCAGAACGTACCACAACAGTATCGAGATGCCAAAAAAGAATTTGAAGATGAGCTGGAACGTCTGGAGGAAGAACTTGCTGCGGAGGAGGCAGATGAGGATGGCGACCCGGCGTCAGTTCGGCGGAAGA
>Ga0153924_1001765_pt1 | contig 10107 bp, 6 predicted proteins | sample TSNJ008MetaG_FD_104709 | JGI IMG/M metagenome (GOLD analysis project Ga0153924, IMG submission 104709) | Attine ant fungus gardens microbial communities from New Jersey, USA - TSNJ008 MetaG | ecosystem: Host-associated > Fungi > Mycelium > Unclassified | place: USA: New Jersey, Wharton State...
GCGGTTATCGGTAAGCTAAATGTGGATGACAATGGAGAGACTGCGATGGCCTATCAGGTGCGTTCTATTCCGTATATGGTGATTTTTAAGAACGGTGAGGCAGTGGATTCCATCCTGGGCGCGATTCCGGCGGAGACGCTGGAAGAGACGTTGAAGAGAGCGCTGTAAAGAGGGTGAATGTAGAGTCGGGTGCTTCCGGCAGAGAAATGAAAGATTTGGGAAGGATTTTGAAAGGTTTTTGAAAAAACTGTCAAAAAGGGCTTGCATTTCTCTGGTGGTTGGGATATAATGTACCTCGTTCCTGTGAAAAAGGACGGGTCATTAGCTCAGTTGGTAGAGCACCTGACTCTTAATCAGGGTGTCTAGGGTTCGAACCCCTAATGACCCACTATAAAGCATTGCTTTGGCGACTCGGAACGCTGGGGCGGTGCTTTTCTTTTTGTCCAGGAAATACGTGGTTTTCCGGACAAAAAGAAGTATGTTGAAATGGTTTGCAATCAAGGGGATTGGTTGCAGTCAAGATTTCGTCAAGCAGTTAAAAATAGAAAAAACAGGGGCGTTTAGGAAGTTTATTTCGTCAGAATTTCGTCAGAATAAATTACGGGAAAGCCGCTGTTTTTGGTTGTTTTTGGGTGCGTTTCTTTTCTTCTGATTCGTCAAGGTGTGCGTATATCTCCATAATCATTTTATAATAGCTGTGTCCCATGAGTCGTACTGCTTCCAGAAGGGAACGATTTGAGTAATAAAGTTCTGTACAGTAGTTGTGCCGGAAAGTGTATTGTACCAGATCAAATATTTTTTGGTTTATGATTTGACCGTTTAATATTTCTTCCCCGGCGGCAATACGGATCTGTTTTAAAATACCTTCCAAGAATTTGCGTTGACTGGATTTGGTCATAGCCCCCTTTTTCCGTTGCATGGGAAATACTACGGTGTTGTGGACTTCAGGAAGATAATTTTTAATGGCAGTGATGCACTTTGGGGGCATATAAATTTCACGGTATCCGGCTTCGGATTTAGGCTCTTTCCAGACCACGTTGTTTCGGTCGTAGGTGATCGCTTCGTCTATGCGGACAGTATTCTTCATCCAATTGAAATTTGAGGGCTTCAGGGCGATTATTTCGCCCGGTCGTAAGCCGCAGCCATGAAGCAGTTCAATGTAGGCTCGCTGCTTTTTGTCTAGGTCTGCTTTTTCAATGGCGTTTATTTCAAGATTTGTTAAGGGGCGGCGTCCGGGATAATTCTTCTTCCCTTTGCGTTTTGGTGCTTTTAATCGGAGTGTTACATTTTTTGTCATATACCCATCTTCGATTGCATATGAGATGATTTGTTTAGCGGTACAGACAATCATTTCACAAGTGCGAATATGGTCAGCGTTTTCATTTATGTTTTCTTGGAAATCAGAAAGGCGCAGGGAGAGTGATTTTATACATCTCTTTGGTACGGATGTCGCTGTTAACGTGGTAAGCATTGAGCCATGTTATATTCTCCGAACTTATTTCGGTATGCTTCTAAAGCGTCGATTAGGAATTCTTCTGTAACGTCTAAGTATTCTGCAATTTCAAATTTATTCCTACATCCGACATTAAATGTATTAATAAGACCTATCTGACATGGAAATTGTTTGATATTAAAAAGAAAAAAATTGTCTTGACCGGATGGAAGTTACCATGATATATTAAATAAAACTAAATAGAAAAGGAGAATTGAATGAAAAAATTTAGAAAAGTCTTGGTATTTGTTTTTGTCTGCATCATGTTTGTGTCTAGTAATGCTACCCGAAAACTTATGTTACTCTTTCCATGAATAAGAATTTTACATCAACCACAGTCAAATCTCTAACCCTGTGCTCGGTAGTTTTGCCAGTCGGGGAAACTTCAAGATTAAAGGCAACGGGTGTACAGATTTATAGCCTTACACATGGTTGGATTTCTGGGATAACATTCAATACTGTATTTCAACCGTAATTTTTGCGTAAGGAGTCAGAAAAATATGAAAGAAAACCATAAGAGCATAGAGGAAGTTCAACAGTATGTTATGACTCATTTTCATGTTAGAAAGCTTAACTTTTATCAAGATCTTTCTCCGGAGGATGTCCAAAATACAATCATGAATATAGAGCAGATAATCATTGATCATCATTTGGATATAAGGCTGCCGGATCCAATACCGGTTTGGGTGTTGGAAATAATGCGTGATGATAAAAGTGTGGATTACTATCGGGTTTGGGATGATACAAATTATGGAATGTCACTGCCGCCACCTATTTTAATAATCCTGCAGCCAGAGACTGAATATATTGATTGTAATCATTATGTTTTGGCGAGGGAATTGTTACTTCTTCAAGGAGTTACAAGGTCCGATATTGAAAAAAAATCGCTGCGGTATATAAGCTACCTGAGTCTCCTGGAACGTGGAAGTGATTAGGTTAAGTTGTATAATTTTCTTCAAAAGAGGAAAACATGGTTCTCTCGTGAATCCCTTGACTTATGAATCAGTAGCGAACTCCAATGTGTGTAAGCATTGGTATAGTTACATAACTGGTCACACTTATACCGGATGACCTGCGAATCCCTCCATTCCTGCGGATTTCGTATCCATACCACGGGTTCGAGCCCCTAATGCCCCACTATAAAGCATTGCTTTGGCGACTCGGAACGCTGGGGAACCAACGGGCGCTCTCGATGAAGAAACAGGCCATATCATTATTAATATTTTGAAGGAGCTTAATAAATCGGGAAAAACAATTATATTGGTTACACACGATTTGGAGCTTGCAGAGGAAGGAACGCGCAAAATTTGTATGCGAGATGGTAGGATCATATAGGACTTTTTGCGGGAATCCCATTTTTAGGGAAATTTCTTCGTTGTTTTAGAATTTAGCGTGAATCATTCAGCCTAACGAAGGAAAGAAGCGAAAAATGCTTGACACGTTAACGGAGTTAAGCTAATGTGGTTGATGAGAGTCAGCCGCGCTAAAGGAAGAGAACGCAGTGCTGTGCTATATACAAGACTCAGCCGGAGGTATCATGTATGTTTTCTGAAATAGAAAATAAGGATAAACTATATCTTAGAATATTAGATCAATTTCAAGAGCTGATTATTGCGGGAGAACTTAAGCCAGGCCATAAGCTTCCCCCGGAGCGCCAATTAGCGGAGCAGTTAGGTGTGAGTCGGCCGGCACTAAAACAAGCTCTTAGTATATTGGAGGCATTGCATATTGTGGATTGCCGACAAGGTAACGGTAATTATATATTGCCGTTTGGAGGAAATTTGTTTAACCCGATTATCATGGGGTTTTATACAAATGAAGGGGACTTCGATGATATTCTCGAGTTTCGTTTAATTATTGAAGTACAAATCATCAAATTGGTTACGCTTAAGGCCACAGAAGAACAGATACAGGAATTGGAAAATATTGTAGCGCAGATGGAGAATTTTCAAAGCCTGGAAACAAGGGTGGAATTAAATAACCGTTTTCATTATACTTTGATCAAGCTAAGCGGGAACCCCCTGGTTACCGCGATTTACGATAGTATTTTAACGTTGATCGGCGAACAAATTCATACTACAAAAGGTGAATACTTTCGCGATTATCATCAGAAAATTGTCGACGGTATACGCAGCAAAAATCCTGAAACAGCGGCATGCTATATGATCGAGCATTTTACCAGCAAATTTCCTAATTATGAATACTATCATAAGCTTTAAAAGAAGCAGGGGGCAGAATACCTTTTCCCCCTGCTTCTTTTACATGTCTGAAGCAGCTTTTTAAGCCGCGGTAGTTTTTTTGGTTTCAATAGGTTTTAGCCCAACCCCAAGGAATCCCCAAATAATGGCGATAATAACTCCGGTGTAACATAGGACTGCCCAAGGAGCATATTCGAAGGTGGATACCCCTAATGTGCTGGCCATATATGCTCCGCCCGCTGACCACGGCACCAGGGGAATGATCACGGTGCCGGCATCCTCCAAGATCATCGAGAGGTTCTTGGCATGTAATCCGCGCTCTTTAAAAGCCTCCTTGAACAGCTCGCCGCTTAAAAGGATTGGCACATAAGCATTCCCGGCCACAATCGAGACAACCACAGTGGCAATACACGTTACCAGAACCAGAGAACCGTTGGATTTCGCGAATGTGCGGAGCTTGGCGAGAATAATGTTCATAAAACCGGCGGCAGTCATAATTCCCGCGAAAGCAAAGGAGCATAGAACCTTTAGCATGGTGGACATCATGCTGGACATGCCGCCGCGTTCCAATAAAGTTACCACACCGGGGGCAAGCGTTTCAGGATCTACCAAGTTGATCATGGAAACCTTAAAACCGCCATAGGAAGCCGCGATTGTTTCCGCCAAAGTGTTGCCCTGAAAAATCATCGCCAAAACCATTGCGGTGAGCGAGGCAAAGAACATTACCGGAATAGGCGGTTTCCCCATTATCGAACCGACAAGCACAATGGCCAAAGGCAATAATAACAACACATTAAAGTTAAAGGACGAGGAAAGTCCGGTCATCATGTCTAAGGTCACGCTCACATCTACTCCGGATACAACCGCACTGGAACGACCTGCAAAAAAGTACACAATTAAACAGATAACGCTTACTGGGATAGTAGTATACACCATGTGGCCAACATGCTCAAACAAGGTACAGCCGGCGGCTACAGGCGCCAGGTTTGTGGTATCGGACAGCGGGGACATCTTGTCGCCCAAATAGGCGCCGGAGATAATTGCGCCGGCAGCTGCGCCCAGATTTACCCCCAACCCGGCGGCCACCCCGATCAATGCCAGACCAACGGTACCTGCCGAACCAAAGGAGGTGCCTGTACATATAGAGACAATAGAGGTAATGATAAACGCACTTACTAAAAAAAGAGACGGATTGAGTAGCTTTAAGCCATAATAGATCAGCATCGGAATTGTGCCGGATAAAATCCAAGTGCCAATAATCATGCCCACAAATACAAAGATGAAAATAGCCATAAACGCTTTACCGACTTTTTCGCTGATCGCGTCGCTGATCTCTTTCCAGGTGGTACCGTACAGCATGGCGATAATACCGGCAAAAAGAGCGGATATCAGCAATAAGAACTCTACGCTGAAACGGTAAACGCCGAAGCCTACGCCTAAAATTACCGCTAAGGCAAGAACGGGCAGCAGCGCCACAATGAAAGATGCCTCTTTCTTAGTTTTCATAAAATATCCTCCTTATATAATTTTAGATTTTTATTTTTCGCAAACTGTAATTATGCTCAGGACATTACACTATCATCATATCGTAACGCCATATTTTTCCGTATATTTGCGATACTCATTGGCCAGCATTTTAGTAAAATCTCCGGGAACCTTAACGCCGATTTTCTTACCGTCTATTTCTTTAACCGGCGTAACCTCGCCAACAGTGCCGCAGATAAAAACCTCGTCGGCATTGTAGAACTCCGATACGGAAACATTGCGCTCCTCAACCGGCATCCCTTTGGCTAAGGCAATTTCCTTAATGGTTTTGCGTGTAATTCCCGGCAGCTGGCAATCCACTGTGGGGAAAATCACAACGCCGTCTTTCACCATCTGCAGATTGGTGCTGTTTGTCTCTGCCACAAAACCGTTTTGGTCCAGCATGATGGCTTCCTCCGCACCTTGACGCAGAGCCTCCATAGCGGCCATGATCTGATTGAGCTGATTGCAGCAATGAATTTTAGGGTCCATGTATAGGGGCGAATAGCGCTTTAGGGTTGAGGTAATCAGCGTGATGCCCTCTTTGTTAAATATCGGTGGCTTTTCATCAACACAAATTACAATTGAGGACTTGGTGATGTTCAGACTCGGATGCATCCCTGTTTGCGCTTTAAAACCACGGGTGATCTGTAGCCGCATATGTATATTGTCAATTCCCAAAGCGATATTCTTGCGTACCAATTTCTTGACAACCTCGATCAGCTCCTCCTGTGTCATGCCTACTTCAATTTCCAATGTTTTGCAGGATTCAAAAAGCCGTTTTACATGTTCTTTCAACATATAAACTCGATTGCCATATACTCGAATCCCCTCATACACACCATCACCATGCTGAAAGCCGCTGTCATAAACAGAGATAACCGCCTCAGACTTTTTTACGTATTCGCCATTGACATAGAGTATCGTATCCGTTACGGGCTTGCCTTGAAACATAATAGTACCGTCGCTGCTGAGTTGAGAGAGCTTATTCATATTTCTACACCTCCGTTTTATTTTGGTAAAATGGCTTTACCAATTTGTGCTTAAATTATAGAGCCGGTAATTTAATTTGTCAAGCAAAATTCCATAACTTATAGAATTTTCTGGTTGATCGCTGATAATGCCCATGCATTTGCAAAATTCCCCGCCTATTACTATAAAGGGCGATAGTTTTATTGCGGGCAGCAAGAATACTGGATAATTTCAGTGTAACCGTGTAAAATTGCTTGCTTTTCGAGCAAAAGTGTAACCAGGCTTTGGTTACACTTTTATAATTAGCCGTATTTAAAGGCTGTTTCGATCTTGTCAACACTGTTTCATCTTGCGGCTACCTACTCATTTGCAACTGAAAAGAAGCCGGAAGAAAGATCGACCCAAACGGCTGGGCGCACACCGTCATTATATTGATGGTTACCCATTCCATCTAAATATAGTTTTCCGTCAGATCCAACGGAGCCTGTTGCCGTCCTTGAGGCGGCGGGGTCTCTTAGCCACCAACCTGTAGTAACACGGGAGTTTCTTTCATATGAAGTAGAATATGAAAGCCTTTCCTTCTCTGTTGGCCAATAGGCCGTAACTTCACGACTGCTTAGAAAAAAGAGTGCATCTTCCGTATCTGGTCCACCGTTTATCCCATGCGAGTTTGTGTAATCATTGAATACCCTGGTTTTAAGAATCATTGTCTGATCTTCCGCTGAAAGAAGCGCATTTAAGAATGTGCTGTTCAACCATTCCCGAATTGAACTTTTCGCCCAATTGGTAGGCTTGGATCCCTCATCAAATATATGCTTATCCGGACATGCGTCTGTAATTAACAATGCTTTTCCGTCCTCAATTTCGAGTACTTTCCAGGCAACTGCTTCCGGGCCATTCTCCAGATTATCATCTTGCTCATAGCTTCCCCAATAAAGCAGTCCACCCACCTTGATATTTTGGCGAGTTTGTCTGAAATAAGCCTCGGGTTGATCCCTACTATCGCTATAATCTCCCAGTTCTTCAAAAAGAATCTCGGCCAAGTCAATTCGCTGGTATTTAAGATACTTCATCGCTATCTGATATTTACATTCCAGTACCGCTTCTAAGTTGCCTTGATAAGGATCACGTTGCTGTAATTGATGCCAGATATAATATGTACGATCATCTGCCAGCTTATTCAAAAGATATTGGTAACAGGCTAGATATAACATATCCTCACTGTCTCGATAATTGCCTAATCCTTCAAATGCCTGCTGTGCTTGTTCAAGTTTATTTTTATTCAAGCAATTTTTTGCAAATAGGTATTTTGCATTCAGATACTGTTCTTCACTATCGGAATAACCCTTTTGGGATAATTGATAAAATATGGGGTAGGAAGTTTCATATTGTCCTTGAGCATTGTATTCGAGCGCACATTGATAGTTCGATTCCATATATTTGGTGTCACTGTCCTTATAACCGGAAATTTTTTGGAATACTGATGCTGCATCCAAATAATTTCCGGCTGTAAACTTTTCTTCACCATCATAATAGTTAGCTTCCAGAGACATATTTTCACTGTCTTTATATGACAACAATAGATCAAAGTTGGTAGCCGCTTCTGAATACTGCTTTTGTTCAAGTAGAGAGAATGCATAAAGATACTGTGCTTCTCTTGCCTGTGGCTGACTATCCTCATATGTAGGAATGCTATTGAACACAGCCATAGCACGCTCATACTCTTTTTCTTCCAGATAGACTAAGCCTTGTTGATATTTTGCTGCTTGAGCCTTGTCTGGACTGTCGCTATAATCTTTCAAAGCGAAAAATTCGTCCGCTGCTAACAGATAATTCCCGGTATCCAGATCGGCCTGGGCCTGCTGATAGCGGATATACTGCACTTTCTCGGCGCTATCCTCATAATTCCCCAGTTCCAGAAAAAGTTCTTTGGCCTGCTCGTACTGTTTCTGCGTCAGCAGTTCCTGAGCCTGAATATACAGCTGATTCTGATACCATGTATTGCTATCCAGGTAACCGCCCAATTCGGCAAAGCAGGCCTTTGCCTCGGCTCTCTGGCCTGACTCAAAAAGCGCAATTGCCCTTTGATATTTAGCCTCTTGTTGCCGATCCAAACTGTCACGATAATTTCCCAATGCGGCAAATCCATCTTCCGCCGCCTGATACTCCTGGCGCTCAAGCAATTCAGTAGCATTCTTATATTTGGATGCAGGTATAATTGCACAGAACGTTACTAGCAGTACTACAATCAAGGGGACCATCACCAGAATGACCGGTTTGAACTTTTTCATTAGCCGGGAATATTTGGCCTGCTGATTTAGCTTTTGCTTCAGCTTTTGGAGCTCTCGCTCCTTTTTCTCTTGTTCTGCCTTGATCTGCGCCAAGGTTTCGGCCATGGCGGCTTCGTCTGCGGCTTGCTTCTTTTTACGGCAGATTGCTTTTGCCTGCATCCGGCATTCGCCAGCCAAGGCAGAGGAGTCTTTGTAACCCGCCACTGCGTCAAATGCTTGGGCAGCTTGCTGATACTGGTGTTCATCCTGACATTGTGCTTTTGCCCTAAGGGCCTCTTGATAAAGCCGTTCTCTTCTCCGGAGTTCTTGTCTGTTGATTGATTGTTGGTTATATCCATGTAAGATTGTTCGGTAATTTTCATCGGCAAATTGGAATGCCTTCTGGTAATGATAGTAATCCTTCAATACGACCCTGCACTTGGCTAAGTCGTCTTCTTTGCGGAGCTTTAGGTCAATCATCAGCTTTCCAATATAGCCTTTGGCACATTTGAAATCACTATCGAGTACCCGCTCTAATAATTCATCGGCCTTGGCGAAATTGCCATCTTCCAAATATAGAAAAGCTCGCTCCAGCAAGGATTGCGTGGTCGCGCTGTCTTTAGTTATCCGGTCATCAGCATTCGGTAGGAGCAGAGCCTTTTTGATCCCACGCATTAGATCCTGCATATACCCTAGTTTGCTTAGGTCCTGGGCTTGCAGGTGAAGAACCTCTTGGGGCAGATTGGACGCGGCCATATCACGGTAGACTGGAATTAATACCTTGCTTTTGTTTTGTGCCATCAGTGCCAGGTAGCGGCTCCATTCGTTTTTAACCCATACTGCATTCATGTATTCTGGCTTTGTACCGACCAGCACCATCACCTTGGAACTGTGAAGAGCCGCAAATATGTGGGGCTCAAAGGCGTTTCCCAGCTTGCCCTCTAAGGTAACCCGTGAAAAGAATACGCGGAATCCTTCCTCGGTCAGTTTATCGTATAGGTCTTGTGCGATTACACTGTCTGGCGTGCGGCAACCATTCTCGTCGTTTTCTTTGTGGCAGATAAATATATCATAAGGCGTTTCCTGAGCGGCTATTTCCAGGATACCCTTTTGTATCCTATCGATTCGGCCGGCTTCTTCTTCATAGACTATGCGGGTTTGCTCGTCTGCATAGTGCAGTGCCGTCTGGTAATCCGAATTCGTGAAGATTGAAGCGCCATGGGTGCGGTTGCATGTAAGAATCCGGCGCCCTGGTTCGCTGCCTTCCACATAATTAATTCCGTACTTACACAGAACCAGACACCAGTATGCCTCGGCATCGGTCTTGTCTTCGCTTAAAATATCTTCATACAGCATAAGGGCTTTGTCAAACTCATTGTTCTGACGGTAATAATTTGCCCGGTCATAACGGTTTGCAATCACTTCGTCACGATTTCGGGGAAGCGTCAGAAGCGAATCACAATATTGGCAGACAACAAGGGAAGCCCCTTCTTGGATATCCACGTTTCCCCCACAAACCTTGCATTTAAGAGGGCACTGAAAAAGACCACTTTTTATTATTAAATTGAGTGGTCTTTGAAGTTTCTATATTAAAATATCTGATTTGGAATATTTTTATCTATTGAGATCAAAAAAGGGCAAAAACGCCCCC
>Ga0153924_1001766_pt1 | contig 10103 bp, 2 predicted proteins | sample TSNJ008MetaG_FD_104709 | JGI IMG/M metagenome (GOLD analysis project Ga0153924, IMG submission 104709) | Attine ant fungus gardens microbial communities from New Jersey, USA - TSNJ008 MetaG | ecosystem: Host-associated > Fungi > Mycelium > Unclassified | place: USA: New Jersey, Wharton State...
CTAAATGGGAAAGAATATATAACTGCTCTGCTATGACCGACGCGGAAGCTCACGCACAGCTGAAAAAATATGAATCTATAATCGAACAATTAATCAAACAGGGCAAAAGCGCTGAAGCAAATGGGGTTTTTAATGCAAAGCTGGAATTAATAAGCACGAGATTTGCAAGAGATTTGCAAGAAATTTCGGATTTTTTCAAACCCGGAACATCCCTATCCTCGTTAGAAAACACAAACGAAAGCTACAGCCCAAACGATTTGGAAGAATCAGAAAACCAAATAATTAATTCCCTAATTAATCAAACTCAGCTCCTTATCGAAGAGAATAATTACATCGAAGCCTTAAAAGTCGCAGATGAATGTAACAATTATATAAAAAAACGTCTCCAGAAGTGGGAAGAATCACCATCGCAGGCGGAACTCGAGGAAGTCAGTACGGACCCATCTCATGTGTATCACATATTATTCTATAACTCATGGAGTGACGAACAAAAAATGAAATATTTGAGAAAATATCTCATACGCGATTTAGAAGACGCAGATCGATTCCGGTGGGCAAGTACGCCACGAAATCAGATGGGATGCTTTGCCAGTCTTGACGTTCGCAGCTACGATAATCCTGAAAACCGAACAAATCTCATCAACGAACTGAGAAATTCGCCTTTTAAAGATTTTCTGATCCAGTTCCGACAAAGGACGAGAAAGAAAGTAATTCTTAAGGGAACAACCCTCGATACGAAGGCGACGCTTAACTATTTAGCAACTCGGGCACCACAAAAAGAGATGATATCTCTGGTGCGGCAGCTAGATTTCCTATCGGATATCGCCCATTATAATGGAAAATTTGAGCCCATGGCTCGGGCGCTTGTCGAGGCAGCTGAGAGTGCGGCAGCTGATAGTGCGGCAGCTGGTAGCGCGGCAGATACTAAGAAAAACAATATTCAAAATTGTGTTGTATTTCAAGCTTGCATGAAAAGGCTCTTGGAGCTGCACAAAGAAGGTCGTAGCAATGCAAAAGTATTAGAGCTTATTCACGATCGGAGAAATGACTTTGATATTGCATTTCTTAATGGCTTAATAGCATATAACCATCTGATATTACAAATACACGACATTCGACATACTAAAAATATAACATATTTTCCGGAAACAGCCAAGAAACTAGAAGAAAATATTACGGCGGAAATAGCAAAATATTTACCTGATGGACGTTTAGTAGGACGCAGAATGCAAACATATGTTAATCAGATGCTATTTGCTAACATGTTGGATAGGTTCTCGCAGACTATAGCTCGTAATAAAGCTACATCAGCACGGATCTCACTGGAAATTGAAGAGGATCTCTTAAACTCTCAGGAAATAAAAGAACGGATTGCTAAAATCGGAGAGTATGTCAGGGTCGAGGAAGAAAAATCTTCAGAAGAGGAGGATTTATTCGATGAATTTTCAGCTTCAGAGAAAGCGCAGCAACAGCAGATCGCATCGTATGGGAATCAGCTGAAACCAGAAGAAGCTGAAACAAATCAGCAACAGGAGGAGCTGCGAACGTCCACCCAACCGAGAGAGCCGGAATATCCTGCCTCGACAAATGCCACATGCCTTCACCCTCGTACGCCTTCGGCCGAGATCACTGAGGAAATCTATCGACTCATATCTCTTTGGTGTTGGCGTCCTTTTCGCGGTAAAAATGTATTAAATATTGGTGGCCCCTTAGGGAGAAACGTTCGTTTAACTATCCCAAATCTTGTGCACATTTTCAGGCGTCACTATTATAAGACTGCTGATCCGGCATTTCTGAAATCTAAAAATGACTTAATAGGTCCGGAGGTTGAGGTTGGGGAAATTATTCCCATGATTAAGGATTTAGTACAAAACATGAATTCCAAACAATTAAAAGAACACTATGATGAGATGTCTCGAATCCATAATAAGCGCAAGAACGAAATAGAATTGTCAGATAGGGAAAATCCGTATTCCTTCACACAATTAAAAGAACACTCTGATGAGATGTCTCCAATCCGTAATAAGCGCGAGAACGAAATAACATTGTCAGATAGGGACAAGCCGTATCCCTCCAAACAGTTAAAAGAACACTATGATAAGAAGTCTCCAATCCATAATAGACGCACGGACAAAATACAATCTTCATATAAGGGCGAGCCATATTCTCTCATTTTACGAGACAATGACGTCCTATCAGTATACCCAAACCAAACGCATAAATATACGATTTCAAATAGATGGTGAAGATAGAGACAGAGAGGGGACTTACCTGATGTCTTGAAGTTGATGTATGCGTTTGCGTTGGCTGGCATCTTTTCCCATGCCTTTGCTAACGCATTCAGGTCGGTAGATTTTGTCGTAGAGGGCATTAAGCTATCTCAAAATAGGCAAGTGCGATGCGAGAAGCAAATTCTGACAGATGATAAGGAACGAAGGCGATGGTGTAGCCTGAGCTACATGACCATCTGAAGCGACACCGTCAGCTGCTAGAAGGACTCTCGCCCAAAGGGGTGCAGGAATTTTCAAAAAAGGGCGAGTATCCAGTGATGGGACCTAGAGCGAAATACCTATAAAATGAGGATGAATTGGCTCGGAATTTTTGTCTCAAGCGAGGCGGCAAGAGCAAGGCCATATCTGACGACACGGACTTGCTTTTCCAACAAAGCTTGTGGCAAAATAAGAACGGCAAAGTCGAACTCATTTTAAAGGTATTTCGCTCTAGTTGTCCTTCCCTAAATGGATACGCTCAGTAGTAGACTCACAGTGTCTTCTTTGAATTGTTGATTGTAGTTTCTTCGTGGTTTGGGTCCGGCCGCTGCCGGACAGTGCTTCTATGTCACTGCTTTCTACCTCTCTACAATTTCGGGGGAGCTGCACTATAGATCACCAGGATCTCTATGAGGAACAACACGAGGTGGAGCTTGAATTTGCGTAGCGATAGAAGGATCTAGTTTTAGCTCAATGGGAAATGGCATAACTATTCGCGGAGTGCTGGTGGTGGAAGTAGCTATAGGAGTAGGAGGAAATCCCTCCAGGTTTATTAATTCTAGCTTAAATTTTCCGTTAAGAATCAAGCGACGAAAATCCTCATTGGGAACATAAATCCCGAAATCATAATTAGAAAATTTGTATCCTTCTATTGATTGAATCACTGTCTGGCGCCAAACATCAGTGGGTATATTCTTATCATAAAATCTCTGAATTTCCATGTCTGCATTGGATCGCCAGGCATAAATACGTTGGACTAATCTGACATAGACATTATCAGGAATGGCATCTAGATATTCTTTGGAAAGGGCCTCCGACACCTGAGGGCTTAACAACTTAACAGCATCTGCTCCTCCTTTTTCCCAAATTTGCTTCCATACATATAGTTTAATCTTTGCCCAGTCTACATTTTGCAGATGTTTTCCTAATACCATCCATTGATCTTTACTTGCTCTCAAAAGAATTTTTTCCACAACTTGGGAATCTTCCACAGTGGAATTTCGAAAAATATCCAGCCGCAGGTGAACAATCTCGCTCCCCCAGGCAATGATGACACTTCTGATGTCCTCAGATATTTCAGCAATTTGAGGTTTGGTTAACCCCACAATTTGCTGTCCCTTAAATCTTGAGAAAAATAGATCTAACAAAGAGATTTTTTCAGGTGAAATTTCTGAAATTTGTGAGGCCGTCCGGCTTTGAACATGTTGGCGAGGCATATAATTCAGGACGCTATAATCCAGTTCATTCAGTGATACAGCGTCCCATTGTTCTTTTGTTATGAGCTCTATCTGCCAAGGCATGAATGCCTTCAGCAGTTCGACTGCTTTTTGTCTCTCCAAACTACCTTTTTGTAATGTGGAAATTTCCCTAAACAGTGTCTTTAAGACAGCCTGGATATGGTCATCATCTAGTTTAGAAAAGATCGTTCGTAGATCTTCTGGAGCAAAAGAAAGTAAGAATGGAAGAGAAAGCTGACCAGTGACATTTATGTTAATCTTATTCAATTGTCCTGCTGTAAGCGCAGAAAACTGATCTCGACCTAAATACTTCTCAAAAAATTCCTTGTCTCTGGCTTCCGTCGGAATACGTCGTACATGTGCTGTATCCAATCGTTGGATCCGAGCTGTATATTTGGCATCTATTTCTGGTTTTTCTGCGGGAGTTACATTTTTTTCGGGAAACTTATAAAAAGAATCTTTCAAATTCTCCATCTCTTGGACAGGAATGAGATTCACATACTTTGCAAGTTCCCCATTTAATTGGGCGGTGGTAAAACGGTTCCAATCATCTACTGTCCAACATTTCTTTATGTCATCGCTAATTGCAGCCAGCTGTGCTGACGTAATCAGGGTGCATTGCGCCGGATCTTTGATGCATTCTTTTGCAAAGAATGCAACAATCCAAGAGTTCCCTAATTCTTTGATCTTCTCAGGAGTTAATATATATCTAATCCGTTTCCAACTCGCCTTCTTTATTAAGTTTTGGATTTGCTCAAGGGTAACCTTTGCAGGAAGATGAGTTACATTTAAACTTTTCTTTATATCCTCCTCTGGCAAAATGTCTGACCAGATTGGCTCCAAAGGAATACCAAACCGAGGATTGCTATTAGTGGCTCTCAGTTGATCCTCCTTCATGCTAAAATACCAATCCGGTGTGATATATCGAACAATAGCAACTTCCGGATCTGATAGGGCTTTTGCTTGAACTGCATCCCTCTGATCTTGGGATAAGCTTTTCATCACGGTTTGATATTCCTCTGAGTCCTCTTCCGTTGCATCTAAGACAAAACCGTTATTGTTGCGATAATTTGGGGTTATGGGCCTTTGGAATGGCGCAATCCCATTATTCTTCCAAATTTCCGCACCACCTTCCTGGATATCCACTATTGGTAGTAAGCGGATTGCGTGATGTCTATTATTAGTTCTTTGGGTGGTGGAACTACGGACTAGGCTTGGGAATGTATTACGCAATCTGTCCATTACTTTTGGCCGTGCTCCTCCACTACCCGCACCCCCTCCAGGCGGCCCACCAGAGCCACTGCTTCCTCCTCTTCCAGATCCTCCTCCTGCACCGCCATCTCCATTAGGTCGTCTTTTGCTAGCTTCTTCTACGGACTTTTCCTCCGCCAGATCCTTGAAAAAGGCACGCAGTTCATCCGGAAGTGCTTCTATTTGTTCCGGGGTAAGCCTATTATAAAACATCAGCGCTTGGTCTCGACTCATGCCCTGAAAGTTAGAAATACGCATATTTTGAAGTGAAAATAATGAAATGGCTTGTGTCTCTGGAATTCCTAATCTGACCAAGTCCACACCCCTAACTTGAGAAAAATTGAGGTCTGCTATGACTTCGGGTGTGAATCGTTCATCGCTAGTCCAACGAACAACAAGTTCTGCCACCTGCCCAGCAGTCAATGCCCGGCGTTGCTCTGCGTTGAGATCGCGAACGAAGTCAGTTCTTCTAAACCTCATCACATCAGGAGAAACTTCTGCTAAGACTTCTGGACGGAGACCTAGAAAAAAGTCATCTCCAAAACTAGAAAGGTGGGGATAAATCTCGCCTTCGCTTCGCCTAGCACGCGTTATCAGTCTAATATCTTCGGCAGTAATATTCCTTAGAACCTGTTTATAAAATTCCCTTTGCTCTGGGCTGGCTCCAGCGTTTTGCCATATGAATCCATTCAATCGTTGCAGTGAAAATAGTCGCTCTAATGCCTCTAAGCGACATCCAGCAAATACAGCGGCAACTTGTGCAGGTGTCCACCATCGAAGCTGGTCATCGCTAAAGCGAGAGATCAACTCATCTACATTATTATTATCATAAACCATCAGTGCCCGAAGCGTTGCCGGAGTGACTTGAGCCCACTGTTCTTGAGAAAAAGGAGCGGATTGAGCCATACGAATACAGCGCATTAAGCCAGCTGCAGATAGCTTTCCAAACTCCTCCGCCTTGAGAGCTCGAATTTGAGCGCAAACGATTTCTCGTTCACTCTGAGAGAGAGCAGCAAGCTCCGCAAGTCGCGGCAGATGTGCCTCAAATTCGTCGGCTCCCATCTGAGCGTAATGTTGCTGTAACCATTCTAACAAGGTTTTATCCGCACGATCACGTGCAACGGGGGAGGCAGTCCAAAGATTTTCCATGAGCACTGCCAGCCATTCCTTTGGAATATGATTCCTTACTTCCGGTAAAAGCGCATCCAGTAGCCGCTTTGCGGCTTCCCTGCCAATCCCTCGGAGAGCACCAAAAGAAATTGCCAGAAACTGAGCCAGACTAAATCTGGGTACATAGTCCAATAACCACAGCAACCGATCCGGAGTTAAGCAGCTGATAATAGTCGGGTCTAAGTCAGCAAACCCACCGCCTGCAGCAACTTTTTCAATCAGCGCTTGGAAGCAATCCTTTGATAATGCTGCAACCTGAAGTCCATTCATTCGAAGGATCAGGGGAATGGATAATCTGTTAATAAACGCTATACTCCGATTATGGAAAGCTTCAGGCGGAGCATATCCCATTACCCTCTCTGGAAAATTGGCTAAGACACTCCCATTAAAACGAGCGTAAGGAAGCTCCGGAATCATCTCCGGTGGCAAATTTTCTAAAATATTTCGAAACTCTTCTAGGCGCTCAGCCGAAAGACCGCCAGTAGAAACTCCGGTGCCCCACAGGCCTCCCTGTGGATCAACTAGCAGACGCAATAGCTTTCGCCAGAAGTCCGGATCTCGCTGGGCAGCTGCTCGTAGAAACTGCGGCGATACCCTAGAATACTGATCGGGTGACAAGCTCAGTGCTATTCCATTAATCAGGTCTGCAGACCAAACTTCAGGCGGGAAATATTCAGTCGCCCACCCTGGGAAATTCAAAATGACGCCCCTAAGATGTCTGTAAGTTTCTAAAGGAATCGCCCGTTGAACAATCTCTGGTGTCAAATTTCCTAAAATATCCAAGACTCGTCTTCGAGTGCTTTCGTCTCTTGGAAGAATCCACCGGCCCTCCGCATTAACTTCCAAACGCAATGCCTCTCTCCAAAAGTTTGGATCTCGCTGAGCAGCTGTTTGTAGAGTCTCTATCGGCACCCAAGAAAACTGCTCGAATGTCAAGATCCCTGCTAGGGCAACTATCGTATCTACAGACAAACGCTCAATCCGACTCCTTCTTAATGTAGAAAAAATCATTGCAAGTCTGTCTTGCCAATCTTTCAAAGACGCATCTGAGTTATTCAGCGAGCGCCGATATTCTTCAGCGAGTCCTATAAGGGCGTCATCCGATAGAAAATTGTTAGATAGATTCCCCACTTCCTCCATGAACAACATATTCAGACCATTCGAAGATTGGGCACCAAATACAATAGCTGCATGCTGATGATTTAATTGGGCGATATGCTCATTTGTTAAAGCATAAATCGAACCCCAGGAGGAACTCCGCTCTGAAAGCTGTTGTTCCGTATATCCACCGCCCAGAAGGCGTGTTAGAGCCATCCGAAATGCTTGGGGATTAGGAATATAATAAATAGGCAATTCTAATAAAGTGTCCAAAGGTGCCCTCTCAATGTCCTGGACAGTCAGATTCAACTGGCCCATAACGTATTTCATTACAGAGTCAAGAAGGTCCTTTCCTATTCTCTGCCAAAACTCCTTTTTGCCAAGTAGCGTTTCCTTATCTACATAGTTCCAATCATCCTTAGTAAATAGTGCAATAACTTCGGAAGGAAGAGAAAGAACCTTTTTGATTTGGGAGAGATCTTTGCTAGTTAAAGCCTTTTTTTGTTTCAAAAAGGAGCCCGTTTCCTTCAATATGGCTATCTGCGCCTTCGTCAATCTATTCCTCTGTTCCTGTGTCAAATGGACACTAACGTCTGCCCTAAGACTCCCAAGAATAGTGGCTTGGCGGGATAAAGTATCACCCTCTACCCGGACTAACAAATCAATAATATTTTCCGGAAGCTGAGAGATTCGCGGCCCAAGTACATTCAAAATCCGAATCAAGAAAGGCCTTATGTACGAATATTCATCCGTCTTGACTGGGGAAGAATTCTGGGCATTGAAATTGCTCAACCAGTAACGTAAAATAGCAGAAATTGCTCCCATGCTGAGTTGATTGAACTGATCATCTGACAATCTTTGTAACCATCTGATCGGCAGATGGTCTACCTGGTATTCGACTAACTGATCATCTGATAATCTATCTGGATTCAAGGAGCCGTAGCCGTCTATACGACTTCTTCTCGGAGCCAATATAATTGCATTTAATTGATCTCCAATTAGGTCTGCAACTCTCGATCTTACCATATCTCTCAGGACAGCCGTAGGGATGGTCGCCATGATAGCGGGAGCAATTTCAGAGATAGAAGGGACCCTATTGAGGATGAAACTTCCTAGCGGTCCGTTGAGAAACTCCTCAGAAAAAAGTTCTCTTGATTGATCCGTTGTCAGGTAGGGTAAAATATTTAAAACCCTGTTAGTGCTATCTACAGATCTGGAGGAGGCAACTCTGGATTGATTTACTATACTTTGAAGTAATTGACGAATCACCTCTGGTTTGAGTAAAGACACTGGATGAGGCTCTCGCCCAGAATCCATAAATCTCCGCCATTGAGGGTCTGTCAATTGGTTGAGGTGGTATGCAGATAAACTGCTGATGTGTTCAGGCGGAAAAATAGCAAGGATATCATTTTGACGCTCAATCGACAGCTTTATTGCTTCCTCGGGCTGGATCCATTTCCATCGACCAGACCTCATAATAATCTCCCAATTTGCATCGGAAAGCGTATTGAGAAAATCTGCGGCCAGCCCCTTCACTTGACCCTCCGTTAAATCTGCTAAACAGGGCAAGAGTTTTTGCAGCGCATCGGGGTAAGATTTAGCTGCTTCATTAAGTTCTCGTGCTACGCTTAAGGCATTCCTTCCCAAACTCTCACGTGGAAAATTCATATTGCAGATGGCCATACGTGCAAGCAATTCTGGCTGAGCTCTCTTAACACGCAGTCTATTATCTTCCCTGGGAGGAGCTTCCTGATTGCAAGATGACTCGCCAGTATCCTGTGTATCTCTTGCAACAGGTAGGCCAGTTGCAGGCATACCAGAATTTCGAGAAAACGAAGAATGGTTTTGAGTAAGCGACAAATTCATAAAGTGATATTATTTTTTGTAGATTAATTTCCCTGACAATCTTTACCCTAATAGCAATATTAAAGTCGCATAATATCGTGTATCATTTTAATGTGCGCAACCGATTTTTCGCTATACAGAAAAACTGTATTGGTGAACAGGGCTCCTCGACAAGGTACCTTTGCGACTACGACTCCGCCTAGGCGAGCATTTGGCTGGCAATTGACGGTCAGCAGACTGCCATTTCGTTTACTGAGCTCCGGATAACGACTTTTTTCGTTTCTAATTCGCTGCTTGAAGTTCCTGATTTCCAGATAGGATTTTCCCTTCGATGTTATAAATGGCGATCAAGCCGGCTTTCTCACATTCAACGAGGCAGCGGGTGATGTCGGCATCTCGAAGTCCATCCCTTAGCGGAAATAATAGGCTGCGCAGTAAACGCGGATTTGCCGGGAATCTTCCGTAATCATCTACTTTCATGAGGAGTCTGGTAAAGACAATTTCCGCTTGCCAACTCAAGGAGTTGACTACTTCGGAATCAATCCAGTCACGTAGGATTCGATTCGGCATATGATAAGACCATCTATAATGCATAATTATACAATATGCCTCATGTCTGAAACATATTTACACTAATTAAATTAGCTATGCTAATTAAAATATCTTACTTAAAAGCATATGGTGATATAGACCTATATGGACGTATATAGGCCCATATGGAGAAAAAAGATTCAGTTAGGCATCGTAATTTGGGACCGCTTGCCATTCGGAATTGGATCCATCAGACTGTGAAAACAAAGTATGGAGCGACAGGCATAAATTGAGAGGGGCCTTCGGGTAAAGCCAGGTTTGGACGTCTGAATCCCCTACCGTGTAGTGTAGTACAGTTGTCGAACCGACAGAAAAATAACCTACTCCCCCCGAAGCCCGGATCAATAAGGGCTGGCTTTGGAAGCCCTTGTTCTTGCTTTCCCGCGATCCGGCCGCCGCCGGACCGCCTCTTCTAAAATAC
>Ga0153924_1001768_pt1 | contig 10093 bp, 6 predicted proteins | sample TSNJ008MetaG_FD_104709 | JGI IMG/M metagenome (GOLD analysis project Ga0153924, IMG submission 104709) | Attine ant fungus gardens microbial communities from New Jersey, USA - TSNJ008 MetaG | ecosystem: Host-associated > Fungi > Mycelium > Unclassified | place: USA: New Jersey, Wharton State...
AATAATATGAACTTTCTTGAGAACTTTTGAAAAAGAATGGATAAGCTCAGTCTTGCCTTCATAAAGCCTGCCTTCGATAAGAGAGCCTTGTTGGTAGGAAATCCGACCACCTCCGGACCAGGACTTTTCAGTCAGCTCCATGCTCATTTTATAGTTTTTAGCTATGGGACAGTTAACAAAATATGAGCAGGCGGTCCTCTCTACGAACTACAAACTGCCAACCATCAATCACGACTTATTAAAAATGTTCGCTATATAATTATGCATAATAGTTATTGATTTTTATTATAAAATTGATAGTTTCGAATGAGCAGAATTAACAATTGCTGCTTATTAGCAGTTATCTTTTAAAATTAGAAGATAGCCTGTAAATATTTATATCAAAATAACACATCGACTATTAAATTAAAAATATGGGATTAACTATAAGTTTCAATGCAAGTGCAGCTGGCGTTAGCCAAATAGCTCCGAAAAACGATTCCCCGGTTTTGGAGGTGGAAAAAAGTAAGGACGGCCCTCAGCAGGCTAAACAAAGTCCAAAATTGGGTCAAATGGCTATGATGGTGAATAGCAAACAAGGGAGCCCTTTGTTTGGAGTGCAATTTGCTGCAGAAGCCGTAAGTAGCAACGACGTCTCAGCCAGCAATGTGCAGTCCACTGGCGAAGTTAAAGATGCCAAGTCTTCCTTTGATCCTAAGCCAACTCCTGAACAAGAAAAAAGTGAACAGGAGGTAGTGGACAAGTGGGGGAGTGCTCACCTAGACGCATATTTAAATCCTACTTATAATCACAAGGATGTAGATAAAATGGTTTCTGATATGATTACGAAGATACAAACGCAACTAGGTCGACCGCTCTCAAACGATGAAGTCAAACAATTGACCGAAGATGCTATTAGCGGGCTTTTTAAAGATAAGTGCAATTCATATCAGAACCCAGGTGAACAGAATCCGCTTGGCTTTGATGGAGTAGAAAAGCAAATCGTAGACAAATGGACGGGTGTGCCACCCCCAGCGCCATCCCCCCTAACTCCAGCTCAGGAGAAAGCTATAGAGAAATACGCAAAGGAATATGGTGTAAATCCGGACGACTTGCGTAAGTATGTTGAAGAGGTAGACAAACGTGCTTCAGACGAACTCAAACAACAGAAAAAGTCTGATTCTCCCGTCCATTGTCAAGATTGGCAGATAGCAAATATTGCAAGAGCCATGAGAGACAATGATATGGACGGGATGATCGATGACCAAGTTGCGAATCTCGTGGCGTTGAGTTAAGTCCTTGGGACAATGCTGTCCGATGGGCTTTATCTCCAGTATTGGAGCTCAGTCACACTCAATGGAAGTGGAGCTTTTTAAGCTTTCTTCCTTGAGAGTCTAAAAAATTGAGAGCTTTTCGAGCCTTAGGGCGCGGGAAGCTCTCTTTTGTTCAAAAAAGATCTCAAGAAAGAGCCGAGAGAAGACGCCAAAACTAGGCAATATTCGCTGCGATATTGACTGGGCGCAATCTGGTTCGAAAGAGCGGTTTCTCCTCCACGAACTACGAACTACGAACTACGAACCACGAACTTATTCAATGATTTCGACGGGACACTTTGGAAGCGCGGCGAGGAAGGCTCGTCCGTAGGGCTTGGTGAGAACCCGGCTATCCAATAGAACTACCATACCGCGATCGCTCTTCGTGCGAATGAGACGTCCCACCCCTTGCCTGAGTTTTAAAATTGCCTCGGGGAGTGAGTAGTCTCGGAAAGCATCCCCGCCGGCAGCTTCGATTGCTTCCAATTTAGCTTCTGTCAGAGGATGATTTGGGCTGACAAATGGGAGGCGGGTGATGATCACATTAGAGAGCGCTTCTCCGGCCACATCCACACCGCTCCAAAAACTATCTGTGCCAAAGAGTACGGCCGATGGACCTTTCTTAAATTTTTGAAGCATTTTTAAGCGAGGGAGGGCTCCCCCTTGCACTAAAAGAGGCCAGCCCTTTTTTTCAAAAAACGGTTCCATTCGATCTGCGAGCGCTTTCAGAGTTTGATAACTTGTGAAAAGAACAAACGCCCTCCCTTGACTTTGTTCGGTAAAATGAGCGATCCACTTTTCGAGAGCTGCTTCATAATTTGCATCCCTTGGGTCTGGCATTTTGCGCACCAGAAATACTTTCATCTGCTGTTCGTAGTCGAAGGGACTCCCAATCTGATGCGTGGACAGCTGGGTTGTACCGAGCCGTTGGCGAAAATAGTCTAGCTCCCCGCTGCCTACCGAGAGTGTTGCGCTGGTAAGAATACAAGGGGTATTCGGCCGGAACAGGAGCCGCCCCAATGCAACTGATAAATCAACGGGTGCTGCACAGAGAGTGCAAAATGACTCCTTTTTGCCAGTTCTTTCCACCCAATAGACATAACCTGAAAGATTTTGATGGATAAAATCCAGCAGGGCTCCTCGTTGTTGCTTTAAGCGACGGCCGGTATCCTGTAGCTCCGCTTTAATCAGAGAATCTTCACACTTGGAAGCGAGAGTGGCGATAGTAGTACACAATCGACTCAACCCGTCGGCGACCGGTTCGGGTGCCACCATTCCCGGAGACCGCACCCGAAACTCGCGATCGCGATGAAAAGAACATTGAGCGCTGACAGCATTGAAAAAAGTATCTACTTTTGGCAAGAGATCGGAGACCTCTCGCACGCCTGGCGCATGACGTAACAACTGGAAAAGCCCTTTTTTGGAGCGCTGGTTATACAGGCGGTGGAGAGTGGTACGGAGAGTATATTGCGAGACATCGATCCCTACATGGCGGGAAGCAATTGACTCAATCGTGTGAGCTTCATCAAAAATGGCGAAATCGCCGGGGAAGAGATAGCCTTCCGTGACATCCTCATCTTCATCGTCGTCGATTCCCCCCAAAAGGCTAAAAAAAAGAGTATGGTTTAAGATGAGGACGTCTGCGTTCAAGGCTCGACGGCGAGCATTTTGGTAAAAACAATAAGGGTTTTTTCCACAAATTTTTTGCGTGCAGACGTGTCTCTCGCTACAAACTTGAGCCCAGATAGCTGGATCTGGCTGTTCCCCAAAGTCGCTGAGAGAGCCATTCTGAGTCGTCCGACTCCACTCGCGAATGCGCTCCAATTCTTTAATTTCACTGCTCGTAAAGAGCCCTTTAGCGCCCGTAAGAGCTCGCTCCAGGCGGCTCCCGCAACAGTAATTTTGCCGGCCTTTCAAAAGTGCCGCGCTAAATTCAACCGGCAGTAGTTTTTGCACAAGAGGGAGATCCTTATAGACTAGCTGCTCTTGGAGATTGATGGTGTGGGTGCTCAGAAGGGCTCTTCTGCGCTGTTGAGTCGCATGTAAGACCGCGGGAATTAAATAAGCCAATGATTTCCCGACGCCAGTGCCGGATTCGATGGCGACGTGCGTGGCAGATGCCAGCGCTCTGGCGACACGGCGTGACATTTCCCGTTGTTCCGATCGGTATTCAAATCCTTGTATTTGAGAGAGAAGGCCGGTTTCAGAAAAAATTGCATCGACTTCCTTCTCGAAAGGTAGTGTGTCCATACGATTCTAAGAGTGAGAGCCGTCCACGCGGGTTTTTGGCTTCTCCTGACCCCATATTTGCATATTATTTAAAAGTTTCGAAAAGAGTGACCGGCTGTGTGCTTTAAAATTTAGAGATTCCCATGACGATTCTGGACCGCTACGTATTCCATAGATTTTTGACGCCGTTTATTTACTGTATTACCGGATTTATCGCAATCTGGTTCATTTTTGATTTAAGTGATAATATTCCAATATTTCTCCAAGGTCAGGCGAGTTTGCAAACGGTTCTCCACTATTACCAAACGCAAATTCCGGCAATTTTAGTATTGGCCCTCCCGGCGGGGACGATTTTGGCCCTCTTGTACTGCCTGACGATGATGTCTCGCAGCAACGAAATCATTTCGATGCTCACAGCGGGAGTAAGTGTTTTGAGGGTCCTCTCCCCCCTGTTTTTCTTTGGTTTCATGCTCGTCGGGCTCATCACTTATTGCAATTGGTCTTCAGCGCCACATGCGGAACGCCTCAAGCAGCAAATATTAAATGATATTAGGAAACGAACTCATACAAGCGACGAATTTATTTCCGGTCATATGTATCGGAATCGAGAACAGTACAGACTTTGGTTTATGAGCTTTATTCGCCCCGAGCAGGAAAGTAATTTGTTAGAGAATGTACAAATCATCCAGCAAAATCCGGCTAATGAGATTACCAAGGAGTGGTTTGCCGACAATGCCTCTTATGATGCGAGCACAGGCGAGTGGATTCTGAAGAAAGCGCGATATGTGGAACTAGATCCGCGAGGAAACATCTTAAAGACCACTGATTCAGACAGACTGACTATTGCTCATTGGAATGAAACGCCGTGGCGCATAGCGAGTTCTGTGATGAATCCCGACTATCTTTCCGTCTCTGAATTGCAAGATTATCTTTTTTATAACAAAGATTTCCCTGAACGCCGATTGGCCCCGTATCGTACTCACTTACAGTATCGCTATGCACTTCCCTGGCAAGTGATGGTCGCCCTTACTGTCGGAGGGGCCCTAGGAATTGTCTATTCGCGGCGTGGAGTTTTGGGGGGCGTCGCTGCAGCCATAGGAATTTTTTTTACGCTGATATTTGTAGATAAGGTATTTATCGCATTAGGCAAAGGAAATCATGTGCATCCGGTGATCGCTGCCTGGATGCCGCTTATCATTTATCTCCTAGTTGGGTGCTGGCTGGTTTGGGTCCGTTCCACAAACCGAGACCTTTCAAAAATTAAAATTCCTGGATGGTCATAGCGTAATTTCACTGATGCAACATGAATGGGAAATCAAGAAGCGGTCCAATGTCTGTTCCCATACGGGCAAGGAATTCCGAAAAGACGAACCCTTTTATACTCTCCTCTTTCGTGAAGGTGGAGGATTTCGTCGAGAAGATCTTTGCGAGGAAGCATGGTTTGCTCGAAAGGCTTCGTTGAATGAAAACCAAGCTCAGCAGCAACTTTTTTCTTTTTGGAAATCACGATACGAACCACCTGCTCCTCCACCGCCAGAACCGCTTGCCAAAAAGGATAGTGAAACTGCTCTTCGCCGATTGATCGCTCAAAACAATCCGGCTCATACGAATCTTATCTATATCCTTGCGCTCTTACTGGAACGGAAGCGCCTCCTGCGTCCTATGGAAAGCGAGGATGAAAATATTCTGATTTATGAATATTCCACTACCGGAGAAATTTTTTTGATTCGCAATCCGCACTTGGCTATCGAGCAAATCCCGGAAATCCAACGGGAGGTGTCCGAATTGCTCGCACAAAATTTGTAGCATGGATTTTATCCCACCATTGTCACCGTTCCACCCGTTGCCTCAGCTTTTTCTGGCTCCTATGGCTGGAGTCAGCAACACCGTTTTTCGCCGGATTTGCAAAGAGTTTGGAGCGGATGTTCTCACTACCGAGTTTGTTTCGGCGGAGGGCATTACCCACCGAAATAACCGTACGCGCGAGTATCTCGAGTTTGACCCCAGCGAACGCCCAATAGGTGTTCAACTGTTTGGTGCAGAACCCTCGCGATTAGCAGAAGCAGCTCGGCAAGTCGTGGATTGGGTGGGTCCAGATTTTATCGATCTCAATTTTGGGTGCCCAGTCAACAAAGTGGTTTGTAAGCATGGCGGGTCGGCTCTTTTAAAAGATTGTCCTCTTCTAGAGCGAGTGGCCAGGGCAGTGGTGAGTGCCGTTGCACCCTTGCCAGTCACTGCGAAGATTCGGATTGGCTGGGACGCCCAGTCCATTAATGCCGTAGCCGTGGCAAAACTATTGGAACAAAGCGGCATCCGGCGTCTTGCTGTCCATGGTCGTACTAAGGCTCAGGGTTATTCAGGGAATGCCGATTGGACGGTGATTGCCGAGGTAGCTGACGCTGTGTCCATACCAGTAGTGGGGAATGGAGATATCGCAACCGCGGAAGAAGCCCTGAAACGCTCTCAACAAACCAGGGTTTCGGGATTAATGATTGGACGAGGAGCGATGAATAATCCCCGTATATTTGCCGAAATCCGGACGCTTTTGAGACAAGGAGTGGCCCTTTTGCCATCTTCGCTCGAAGAAAAATGGAGCCTTATCTTAAAACACTGTCAGCAGGAAATCGAATGGCGTGAGGAGGAATCCTTTGCGATGAGATCCATGCGGTCTCGTCTGATGACATATACAAAAGGTTTGCCCGGTGGACGCTGTTTGCGAGAAAGTATCGGACGAGTAATTTCCTTTCAGGAGATTAGAGCTATTGCTGAAAAGCATCTCACAGAATTTGCATAAATCATCATGTGGTATTAACTCATGTAGAACCCGCCATTGACATTGAGAGTCTGGCCGGTAATGAAACCGTTGTGTGCCAAGAGAACTGCCAGATCGGCCACTTCATCCACAGTGCCGAACCGACCCATGGGGATCAATTCCTCTTTGGCATTTGGATTTTCTGTGACCATGTCGGTCTCGATCAGCGCTGGTGTGATCGCATTTGCGGTGACTCCATTTTTAATAAGAACAGACGCGTATCCATGAGTCAGACCAAATAGGCCGGCTTTAGATGCCGCATAATGAGGCCCTACGACACCGCCGATTTGTGCTGCAACCGAGGAAAGGAAAATGATTCTTCCCCAACCACGTGCTACCATTTCGGGAGCGACTTCTTGAGTCGTGAGGAAAGCTGATGTGAGGTTTGCAGAGATCACCCGATCCCAGTCTTCATGCGTGAGTTGTTGCCATGGTATGGGGGTTGCAATACCCGCATTGTTGACAAGAATATCAATTTGACCAAATACCTCTCGAGTCCGGGCCACCATGCTTTTGATATCGGCTGCAACACGGACATCCGACTGCAGTGCAAGAGCTTTCCCTCCTTTGGCCTGAATTTCTTCCACGGTTTTATCAGCCGAATTCTGATCCTTCAGATAGTTCAGAGCGACCGACATGCCTTCTTTTGCATAGGCGAGAGCGATTGCCTTTCCGATGCCTCTACTGCCGCCGGTAATGAGCGCAATTTTTCCAGTCAAATTTCTCATACGAGTCACTGATGTTACGCGCTTTTAGAAGCCCTGGGAGCAAAAAATCATTCGTCCAATCCGGCAGCCGCCGAATTGTGTCATATCGTAGAACCCAAGACCACCAAAGTCTCGAATTGCGGTCCCAAGAAACTGGGAGCAGGGGCAAAGAGCCCCCCAAAATCAGGCCCAGTTCCTGGGCAGAATAGGTAGTAATATCCCAATGCTAAATGAAAAATCAAAAACGGAATTTGGTTTCTTTAAAAGTTAGTTTCCTTAGGATCAGCCTCTTATGCGATTCTATTGCGGATCATTCCAATGATAAACGCAAATACGCCCTAATTCAAATTTAAGAATTTAGGCACTTTATACTAATTCAAAGTTAAGGATAAATTTGAGAATTTAGGTATTTCATACTATTTTCGGGGCTATTCCACATTTTAGGGGAGTTCACTCTACCGTGCCCCCCCCAGAGTATTAGACTTCATGATGAACATTTTATAATTGTTTTTCTATAATAACATTATTTGCCGTCTGTTTATATTAAAAATTAACCTGTCTGTTAAGTATAGATTGCCGAATTAAGAGTATATTTTCAGCAATCTGTATATTATGAACGGGCACACTCCTATCTCTTCGGGTCAGCACAATTCACGTCTTCATATTCATTCTGCCGATTTACCCATTGAACATTCGAATGGGATGGGAAACACCGCCTTGTCGGATGCAGCATCGGGGGCGCAACAGCAGCGAGGAGGAAATTCCGATATCCTGTTACGGCGGATGCGCAGATACAATGACTTCGTCACGATTCATAATAACGAAATTTTATTCACAGAAGATCTTGCCGCTGTTGAGAAAACTAAATTTCGCGATGTGACTCTCGATACGATTCAAAAACTAGCTGCTGAAAAAAAACTGCCGAAATTAGCTGCACCTCAAATAGAAAATATTCCGGCTCCTATTCTAGAATCCATGTCTCCGCAACAGGTCGCGGAAATCGATCCGGAAACCTGGAAACAACTGAATCCTCGCACTCGCGAAATCCTCATTCATTTTAAGGAGCGCATCGCTGCCAATGGCTTCGAGAATAAAAAGGATGAACCAGCATTTGTGCAACACTACTTTGAGGTAAAAAAGTACCTAAGAGCGCTTCCAGGGCCCCATCTATCGGTGTTAGGAGAAAGTGTTTTCCATATTTTTACGGGAGGGCCAGAGCTTCTTCAAGTTCTCACCGTGGAGAAGGTTTCCCACATTGCTCCTGAGAAATTTGTAAAAATATGCACGGACTGGCGTCTCTTAACACCGCAATATGTGCAAGCGATGGAGCCTAAAGTTCTTGCGTTGGCCTCTCCTTCTCAACTCATGCAATTGAACCCGGCCTGTCGCCAGGCAATAAATTCCTTACAGCTTTCTCAAATAAACCTGCAGACAGTTCCGGATCAGTTCCTATTGGGACTCGCCCCTTCACAGATTCGAACAATCAGAAAGATTTATCAAATCTCGCCAACCCTATTTTCTAATATCGAAGCAGACCCGGAATACCAAGCAGCTAACCAAAGAACGATGGACGCAGAAGGTCAATTACGGATTGCAGTCGATGAGTTGGATTCCCTACTTTTTTCCGATAGCTTCGGCCCACGGGAGCTCACTGAACGGATTCGAGAGGCATTTTGGACAATGGAGGAGTGGAGACTGAGAGCGATAGGGGCGATGCAGCCAATGCTAGATGATCAAGGACAGCCCCGAAATGCACAGGTCGAATTTGAAGCTGCCCAGCGGAAACTTCAAACTTTGCTCAGTCAAGCTGAAGCAACTCAAGAACCCGGACAAATCACTAGGCTTCAGACAAGTTTCCAAGAAATACGCGATAGAGCACAAGAAAGATCCCATGAGTATGCCCAGCATCTTAATGACCTTGAAGGGCGCCGCTTGGCCCGAGGCCTAGAAGTTGCTCAGTTCATGATGGCCCTGGATGGAACACAAATCGCCAAGCTCACGGAAAGACACCTGCAGCTCTCACCCGAGGCGTGGACTGCCATCACGAACACGTTGGAAAGGCAAGCAAACCGTCGTGCTGCAGGGGCCACCGACCCCACTATTGAAGCCGATGTTCAAAAACAAGTCCTACTGGAAGCAAAGGAAAGGAGAGACAATGCTGAACGGGAGAATCCTAAACCTAAATTTGCGACGAGAACTGATGCACGCAAATGGCTAGGGGAGAGGAGGGGGAAGGAACTCCAATGGATGGCGGACAGGGCTCAGGAACTCAAGAGAACGGATTTTCAGGCACGCATACAGTCGTTCAAAGCAAAAATAACGCAAGAGGAGTTTGTAAGATTAGCAAAGGACTTTTTCGAGAAATTTCAGACCATACAATTTTCTTGCTTAAATATTGAGGCTGTAAACACGTGGAATATACCCGGCTGGGGAAACGTTTTGGAAGTGATTGGCCTCTCACGGAGGCTTTCCGTCCAGCCCTCTCTGCAAAATTACACAAAGGCTGAATTACAGAGCATCCCAGATGCAGTTTTCCAAGACATGCGAGAGAAAGGGATTTTGATTTCGTTTTTGGAAAAACTCAGACCGCAACAAATAGACTGGGTGAGTCAAAATGACGATGGAAGCAGTCGAAGTTCCTTTACAAAAGAGGAAATTCAAGCAGCTCGAAACAGTGCCCAGGGGAACGAAAAGTTAGGGACCTTACAGCAGTTGAGCTTTCAAAAATTGCGTGTGGATCAACTGGATGGAGTTTCTCCCAAAGAGGCTCACAATTTTTTACGATCCTCTGGATGGACCAATTTTGTAAGTGATGAAATGCTAGTAGCAATAGTAAGAAAATATATTAGCGCAAAATATATTGACGACAAACCATTCTTAGATGCGAATTTTTATATTCAATGTGCTCAGAATGCAAAATTTCATATTATTCCAGCGGAGCTCAGGAAAAAAATTGATCCCAGTTTTTTTAAGGAATTTACCTTAAATAATTTTTGGGAACATCTGCTGCCTTTTGTGAAATTGGAAAAGAATTTTATACCGACGACTGAGCA
>Ga0153924_1001769_pt1 | contig 10091 bp, 7 predicted proteins | sample TSNJ008MetaG_FD_104709 | JGI IMG/M metagenome (GOLD analysis project Ga0153924, IMG submission 104709) | Attine ant fungus gardens microbial communities from New Jersey, USA - TSNJ008 MetaG | ecosystem: Host-associated > Fungi > Mycelium > Unclassified | place: USA: New Jersey, Wharton State...
AGGTGCTGCGTCATGAGCGGGTGGCAGCTCTCGTAGAGCTGACTGCGCACCGCTGCGATGAAGGGGTCGAGGGTGGAGAGGATGCCGCCCAGGTAGACGGCGTCCGGGTTGAAGAAGTTCACGTTGGCCGCCAGTACCTCGCCGAGGTACCGTCCGGCCAGGCGGACGGCACGGGTGGCCTCGGGGTGGGCGTCCGAAGCGAGTCGGACGACGTCGGCGGTCGAGGAGACGTCGACCCCGGCGTCCGACAGGATCCGCACCAGGGCGGCCCCGGACGCGACGGTCTCGAGGCACCCGGTGTTCCCGCACGAGCAGGGGGTGTCACCGGCGGCGTCGATCCGGACGTGGGTGATGTCGCCGGCCGAGCCCGTGGACCCGCGGTACAGGCGGCCGTCGATGACGATGCCCGCGCCGATCGCCGACCCGGCCTTGATCGTGATGGTCTGCCGGCGTCCTGGAGGCTGCACGCTCTGCTCGCCGGCGGCCATGCAGTTCGCGTCGTTGTCGACGATCGCCGGCAGGCCGAAGCGTTCGGACAGCCAGGCCGCCACCGGGAACCCGTTCCACCCCGGCATCCGGCTCGGCAGGTCGACGACACCGGCCTCGACGTCGACGGGGCCGGGCAGGCTCAGGCCGACCCCGCGCAGGCCGGCGCGACCACGGTCGTCCGCGAGCCGCTCGAGCAGGCCAGCCAGTCGCTGCAGTCCGGCGGTCGGACCGTCGGAGAGGGCGAACGGGACGTTCGCGACCGACTCGAGCGCGCCTCCTGGCAGCACGATCCCGACCCGCGCGTGGCCGCCGCCGACGTCCGCGGCGACCGCGTACTCGTCGACGCCGCCGATGCGGAGCACCTTGCGCGGGCGTCCACCGGTCGAGACGTCGGTGCCCTCTTCCGCGAGCAACCCGTGCGACAGCAGCTGGCTGACGACGTGCGACACCGTCGACGGAGCGGCGCCGAGCAGCGTGGCGATCTCGGTGCGACTCGCGGCCTGGCCGGACGCGACGAGTTCGAGGACGCGAGCAGAGAGGTCCGTCACGACTTTCTCCAATCCGGGGGAAACAACGGTCGATCCGACCGAACACCCGGAGCCTAACCGGCGGAACGGCCCGTTCACCCTTTCGTCCGATCGGCAGAAACGCAGTTTTTACACGAAGATGTTTGTTTTTCCAACGGCTTTGGCCATTGACTGTGTGCGTGCCGCTCGGCACGCGTGCTCCACCTCCCCAGAACTCCCACGCACCAGGAGACACACATGACCAAGCCCCGCCGCTGGGCGCTCCTCACCGGAGCAGCGCTCGCCGTGAGCGCCCTGCTCGCCGGATGTTCCGGGGGCGGCTCCGCCACCTCGAACGCGAACACGGACGAGATCGACTACGCCCTCCCCGCCAACTTCACGCCCAACTGGATCCTGCCGATCGGCACCGCCGCGCACCTCAACACGAACAACGGCTCCATCGCGCAGTCGCTGTACGAGCCGCTCGTCGCGTACGACGGCTCCACCGGCAAGATCGCGTGGAACAAGGACGGCTCCGTCGCCACGGACGCGGAGTTCGCCGACGACGGCAAGAGCGTCGAGATCACCCTCGGTGACCGGCACTGGTCCGACGGCGAGGCGATCACCAGCCGCGACGTCGAGTTCTGGTTCAACCTGATCAAGGCGAACAAGGACCAGTGGGGCTCGTACTCGAAGGGCAAGGCGCCCGACAACTGGACGTCGTTCAAGGCCGTCGACGACACCCACTTCACGATCACGTTCGACAAGGCGTACAACTCGGACTGGATGCTCGCCAACCAGCTGAGCCACATCATCCCGCTGCCGCAGCACGCCTGGGACAAGACGAGCGCGAGCGCGAAGGTCACCGACGCCGACGAGACCACCGCCGGCGCGAAGCAGGTCTGGAAGTACCTGAACACCGCGGCCGGCAAGATCTCCGACTACGCCACCGACGACCTGTGGAAGACCATCTCCGGTCCCTACGGCGTGAAGGCGTTCACCACGGCCGGCAAGGTCACCCTCACCGCGAACACGAAGTACGACGGTGGTGAGAAGCCCTCGATCACGACCGTCAACCTGCTGCCGTTCACGACGGCCGATGCCGAGGTGAACGCGGTCCGCTCCGGCGAGGTCGACTACGGCTACATCAACGCCACGGACATGGACCAGGAGTCGTCGTTCACGGCGAAGGGCTACGAGGTCGAGCCGTGGACCGGCTGGGCGATCACGTACATGCCGTACAACTTCAACAACCCGGACATGGGTGCGGTCTTCAAGCAGCTGTACGCCCGCCAGGCCGTGCAGATGTCGATCGACCAGAAGTCCCTGTCGAAGGTCGTCTTCAACGGCACCGCCACCTCGACCTACGGTCCGATCCCGCAGGCGCAGGAGTCCGACTACGTCTCCGACGTGCAGAAGGACAACCCCTACCCGTTCAGCACGTCGAAGGCCAAGGACCTGCTGACCAGCCACGGCTGGGAGGAGCAGGGCGGCACGATGGTCTGCACCGACCCGGGCACGTCGGACAGTCAGTGCGGCGAGGGCGTCAAGGACGGCACGAGGTTCACCATGGGCGTGCTGTCGCAGTCCGGCTCGACCGTGACCGACAACATGATGAGCGCGATCCAGTCCTCGCTCGCGAAGACCGGCATCGGCTTCACCATCAAGACCGCGCCGGTGTCGAGCGTGCTGTCGCAGACCCCGACGTGCACGAGCGACGAGGCCAGCTGCGACTGGGACCTGTCGTTCTTCGGCACCGCGGGCAGCTGGTACTTCCCGGCCTACCCGACCGGTGAGTCGCTCTTCTCGACCGGCGGTTCGGCGAACTTCGGCAGCTACTCGAACAAGCAGGTCGACGACCTCATCGACGCGACCACCACCTCGACCGACGCCACCGCCGTGCAGGACTACAGCGCAGCGGTCGCGAAGGACCTGCCGGTGATCTGGCTGCCGAGCCCCGACTACCAGATCTCGGTCGTCAAGAAGGGCCTGTCCGGGTTCGACCAGGACTCGCTCGCCAACTTCCACCCGGCCCAGTGGAAGTGGACCAAGTAAGACCGTGACCACGGACGGGAGGCGCGGTGCGCGCCCGACGCGCACCGCGCCTCCCGTCCCTCGCACGTCTCCAATCCGACCATCGGAAGCCGCATGACCACAGCTCTCTACCTCACCAGGCGCGTCCTGCAGGCGCTCGCGGTGATCCTCATCGTCACGATCGTGGTGTTCTGCCTGCTGCACGCGCTGCCCGGCGGACCCGCCCGCGGTGTCCTCGGCGTCTCGGCCACGCCCGCGCAGATCACCGCGTTCAACCAGGCGCAGGGACTCGACCAGGCCCTGCCGGTGCAGTACCTGCGGTTCCTCGGCCGCCTGCTCACCGGTGACCTCGGCACCTCGTACACGCTCAACGAACCGGTGTCGCAGCTCATCGCCGAGCGCCTGCCGAAGACCCTCGTCCTCACCGGCATCTCCGCCGTCCTCGGCCTCGTCGTCGCGATCCCGGTCGGCATGCTCCAGGCAGCCCGCCGCAACGGCGCGGTCGACTACGCCGCCACCGCGCTGGCCTTCGTCTTCTACTCGACGCCGGCCTTCTTCCTCGGCCTCGTCCTGATCATCGTGTTCAGCCAGCAGCTGCCGTGGCTGCCGTCGCAGGCACCGAGCGGCAACACCCTCGCCGAGGTGTTCCAGGACCCGGCCGGGCTCGTCCTGCCCGTCGTCACCGGAGCGCTCGCGATGATCGCCGTGTTCAGCCGGTACATGCGGGCCTCGACCCTCGAGAACCTGCAGGAGGACTACGTCCGCACCGCCCGCGCCGGGGGAGCGTCGACGATGACGATCCTGCGCCGCCACGTGTTCCGGAACTCGCTGACGCCCGTCGTCGCGATGCTCGGCTACTACCTGCCCGTGCTGTTCGGCGGTGCCCTCGTCACGGAGCAGCTCTTCAACTACCCCGGCATGGGGCTCCTGTTCTGGAACGCGGCGCAGTCGTCGGACTACCCGACGCTGCTCGGCTGTGTCCTCGTCATCTCCATCGCGACCGTCATCGGCACCCTGCTCGCCGACGTCGCGCAGTCATTGATCGATCCCCGAGTGAAGGCGAGCCGAGCATGAGCGCCGTACAACTGGCACCCGAAGCCCCCGGCGCGCCCGTCACGGTCGCGGCCACCGGGTTCCGGCTCGCCGCCCGCCGGTTCCGCGGCAACACGCTCGCCGTGATCGGCCTGGCCGTTATCGTCGTCATCGTCCTGTTCTGCTTCGTCGGCCCGCTCCTGTACCCGACGGACCAGACCCACACCCTGCTCGAGCAGGCCAACCAGGGTCCGAGCGCCGCCCACTGGCTCGGCACCGACGCCGTCGGCCACGACGTCCTCGGCCGGCTCATGTACGGCGGCAAGGTCTCGCTCATGGTCGGCATCGCGGCCGGGGTCCTGGCCACCGTCGTCGGCACCCTCTGGGGTTCCGTCGCCGGGTACGTCGGCGGCTGGGTCGACGCGCTGATGATGCGCGTCGTCGACGCGGGCATCGCGATCCCGGCGCTGTTCATCCTGCTCGTCATCTCGGCCATCACGACCCCCGGCGTCGCCGGGCTCATCCTGATCCTCGGGCTGGTGTCGTGGCTGGTGCCCTCCCGCCTGATCCGCGCCGAGACCCTGACGCTGAAGAACCGCGACTACGTGCTGACGCTCCGCGCGATCGGCGGCTCGCACGCCCGCGCCATCGGCAAGCACCTGCTGCCGAACTCGGTGTCCACGATCGTCGTCGCCGCCACCTTCCAGGTCGCCGACGCGATCCTGCTCGTCGCCTACGTCTCGTACCTCGGGCTCGGCGTGCAGCCGCCGGCGACGGACTGGGGCGGCATGCTCTCGGCGGGACTCACCGCCGCGTACTCCGGACGCTGGTGGCTCATCGTGCCGCCGGGTCTGGCCGTGATCCTGATCGTCTGCGCGTTCAACGCCGTGGGCGACGGGCTCCGGGACGCCTTCGACGTGAGGGGCCGCTGATGACCACCGAACCGATCCTGCGAACGTCCGACCTCGGCGTCTCCTTCAGCACCGAATCCGGCACCGTGTCGGCCGTGCGGGGCGTGTCCCTGACGGTCGCCCCCGGCGAGACGCTCGCCCTGGTCGGCGAGTCCGGGTCCGGCAAGTCCACCGTGGCGCTCGCCGCGATGGGCCTGCTCTCCGGCAACGCGACCGCGACGGGCAGCGCCGAGGTCGCGGGACACCAGGTGGTGGGCGCCTCCGAACCGTCGCTCCGTGCACTGCGGGGCTCCACGGTGTCGATGGTCTTCCAGGAGCCCGCGACCGCCCTCGACCCGCTCACCCGGGTCGGCGCACAGATCGCCGAGGTGATCCGGAACCACCGCACCGTGACCGCCGCCCAGGCAGCGACCGAGGCCGTCGACCTGCTCCGTCGCGTCGGGATCCCGTCGCCGGAGCAGCGGGCGCGGTCGTTCCCCTTCCAGCTGTCCGGCGGGCAGCGGCAGCGCGTGGTGATCGCGATGGCGATCGCGAACTCGCCGAAGCTGCTCATCGCGGACGAACCGACGACCGCGCTCGACGTGACGGTGCAGGCCGAGATCCTCGAACTGCTCCGGAAGCTCGCCGTCGACACCGGCACGGGCGTCCTGCTCGTGACGCACAACATGGGCGTCGTCGCGGACTTCGCGGACCGCGTCGCGGTCATGCTGCAGGGCGAGATCGTCGAGAACGGCGGGGTCGAGGACGTCCTGCTCCGTCCGGAGCACGAGTACACCAAGCGGCTGCTCGCCGCGGTGCCGCGGCTCGACGTGGCGGGCGACCGTCCCGCCGCTCCGGTCGGCGCGGGCTCCGCTGACGCGGCGGCCGGGAGGCCCGGTGCGGCCCCGGTGGTCGACCTGCGGGCCGTCTCGGTGACCTTCGGGCGCGGGGCGCGCGCCGTCCACGCGTTGCAGGGGATCGACATCGCCGTGCACGCGGGCGAGACGGTCGGCCTGGTCGGCGAGTCCGGCTCCGGCAAGTCCACCGCGGCCCGGGTGGCGCTCGGGCTCATCAAGCCGACGTCCGGCACGGTCTCGCTGTTCGGGCAGGACCTGCGCAGCGCCAAGGGTCGTGACCGTCGGGCGCTCCGGTCCGGCATCGGCGTCGTGCTGCAGGACCCCGTGGCCTCGCTCGACGCCCGGATGTCCGTCGCGGAGTGCATCGCCGAACCGCTCGCCGTGCACCGCCGTGGCATGTCGTCGGCGGATCGTCGCCGCCGGATCGACGAGGTGCTCGACGCCGTCCGGCTGCCGCGGACCCTGGCGTCCCGGGCCCCGCGTGAGCTCTCGGGTGGGCAGCGCCAGCGGGTCTCGCTGGCCCGTGCCCTGGTGCTCGAGCCGCGGTTGCTCGTCGCCGACGAGCCGACCTCGGCGCTCGACGTCAGCGTGCAGGAGACCGTGCTCGAGGTCCTCGGCGAGCTGCAGGACGACCTGGGCTTCGCGTGCCTGTTCGTCTCGCACGACCTGGCCGTGGTGCAGCACTTCGCCGAGCGCGTCGTCGTGATGCGCCAGGGGGTCGTCGAGGAGCAGGGCACCACCGGCACGACGCTCCTGCACCCCACCACCGACTACACCAGGCGCCTGCTCGCCGCCGTGCCCGTGCCGGACCCCGTCCTGCAACGGCAGCGGCGGACCGAGCGCCTCGCGTCGCTCGCGGCGGTGACCGCGTGACCCGGGTGATCGCCGGCGTCGACGTCGGCGGCACGAACACCAAGGTCGTCCTGACGACCCCGGACCTCGAGGTCGTCGACCGCGTCGACCTGCCGACGCCCGCCCACGCGGGCGGGGCGGCGATCGTGACGGCCGCCGTCGGGGCGGTGACGGGCCTGCTCGTCCGGCACCGGGCCTCCTTGGCGGGTGTCGGGGTGGGCGCGGCCGGCGTGGTCGACGCGGCCACGGGCACCGTCCTGGTGACGGGCAACTCGTTCACCGGCTGGGCCGGTTACGGCGTGACCCGCGCGGTCACCGACGCCCTCGGCGTGCCGGCGACGCTCGACAACGACGTGAACGCGTTCCTGCTCGGCGAGATCGCCACCGGCGCCGTCGCGGGGGAGTCCGACGTGCTCGGGATGACCCTCGGCACCGGAGTCGGCGGTGCGTTCGTGCTCGGCGGACGGCTGTTCGCGGGGCCGCGCGGCGCCGCCGGTGAGATCGGCCACGTGCCGGGCTTCGGCGACGCGCTGTGCACCTGCGGACAGGTCGGGCACCTCGAGACCATCGCGGGCGCCCGCGGCATCGCCGACCGGTACGCCGAACGATCCGGCCGGCGGCTGTCGGCGCGCGACGTCGCGGTCGCCGCACGTGCCGGTGACACGGACGCCGCGGCCGTGTTCCAGGCCGCGGGATGGGGACTGGCGCGCGCCGCCCTGCTCACCGCTGGCATCCTCGACGTCACGACGATCGTGATCGGGGGTGGCATCGCGCGGTCGTGGGACCTGCTCGAACCGACCATCACCGCGGCGATCGCGGCCGAGCCCCCGGTGAGCGGCGCGACGATCCGCCTGGCGCAGTCGACCCTCGGGTCGGACGCCGTCGCGCTCGGCGCCGCGTCGCAGGTGCGCGCGCTGGTGCTCGAGGCCGAGCCGGCGTAGCGGCCGGCTCGGCGGCAGCCGGGGTCAGCGCACCCAGACGACGATGCCGCGCAGGTCGTGCAGCACCGCCGCCAGGCCCGCACGCAGGGCGCGGTCGGCGCGCTCCTCGGTGAAGGTGGACGGGTCGTAGTGGCTCGACGGCCCGAGTCCCTCGCCGCGGAAGCCGCCGCCGGTCCAGTCCGCGGCCGTCACGTTCGACGTCGGCTCGGCGATCTCGGCGCCGACGACCAGGAACTGCTGGTGCAGCGCGGTCGGCGACACCGCGGCGAGCGGGTCGACCATGTGGTTGCCGACGCTGATCACCAGGTCGGACCGCTCGTCGATCGCCCGGGTGACCGCGGCGATCCGGTCGTCGGCGTCCGTGGCCGACACCGTCGTGACGGTGACGTCCTCGTCCGCCGCCCACGCCGCGACGGCGTCGAGCAGGGTCCGGGTCGGAGCGTCCTCGGCGTCGCCGGCGTCCGACAGGAGCACGACGTCGTAACCGTCGGGGGCGTGCACCCCGGACCACGAACCCGGCTCCGGGTGGATGGTGGCCTCGGGGGCCGGCGGCCGCGTCGGGTCGGAGAAGCCCGCGCCGAGGGCGCCGGCCGTGGCGTGCGCCGTCGCCGACGTGCCGGTGCCGGCGTCGGTTCCGGCTCCTGCGTCGGTCCCGCCGGGCGTCGCCGAGCACCCGGCCAGCACGGCGGCGCCGGCGCCGACGAGGGCGACGGCGGTCAGCAGGACGGTCGTCCGGGCGGCGAGGCGGGTCACTGCATCATCGAAACACGTCGGTGCGCCCCACCGGGCCGACTCCGGCGGCTGTCCGACACCTGTCCCACTGCTGGTCACCACCTGTTCACCTGCCGGTCGTCCGAGGGCCGGATCGTCTGCGCGTGCCTTCCGGAACCTCCGTCGCGCTCCTGCGCCCCCGCCCCGTCCGTCCGTCCCGCGCCGCCGCGCTGATCGCCCGGGTCGTCGCCGTGCTCCTGCTGCTCGGGGTGGTCGTCGTCGGCGTGCTGGCCGGGGCGTCGCCGGCATCGGCGCACGGCTTCAGCTCGGTCGTCTACGCGAAGGTGACGTCGACGGAACCGACGGTCGTGCACGCGGAGCTCGGGCTCGAGTACGACCTGATGCTGGTGTCGGTCGCCACCAGCGAGCACGACGACCCCCTGCACACGCAGGGCCAGGCGGCCTGGGACGACGGCGACTTCCCCGGCATGGTGTCGGCGGCGGAGGCGCACACCGACGCCATCGGGAAGTACGTGTCCGACCGGTTCACGGTGGCGGGGGCCGGCGGGCAGCGCTGCACGGCCGTGCTCGGGAAGACCGTGACGGTCGACCTGCAGGACGAGGTGCCGTACGCCCACGTGACGGCCGACTTCACCTGCCCCGAGCCGTCGGAGACGCAGACCGGACACGTCGTCCGTTCGACGCTGTTCCCGGACAGCGAGACCTTCGTGCGGGACACCAAGACGATCGTCACGTACGACGTCGACGCGAAGCAGGGGTCGGCGACACTCGACGCCGCGCAGCCGTCGTTCTCGACCGAGCAGTCGGCGGGGCAACGCTTCTGGGAGTTCTTCCGCCTCGGCGCCGAGCACCTGCTGACCGGGATCGACCACATCCTGTTCCTCGTCGCGCTCATCGCCGGTTCACGCCGTCTGCGCGAGGTGGTCTACACCGCGTCGGCGTTCACGATCGCGCACTCGATCACGTTCATCCTCGCCGCGCTCGGGGTGGTGAGCCCGCCCGCCATCGTCGTCGAGCCGCTCATCGCCCTGTCCATCGCGGCAGTGGCCGGCTGGTACCTGTGGCGGCTCTGGCGGCGCCGGTCGCGGGCGGACGAACTCGTGGTCGGTACGCACGGGCACTTCTCGCTCGACCGAGCCGGCTGGACGCGCCTGGCCGTCGTCTTCGCGTTCGGGCTCATCCACGGACTCGGGTTCGCCGGGGCGCTGGGCATCCACGAGGCGTTCTCGTGGCAACTGCTCGTGTCGCTCCTCATCTTCAACGTCGGCATCGAGGCGGTGCAGCTCGCGATCATCGTCATCGTGTTCCCGCCGCTGTCCCTCCTGCGCCGGAAGGCCCACCGCGTCTCGCTCTGGGTCACCGGAGCCGTCACCGCCGGGGTGTTCGTGATGGGGATGATCTGGTTCGTCGAGCGCCTCGCTGCAGGATGACCACGACTTGTCACTCAGCGTTTACCAAGACGTTTCGCAGTGCATGCAGAGTCTTCCCTGCTGCACCATCCCACGTCTGAGAAACGGACCACCATGAGTCTCCTGTCCGGCGCCACCACACGGCGCAGAACCACCACCCTCCGCGTGTGCGGAGCCGTCCTCGGGGCCGCGCTCATCGCCGGCGCCTCGATGGTCGGCACGAACGCCGCCACCGCGGCGACGAACACCCCCACCACCAACATCTCCACCGGCGGCCCGATCCACATCCTGCTGGGCGTCGGCGCCACCGAGAGCCAGCGCATCGCCTCGTGGTACTTCCCGACGAACG
>Ga0153924_1001771_pt1 | contig 10070 bp, 7 predicted proteins | sample TSNJ008MetaG_FD_104709 | JGI IMG/M metagenome (GOLD analysis project Ga0153924, IMG submission 104709) | Attine ant fungus gardens microbial communities from New Jersey, USA - TSNJ008 MetaG | ecosystem: Host-associated > Fungi > Mycelium > Unclassified | place: USA: New Jersey, Wharton State...
CGAGGCAATTTTGCTAGAACTCGCAATCGAGCAGGACGTATTTTCTGTCTCATTGCCCGTTCTCTCTCGCGCAGTGTCAATATGGCTCTGGGTGGTTTCTATCGACGTTTGCGGGCCAGAAGAGGCGGTTTAGTTGCCAATAAGGCCTTGGCTCGCAAGTTAGCTTCCTTTTTCTGGCGCCTTATGGTTCATGGCTTCTCTTTTGTTGAAAAGGGTCTCAAGGATTATGAGCATAAAGTTGCTCAATCCGAACAACGTCTTCTCTCTAAATTAGCTCGTACTCATGGCTTCTCTCTGATCCCTATTTCTTCTTAATTTTCCCACTGTTCATGGGCAGAACCCAAGACCGCCAAAGTCTCGAATTGCGGTCCCAAGAAACTGGGAGCAGGGGCAAAGAGCCCTCCAAAATCAGGCCCAGTTCCTGGGCAGGTCAAACAGCCAAAAAAAGCTGCAGATTCATCCCATGAACAGTATAAATTCTCTACTGTTACTGGGCAGACTCCACAGCCAAAAAAGCTGCGAATTGATCCCATGAACAGTGTAAATGCTCTACTGTTACTGGGCAGCACCCAAGATCGCCAAAGTCTCGAATTGCGGTCCCAAGAAACTGGGAGCAGGGGGCAAAGAGCCCTCCAAAATCAGGCCCAGTTCCTGGGCAGTTCGTAGTTCGACCACCAACCACGGACCAATTCACCAGAGACCACAATAAAAATACGTGGGACCAAAAATATGTGCCAACTGTCACTGGTAAAAGGATGCTAATGGGTTGAGGTTTATAGTTAAAATCGTATAAAATGATTACACCTTTGTCGCCCTTTTGGCTTGAGACTTTGTTGCAAACGTTTGTCCGGCAACTGTCGGATTGCGGCGTCCTCCTTTGTTGCTCAGTCGGTCGAGTATCTCAGCGGATATTTTCTCTCCTTTGCTCCTCGAGTGACATCCGCAATTCTCGCAATCGCTCCTCGTCTCCTCTTACTTTGTTAACAGTCCCATAATCAGATGCGCCTTCTGACGTTGTCATGAGGTGATCAATGAGCAATCCCGTCGTTCCCAAAATTGAACCATTGGATATTTGTGGCTCCGAACGCAAAAATTTTTGTGGTTGAGCTGGGGATGCAAACTGTGTCCCTTGCGGAATTTCGGTTGCTTCCAGCTGAGGGGCTCGCTCTTTGCTCCTTCACACAAGCGAAATTAAAAAGCGATCCCTCCTTGAAGGAATTTTGCTATGACCAATTGAAGGCAATTCTTTATCAATGGCGAAAAGAGAAAAAAATCAAAAGAGGGAAAAAACTCATCATTGGCTTACCCTCTCAAAGCTTACTCATCCGATTTTTAAAATTACCGGGGGCAACCTTTCGGAATGTTCAAGCCGTGATGGGCTTTGAAGCACAGCAAAACATCCTTTGCCCGCTCCATGAAATTATTTGGGACTACCAAATCATTGCTCCACCCTCCGAGGGGACTTGGGAGGTGATATTAGTTGCTACAAAAGCTGCCTTATTTTCGAGATTGAAGCAGACTATTATGGAAGCCGGCTTTCTTATTGAAACAGTGGATGCTGCACTGCTGGCCCTTTATAATGCCTTTCGGTTTAACTATGCCGACACCAAAGGATGCTCCTTGATAATCGAGTTTCGAAGCGACTCCACCAATCTGATTTTTTCCGAAAACGGAAAATTCTTTATCCGTGCCATTCGATGTTCCTTCCCTTCCACTGCCCACCTGTCGACTCCTTTTCCTATTGCGCATAAAATTTATGTTTCGTCCAATTTTGATCTGCCACTGAAACAAATCCAAAAGGAAATTATATCCTCAGTTTCCTTTTACTGTAATCAGCAAGGGGGCTCTCCTCCTATCCGCATCTTCATCTGTGGAACCGGAGAATTAAACATTCTCCAAGAAGGTCTTAGAGAAGAGCTTCAGATGGAGATCAACATTTTTGATCCGATGCGAAATGTACAAGCAACCGCTGGTAGCAGAACGGCTTTGCTTTCCTCACTCGGATCCATCGTGGGATTGGCGACGCGTGGATTAAAAAATGTGCCCATTGAAGTGGACCTCCTTTCTTCCGAAACCATTCGCGAAGCAACTCGGCTTCGAAGAAGACCATTTCTCATGGCCGCCGGTTTTTGTCTGATTCTAACACTCGCAAGTAGCTGGTTCTATTTTTCTAGAGCCATTGCACTAAAAACAAGAGTCCTCAAAAGGGCGGAAGCCCAATTACTTGCTTTGAAAACTCGGGACGACCAATTCCAAAAGCTTCGGAGTGAAAATGAACAATTAACACTTCGCTTAGAACCTCTTCTCAACGTAATTCGGAAGCGTGCCGTTTGGCCTACCCTAATCAATACATTAGAAACGAGTCTGCCTGCCAAATATATTTGGATTACTCGATTGGAGCCCGTGGTTAAAAACCAGCCGATCTTTCTTTCCCCATTTGAATGGAATAAAGAAAAAAAGCCGCATGATCCCTTGCCAACTAGTGACCAGCAACATTTGCTCATTGAGGGACTTTATTTGGAGAATCCTCAGCAAGCAAAAGTAGTGGACCAATTTGTCGAAAATCTCGCCCAGTCCGCTTTTTTTTTAATTTCAGACAAAGCCAAAGTTGTCCATTTGCGAGACACACCGGATGGCGAACATTGGGCTTATCGTTATAGACTCGTACTCCCATTAAATTAGAATGATGAATTGGAGACATTTTTTTCCTCCGATTTCTGGTACGGCTATCGTGATGGCAATCCTTGCAATAGAAATGGGTGCTGTCCTTTCTGCTTATAGAAACTACAACGCGGTTTCAAAACAGTTAGACAACGTATGGATTCGCATACAAGAGTCCCACATCCCTTTATCTTCCTTTTCCCAGATCCAAGCACAAAGTGAAGAGTACATCCACGAGGCTGCTCAACTCATCGAAATGCTTCCTCAATTTTCGACGCAAACGCTCACTCCCCAGCTATTCCAAGACAAACTCCGAGAGCGTGTATCCGCCATCATTACGAAAGCAAGCGAGGCTCAGATTATTTTTCCCGCAAATTTTTATCTTGGATTCGACTCCTATCGAGCGACTTTACCACCGCAGAACATGATATCTGAATTAGATCAGGAATTAGAAACCATTTTCATCCTGGTCAGCCAATTGATAGATTTCCGAATATTCGATATATCTGCAATTTATCGTTTTCCTGCCGATGACGAATCCTCAACACAAATCTCCCGGCCCTCAAAACAATGCAGGCTCTTTGATCTTTGCTTTACCTCAGATCAAAAAGCCCTCCGCGGCATCTTAAACTTCATTCTAAAATGTCCGCATCTCATTAGTGTTGAGGCAATGCAAGTGACTTCGCAATCCGGCAATCCACCTAAAAAAGACGATGTCAATTTCGACAACACGCCGATGCAGCTCCTTACTAGCCAGGGCGACGGATCAGCACCGCGAACAATCAAACTCCTTTTTGAAAAAGAAAAATTGATGGTGACCCTTCGCATAGCGATACCGATTTTAAAGCAATATCAAAAGGAGATGTTCTGGGGCTAATCCGTTTATTTCGATTAGTTAACGTAGATCTAATAATATTATTATTGTTGCGATGGAATGCTGAAACAAATGTTCGGATTTTTGCTCGACTCTGAAAGTATAAAAGAGTAGACCTATTACTTCTAATACTATTCGAATACGACATGCAAACTCCCTTTTCCGGTATTCCGAAAATTCCTTATGAAGGTTCTAAATCCAAAAATCCTCTTGCTTTTAAACATTACAATCCCGAAGAAATTGTAGAGGGAAAAACTATGAAGGAGCATCTTCGCTTCTCCGTAGCATATTGGCACACCTTCAGAAATTCTCTTGCTGACCCCTTTGGAGTTGGGACAGCGATTCGCCCATGGGAGGATGGGTCTGAGTCTATTGAAAATGCCAAAAATCGGGTGCGAGTTGCTTTTGAATTCATCGAAAAGCTGGGTGCCCCCTTTTACGCCTTTCATGATCGTGATGTTGCTCCGGAAGGAGCGACTTTGGCGGACTCAAATCGCAATTTAGATGCAGTTGTTGAAGTGTTAAAAGAAGAGCAACAGAAGACGGGAGTGAAGTTGCTCTGGGGGACGGCTTGCCTCTTCGCGCATCCACGTTATGCTCACGGAGCAGCAACCAGCCCAGATGCAGCTGTCTATGCTTATGCGGCGGCTCAAGTAAAAAAAGCCCTGGAAGTAACCCACGAACTAGGAGGAGAAGGCTACGTCTTTTGGGGAGGGCGTGAAGGATATTCGACGCTTTGGAACACAGATATGAAACGTGAGCTCGATCACCTAGCCCGCTTTTTGCACATGGCCGTGGACTATAAAGCCAAAATAGGTTTTTCCGGAGCTTTCTATATTGAACCTAAACCGAAAGAACCCACCAAGCACCAATACGACTTTGATGCTGCAACATGTTTAAATTTCCTTCGGGAATATCAGCTTCTGCCTCATTTTAAACTCAACTTGGAAACGAACCATGCCACCCTTGCTGGACATACTATGTTTCACGAATGCGAAGTGGCCGCTGTAGCGGGAGCGTTGGGGTCCATCGATGCTAACACGGGCGATGAGCTTCTTGGATGGGATACAGATCAATTCCCTTCCAATCTTTATTTAACCACTCAGATCATGCTGATCGTGCTGAAATATGGTGGATTTCGTACGGGTGGTTTAAATTTCGACGCTAAAGTCCGTCGCGAAAGTTTTGAGCCTATCGACCTGTTTTATGCTCACATTGGCGGAATGGATGCTTTTGCCCGAGGGCTCAAAATTGCAGCTGCTCTTCGTGCGGATGGAAGAATAGCCGAAATCATTGAGAATCGTTATCATTCTTGGGACTCCGAAATCGGAGCCGAAATTGAATCGGGCCGAAGCAATTTCGAGCAACTAGAAAAGTATACACTTTCGCATGACCGTTTGCATTCCCTTGCCAGTGGCCGGCAGGAATTAATTGAAAACATCATCAACGAATTTTTATAGCGAGTTTACCTGCTATGTAGACCTCACAAATTAGAGAAACTGGCCCTGACAAAGGAGCTTACGGAGTTGACAGGACTTTTCCAAAAGATCCTCATATTTTTCACACTCTCTCTCTGTGGGGTGAACACGGGTGTTTTCATTAGGCTGTACAAATCGGATGGCAAGTTCTTGAAGAGAAGAAGAGGGGTCGGCTGACCACCCCGCTTGGATAGCCGCTCCTAGCCCAGCACCTTCACTGTTTTGCAAACAAACTACAGAAGTCTGAAAAACAGCTGCACAAATCTGTCTCCAGAACGCACTCTTACTTCCACCGCCAGTGAGGCGGATTTCTGTTGGTGCAATTCCCAATTCACGAAAACGTTTCAGACCATATCCTAGACCCATGATTACCCCTTCCACGGCAGCTCGAGCTAGATGACCTTTTGTTAAATTTTGAATTGTGATTCCGTGTAGTACTCCTGAGGCATGCGGTAGATTGGGGGTGCGTTCTCCATTCAAATAGGGTAACAACAACAATCCTTCTGCACCGGCGGGTATAGAAGCGGAATTTTCATCATAGAGGTCATAACTCCATTCAAATAGAGACCGTATGCGCTCTGTGACTAACGTAACATTCATCGTACAAATGAGTGGCAACCAGGCATCGGTACTGTCGCAGAATGCTGCCACTTCCCCTTGCGGGTCGAGGACTGGTTTTTCTGAATAAGCAAATAGAGTTCCCGAGGTTCCTAAACTTGCGGTGACGCATCCAGCGTGGAGATTTCCTGTTCCAATAGCGGACATCATATTATCCCCGCCACCGGAGCTTACAATAGGCATTTCCGGCAGCCCCCAGCGGCTTCCGAGCTCTTTGCGGAGGATGCCTGCAGATTTCAGGGAAGAATGCAAAGGCGGTAACTTCTCGATTAAATCGGGAGCGAGGAAGTCGCACACTGGGCGACACCATTTACGGGATCGAACGTCCATGAATGCCGTACCGGAGGCGTCTCCATATTCCATGCCGAATTCCCCTGTCAGCCAAAAATTTAAATAATCGTGTGGAAGAAGAACGGTCCGCGTTTTTTTCCAATTTTCCGGCTCATTTTCTCGAAGCCAAAGGATTTTGGGGGCCGTATATGCCGGTAACATGTTGGCAGTTCCTAGCAAGGCAAAGAGCCGGTCTGTACCGCCAAAATATTCTGTAATCTCAGCGCATTGAAAAACTGTACTGGAATCGCACCATAATTTAGCGGGGCGCACCACATTGTTTTGAGCATCCAGTGTGACCAATCCATGCTGCTGTCCGCTGATACCAATGGCTTTTACTCTTTTCTTGAGTGATCCTAATTGCTGCAACACAGACGATACCGTAGTTTCTGCGGCTGCGGTCCAATCCTGGGGATGTTGTTCCATGCTGCCGGGCGGTAGATGGGGAATGAAGGCGTAAGGTTGATGAGCGGAGGCGAGAATTTTACCCGTTTCCCAATCTAGAGCTAGCGTCTTGGTGCTTTGGGTACCGCAGTCAATGCCGAGAGAAATCATGAAAATATGCTAGTCGAGTTTCTCATTTTTGAAATCACATCCTTTGCCTTGATCCAACAATGATTTCAGTCAAAGCGATGGTTCCTCGAGGAACGCCGAACTACGAACCACGAACCACATTTATTCCAATTGCAAGATATCTGGGGAATACAGAAGGCGGCAGATGTGCGGAGCTCCCCGTTCTGCTTGGACAGGCGAGGATCGATGGGCTTCTTGAAGTGGATCAATTTCCGAGAGAGAACGCCGTTTGGCGCCGTATTTAAAATTCAAACCGGTTAATAACTCGATTTCGTGAATAGTTGTTTGGTAAGTTTCGAAGTGTCCGAATGGAACTTCTGAAACAAGTTCGAATCCGAATTTATCCAGTGTTTCTGCTTGGCTGAGGAGATAGGCAGTCGCAAACAACTTCTTTTTGGAATTTACCGCTGCGACTATTTTCCAAAAAGAAACAGGATACTGAATATTTTTATATTCGGGATCATCAGCGGCCAAAACCGGACCGGTAATAATTTGGGCCTTAAATCCACTAGCCTCAACGCAGCCTTCAAGAATATAATGTTCTAATTCGAACCAAAGGGGCGTGTCGTCTCCTTTTTGATTAAATTGTGAATGCATGGGCACGCAATTCGTCCAGGAGCAACTGTCCTGCGCGGCCTGGAGGGCTTCTTCCGGTGTTCTTCCCCAGCGAACATCTTTATGCCTGGAAAGGTGGCCTCGATCGAATTGATTATTTGCATAAAACCATTCATCCAGCTGATACTTTCTTGGAATTCGCTCATCCCAGCGCCATTGATCGGCGCGCGGCCCGAGGCTCCAGCGATGACTAAAATGAACATTAGCGGCACTATAGAAAGCAAAGCGACGTGACTTGCTGAGAGCGACGGAAAAGTGAGTGTACTTCAGCTCGGTTTCATCAGTTTCCTGGTTATTTTGATTGAATAGCTTCGCAGCATCTTGGAGGAGATTGGCGTTCAAGTCCGGAAGCCAGACTGTATACTCGGGTCCCAGAAAATTTTCATCGAATCCGCTCCGTTGAATCGATTGATTTATCTGAAACATCGGCGGCCGGATAGATCGAGAACGTGTTTCCACTGTGGAAGGCAACTGATCAGTCTTTCCGGATCGTGAAATGAGGGTGAGATCCAGACGGAGGGGAATAGTCACTTGTGCAATTGCGTCGGAACCGAGCGGTTCTGTCGATTGAAAATGAGAAATAGGCAACGAGGGAGGTGGAGAAGGCGGTGTCTCGACAGCATTTTGCAGAAAGATCGGCTGTAACAACGGGTGGTTGGGAAGAGCAGTTGCTAGAAATTCCAGGATCCGACTACTCCGGATGCCCTCATTGGCAATCCAATGGATGAGGGTTTCATCCATTGTTTCTTCGTCGTAATCACGACCATCGCGAGTTTGGATCCGTCCATTTCGTATCTTTGGGATGCCTGAGTGATGAAGCGCCACTACAAACCAATCGTTATTAAATACCGGCGAACCTGACGAGCCACCCAGCGTATCAGTCGAATACCAGAGCACATCGTCTCCCCGGTGAAGAAGGCGATTGTCGCGAACACAGATCTGTTTGCGTTCCCCATTAGGATGTTGAATAATGGTCAACCACTCTCCATCAAGAACCTTACCCAACTTACCAATTAACGGAAGTACTCCAAACTCCTCTAAACTTCTCTTGTGAGAATTCGACTCCACGGCGACGATGCTGAAATCCAATTCTTGGGAAGTAAAAAAGAGCTGGTCCGGGCGAAGTCCAAAAATGACAACTTCCTTTGGCTTGCCAGCCACATCTCGCTCGTATTGGAAATGAACCTCCGAATGGGTGGAGACGTTCGCGTCGGGCAACACATGGTTGTTGGTGATAAATACGCGGGGTGCAATAAGAAATCCAGTTCCCCAGCCCACGGTATTCCCCGATTTGTCTACAATGTGGACACGCGCTACTGAGCGGGCTGCTTGGGTTCCACGTTCCAGATAATTGATGCTCATTAGCTCATTCCCGTTAATGATCCGTTCAAATGTGTGCCAGGCGGCTTGGTCATCCTTCATCGAATCCTGAAGGAAATCACGACGCCGTTCTAATTGATCGTGGGTTGAAAGGTCTCGCGGGGTTTTATTCCGAAGCTCATCACGCAATTCACGAGGATCGAAATCGAGCCTTTTTTCCGCTTTTTGTATTTGTTCTGCTAGAATACTCATATCGTAAAAATTTCAGCGTTAACTATATAATAACATCTCCCTTTTGGAAATGCGTGTCTATCCATAGGATGTAAGGCGGAGAAAATACAACAGCCATTAAACGAAATCGCAAACTGCTTTTCAGTTACAAAAAAACAAAATTATAAGCATTTATCCCTATCCCATAAGAAGTTATGAAATTTTTTGCTTGATTGCCGATTGGGTTTGCGCTCTAACTCGTTCGTGGTAGTTCACTTGGCCTCGTCGGTTGAGTTCCCGGCGGGGCCGCTTTTTTGGGGTTCTATATCCAATATCTGCTTACTTTCGGGCGGGAGTATACGGAGTGATTTTTTGACCAGGCGATCTATAGCGAAAGGCCTATCATCTGCACGCAATTGTTGGTAGTGGCGCTAATTTCTCCAATAAAAGGCGGACAATAAATTGACTCATGTTGCACATAGAGCCATCAGCCATCCCTTCGTTGGAGAGTTGGATAGCCTCTGAGGCGACTTAAGCGGCGGTTAGGAATATCGGTGGAATCATTGGATCTTTGGAGCCAATTATTCCACTATTATTTGAGTGGCCGTGTTCTTTTAGGTTCTAGAGAGGGGATGCATTACGAGAAGAAGTGATGTTGCCTTAGAACGTAGAGACACTCTGTCGTGTAGCAGGCAAATCAGTAATTTGCGGATCGGCTAATAAGACATCCCCATTGTCGCAATTGGTCAACAAATGAAACCAGTAGCGACAAGTAATGAGCTTGCATGGGCAGCTGTTAATCCTCTAACTCGATTTGGATGCCTCCCATTGCCTTCGCAGCGAGATTATACAGCCATCCGCCAATAAGGACGGTTAGAAAACCCGCTATTACGTATACAAGGATAATCAAAGGTAACCAAACAAATATAATGCTGATTCCAGTCAATGCACCACTAGAATCCGGCTGAGCCATCATGATTACCGCTATCAATGGAGGAAACATGATTGAAGCCATTCCGTAAATAGCTGCTGCGATCTTTGCAGATTTCAAGGGAGCAATCCATTTTATGCCAGTACATTTGATCGGGTTTACTTATGCCGATCAAAAAATTGTCTTAGGAGGAGGCCTTTGGGGAGAGTGTATGACCAAAAGCGCTTGGCTGTTTTACAGGGGAGGACAGCCGATTGTTGTCGATACCACAATTTAAGCAGCGACTGGTTTTCCTTTCAACGGAACAAACCGAATCTCAACGCGACGGCCAAGCACTTCGGCAATGCGATTGAGCATAGCGAGAGAATGTCCTTCGTAGTCTGCATCCTCCAGTCGACAAATAACGGATGCTGTCGTTCCAACCATTTTAGCCAACTGTCGCTGTGTTAACCCGGATTGA
>Ga0153924_1001773_pt1 | contig 10063 bp, 9 predicted proteins | sample TSNJ008MetaG_FD_104709 | JGI IMG/M metagenome (GOLD analysis project Ga0153924, IMG submission 104709) | Attine ant fungus gardens microbial communities from New Jersey, USA - TSNJ008 MetaG | ecosystem: Host-associated > Fungi > Mycelium > Unclassified | place: USA: New Jersey, Wharton State...
AGCCCAAAGAGTCTTAGTTCTTATCATCTATGCTTCACGTTTGTAAGCTATCAGTTACAAAATGCATCTGAAAAAAATACGTAGTGGTTATCTGGTATTTATCATTCTCATTGACGGAAACATATTTTTGCTGAAGGCCTTTTGTCACTTGATGAAGACATAAAATATTGTCATTAGCAACAGGATGTTCCCGGACCGGCATGCCTATACACTAATGAATGCTGATCCAATTTCTACACATCAACACAACTCTGATGTTCGTATCTTGCACTTCTGAAAGCTTGGGTTTAAAAGATCGGACACTCGCCGATAAAAGAATATCGTCAACGAATTTCTTCTTCCACTACGTCTGATCTCATGGGTTCGTAGGTGGAACCTACTCGACGTTTCTTATTTTGGTAACGCCACGACACCTATTTCAGATTGAATGCATTCTTGAGTACCCTGCGGATATATCTATCTCTGGGGTCGAGTACCCGTCGGGTGAGTACCTTTGCAGTCATTTCTCTATGATCATGATTTAGCCATTCATTTAAATATACCGTAACTGTTTCGTTTCGTAAATTAACCCCCACTTGCTTGCTTTCTGGTCTCGTACTCACTCCTCACACGTGCCGTTGTTGACCGATCTCATTCAACCTACGGCAGCCGCATGTCGTCGTGCATGTCGTCCTGCCTGCAAACCTCAGTCTATATCATGTGAAGTCTCGTTGTCGACATCGAAGTGTTGCAGGGCTCTGAGGTAACGTACATACTATGATTACACTGAACTGAAGTATACTAAGTCAATGCGAACCAAGATATGAACCAAGATATCGGATATGAGTCCAAACACGTATAAGCTGATGTCCATAAAGTCCCTCAGTTCCATTCCTGCTGCGCGTACACACCCAAGACAGCACTCGACAAGACTGGGGAGTACAGCTGGGTATCAGCTGCCGTATACACCTTGTCTTTCTGCACACTGTTAACAATCTCAAGCAATTGATCCTGAATGAAATCGACAAATACGAAATCAATCGGTGTATCAGATGTCACACCGGACGGCGGATCTGAGGCAAGGAAATCCGGGGGGTTGAAGAAAGGAAGGGCAACATGGAGGGTATCATCGCCTACACCAGGGCAAGACTACCGAGAGGAAATGAAGATTAGTTTTTATAAGATCAAGAAAGAAAACTCAAAGTACTGACATCCTTCGTCACATACCCAAGGGTCAAGTTCGCAGACGTTGCCCTCCTCTCCATACCAGTCGACCTATCCATCATTCCCATCATCCATGCTTTGTAGACGCCCTCGACGTCTCCTTTTGCATATCCCTTTATTGATTCATAGTGGCTAAGACCACTGGTGGAGGTTGGGGTCCTCCTTTCATTAGCACCTGCCTTGTTCAAAGTATTCACAGTCGTTTCAGCAACGCTGAGCGGGACATTTGACAAGAAACGGAAAGAGTCCATAAACGGTGAAACGGTCAACTGATCATTCTTGGTGAAAGGTCCAGCGTACAGATCGAATCTTAAAGAGCCCGAATTGGTGATAAACAATGCAGGCTTGGAGGCTTCACTGTTGTTAAGCTGGAGTGCTACAGGCATGACTTTACTAATGAAAAGGGAAAAGAGGGAGCTGTTTGAGGGGTATGGTACTCTAATTTTTATCTTTAGATCGGCAATGAAGTGTGATTATCAATCCAACCTACGTGAAGAGCTTGTAATCTTGAGGCGCAGTCCCAAACTGAGCACTGAGGTCGAAGCGAGAGCTCAGTTCCTGGAGGCCGCTGGAAATTTGTTCGCCTAGAGATGTGTCAAAGTCGTGTCCATTTGTTTTAGTGTGGAACTTGATGCTGGAGTTGGTTTTCAGAGTAAAAAATTAGGTAGGGGGAGCATACTTCATATGTGATGCGATTGGTATCAAGGTATCTTCTGCTGAATTGGATAGCTTCTTTACTACCCTTTTTGTCCAGCTTGGCACCTGATTCAAAGGTCACACGGGAGCATGGGATCGATAGTATGATACACACTCAGCCAACCTGCGAAAACGTTCAAATCCATCACCATCTGATTTCAAAGGACATACCAACTGTTTCCATGTAACGGCCGCTTTCCAGTGACATAGACCTTTGGTCAAGTTGTACTGATCGCACGTTTCATCTAGGGATCAGATCAATACATTGTTACAGCTGTGATACGCACTACAATCGCGAATGTGGGTGTGACCTGGACAAAGACCTCAGTTTCTTGCATACCACTGGACAGAGTGATACTGACCTCCGAGGATTAGAATGGGAGTTGTTGCGTGGATAGCACGAATGGCGTTGAAAACAAGCGGCCCTAGATTCAATTTCATTTTAATTGCTGGTGTCCACATCAAGAAAAGTGCTGACAATTATCACGGGAGACTGGCATGTGCCTGACAAGCATTTTAGCGTGACATGCCATGGAAGATTTGGGATGAGCTCACCCAACGAGTAGAAACACATCAGGTTCATCCTGAATCGCGTCCTTAAACTAGAAGTAGATAAACGGCTGTACACATTACAAGTCATATCAAGCCACTTGCCCAGGTTTCATTAACCATATTAGCAACTGATTGCACTGTCGTGCCAACGTCATTGTCCGTGAAATCATAGAGAACACCAAGAGCAGTAATCTTGCGACCGCTGGTGCATGGTTAGGTTGGTGATAATGAATGTCAGCATACTCACTGCTCGGTTTGGAATTTTACGAAACGGTCTGCAATTGATGAATCAGTTATCTTCAGAAGATTGATTGAACATGAAGTCGACATACCGCCCACTGGTACACTGACATTTTGCCCACACAGCGTCGGAATGGTGATATTCACGTTAGATGAGAGGTAACGTCCGTTCAGTGCAGGAACGAAGTTTTGGTACCTTCGGAAGTGGTCCATTGAGTGTATCTGTCCTGTCAATGAACCAAGATACGCACATATCAAGTGTATTGTTGTAGATATATAATTCATGGCTGATTCACAGCATAAATGCGCTAGGTTTCCAGAGCTCAATCCATAGACTCACTTTCCAATGACCATAACATCATAGGGAAGCTTCTTGATAAATTTATTGGCCTATGCTTGATGTAAAGAGCTGAGCAAGGAAATAACGAGGATTTAAACATACATCATGGGCGTCAACTCCACCAGGTGGAAATCCATCAGTGAGTCCAGTACCTATATCACCTTTCAGCTGATATGAATCATTAACGAACCGAAGCCACTTTCCATCATGTAAATCCCCACTATCAACTAACAGCAAATCCACACCACGTTTCTAACATTGATACACATGTGAGATATCACTAGTACTCGGGGGCATAAGATTAGTATTAACTTACGTCGGCCGCTTCTTTCATGTGACTAACGAATGAAGCAAAATCACCCAAATCAGCACTGGAAGGAACAGTTCAGCGGCCTGACACAATATCACGGGAATTGGTGTCGCACACCTGTAATTGGGTTCAGGGAACGAAGTTTTTTGATGACCCAGAAGCCAACCATGGCTGTCAGTGGTATGAATGATGTTAATATCTCCCCATACTAGTTGGCGCGTTGGTGGTGTGAGTTGAACCTTGGGTGGTGGTGGTGGTTGGTGCCCGTGACTATGGTCGTGTCCACACCCCTGAGCCAGTCCGAGGACCGCAAAACCAACAAAAGAGGAAACTATAAGTCTCATCCGAAGATCAAAATCCCTAAGAGCAGGCACTACCTCCAGAAGTCCGTCAGTTTTTATAAGACAGCCCTCCATTGGAGACGCGCACGTGTCGTTACTTTTTCTTCAGAATTTCTGGTCCACAACAAATGCTGGGACCCTGAATGAGGCCACGTGTGATTATCAACAATGAAGCCGGTTGTAACTGATTTATGAGATTCAGATATAAGGGGTAAACATTCAGTTCCTGAAAGGAACTATCCGTCATGCGAGAGTACTGATTAACTACTAAATAAAGAAGGAGTTAGGTCTGAGAACATACCTCACACAACAGCAATGAATGATTTCCTGCAGGGATTCTGAGGGAATCTAGGAACTTTCGATATCAGTCTGTGACATGATTTTGGACGTTATTATGTCATGTAGATACTTTTTAATATCATAGATTTGTAACGTGGTGCTCGATCGCAGTTCACATTATGTGCATATTTGCAACGCCACAGCCTGACATGTTGAGACAGAGACCATATATTCACCTTTTTTGAATCACTAGATTGCAGAGGAATCCTATCACTTGTCGATATTCTCTATGATGAGATACTTCACTGGAAACTTCGTCCGAAGCTCTAAAAGCTGTCAAAACAATTTAAATAATCTTCTAGTATGTGTCATCAAGATTAATGTTGTGAAAGTGTAACAAATTGCTGGTTTAAAAAAATGGTGCGAAAATCTGTCTATTCAGATTTTTACATGTGCAGCTATAGCACAGATATAAAGTCTGAAGGCACATTCTAGGGTGTGACTCATCACTTCTTACCTGAGACACGTTTCTTTGCACAATACCATTACACGTTCGTTAAGTCCTTGCTTTGATATTGTCCTTGATCGTGCCTTCTCACAACATGGAATATTGAAGGAGATCAGGACTACTTACACTTTATGATATAAGTGAGCAGCAGTCTGTGAAACCTAAACCGATGTTCTTACAGTTATGCCATTGTTCCGGCTCAAGTCTTTCAATCGGAAAGACTTTGATGAACCTTGAGTTGACAACAGATTAATCCTGGGAGGTTGATCATGACATTTGTCAATGGTATAATGAATATATACGTTACGCTGTTGGGTGCAGCCAGATCTTAGGACTTTACTGATTGGTACAATCCGGCTACTGGATAGCAGAACGACATTTTCCTTTGTAATGATCTGGTCACGAAGACAGAAATTTGGGCAACCAAAGATAGAGGTAGGGACTAGTTCCATGTCAGCAAGACGGAAGACAACACATGGATCAATAGTGAGGTGGCCTGTCTCATCTCTCATACAAGAAACAACTGTGTTTCAAGCCTATTTCCTATGTCTGCTTCATCCTACAGAAGTATCGGTGAATTTTTGAGGACATAGGCTTAGAGTGATAGTAAGCATGCAAGTCGATGGGGAACGATGAGGCCAAGTAGAGTACATCTTGAACTTCAAAACTATCCATTCGGTTATTCGACTAACATGAGCGTAGCAAGGGCAAAGGCACTTGTGATGTAGTGATGGGATGTGTCGATCACGAGATCACATTTGCCCCCAATCGCATTTTATTACGGAACAACACCATGAACCTCTCCCTTTATAGCATTCAAGCTTTCGTCATTATTGATTCAGAAGGAAATCGTGTCCTCGCAAAATACTATCATCCTCGAAGCCATCCCGATGGCGAATCAAAAGAATTCAACACCCTCAAAGATCAAAAGGCATTTGAGAAAGGGCTTTGGCAGAAGACAAAGAAAGCTGGAGGTAAGTCTGTTGTTTCGAGGCGAAACTACTTACGATGCGTGTGCTGATTCCTAGATCCCTCCTAGGTGATATAATCCTTTATGATTCACATCTAGCGGTGTACAAGCACTCCCTAGACCTCATTCTTTACTTCATCGCTGGTCCGACCGAGAATGAACTTATGCTTTCAGCGGCACTGACGTCTCTCATTGATGCGTTATCAATGCTCCTTCGGAACTCACTTGAGAAGCGGGCTGTATTGGAAAACTTGGATCTGGTTTTGTTATGTTTGGACGAAACCGTTGATGATGGGTATGGCATTCCTTTCTCCACTTGCGTTACCTATCCTTATGCCGAGAGTGATAGAATCATTGTAGACACAGATGCAGCGGCTATTGCTTCCCGCGTCAGTCGCCCACGCCCAGATACGACTGAGATCGTGATCAATGAACAAACGATTCTAAGCGCTTACCAAACAGTAAAGGAGCGTGTGCAGCAGAGGATACAGCAGATGTAATCTTGTTCCTCATTCGATTCCGCCGTCATTGATCTCTTCCCTCCCTCTTTGAGAATCGTTCTCACTTTCTTCCTATTCACATAGGAGATACCTAGGTCCCTGTAATGGATGCATCTTATCCCTCCTGATCAGGTCAACCTTGATCACCGACGGCAAGATGGCATCGGCTACCTCATTTTATGGTTTTATGCACTTGTTCGCCGTGCGTGTGATTTGAGCATGTGGATCTAGTGCGTGAATGATGGTTTTCTGGGCTGAATGGGTGTCTATACTATCCTGCCGTTGAGTTGAGTTAACCGGAGTCTTGTTCCCTGACCCAGAATAACGGTAATGCACAGTGGTACATACGATTCAAGCTTCGCAAAAACCTTCCCCTCGTACTTTACACTCTTCATCACCTAGAACACGTGAGCCATCTTCTGAGTCGAGGACCTCCGACGCATTAGAAAGAGATCCCCTTAATTGACCCTCAAGTAGTAAAGACGTGTAACGAATACAAAACTCGACTCATCTTTACGTTTCCCCAAGTCCATTACTTTCCTTGTAACCAATATTGAATCATTCATCTAACCATTTTCGAACAAAGTCAAAACAACGCTAAGCCAATAGTGGGTGACTAGTGGGTGACTTCCCGTAAGCAGTCTGAGAAAATCTGAGGTCACAGATTTTCTACTGCTGCTCCATGCCGAGTTGAATCTTAAATTTCAGAGTGTCTCAGACTTTCCCTTCCTGATACCTATCTTCAGTTAGAGATATCATTGGGCTATACCATTTATAAAAATCTCCATTGTAGATCAGATCAAGGTCACATACTATATACAGATCTTGTCTCCTTGGATTAAACACACTAATCTTTTTCTTATTTCTCCTGTATGAGCTACTAAAGGTCGTGTGATGAAGTCAGTATGTAACTTGAATGCAACATAGTGTGATATCACACCTGGAAACTCATTTTCCACTCATTTTCCCAGATTTTCTCAGATTGGAATTTCACATGTGCACTACATCCTCAGAATTCTTACGAGTCACCCAGTACTGGCAATTTACTCTCACACAACATGGAATAGACCGAACACTGGATATTTTCATTCCTTGGGAACATTATTTCAGATCGGATGGATTTATCAAAGCAAGTATAAGATACTACGTATAAACGGTGTCACTTTAGGTCAATTTGACTAGGTTGCTACCAATTAAGATAATTGCGAAAATAGGTAAGTAAAGTACACGTAACATGGAACAATAAATCAAATAAGGTGACAATGACGATGGGAAGGTTGTACATCGAGAAGAGCGGAAACGAAAGGGTTCAAAGATTGGAATCAGCGCGAAGCTATGAAGTGCAGAAAAAAATCACTATCCGAGGAGACCCGGGAGAAAGGAGATAATCAAAAGTACCATCCTTGCCGGACCATAGTGGATCAACCGCTGCATCACCGGTTCCAAATAGAGCACAGCCATCTGCGTCTCGTAAGAAAGGTCCAAGGGCGATTACGTATTATATGAGAAACAAGAAAGGAGGGATAGCAAGCGGACGTAGTTTGTGGAAAGAGATAGGGGTGGATGCGAAACGAATTGCGAAAACGAATTGCGAAGTATTAGAGGATCAAGCGGCAAAGTGCGTGATCAAGGCGTGCCGAGTATTGAATGTACATGATACAGCGCCAGGCTGTGCAGAAAAGTTAGCACACGAGTACAGGGATAGTGAGAAAGGACAAGAGACGATCAGAGCTGCTGCTCTAACCAGCCATTTGAGTCGTCACTGCCAATCTCACCGTATATCACCGCAAAGCTGAGAAAAGATCCAAAACCCACTTGGAGGAAGCGAGTCCAGTATACTGCACGACGGCAAGAGTGGATGCTGTAACTATTGAGATAACACCCAGAACGATGGCAGTACGTCCGCTCTTGGTGCTCGCAGGGCCCGAAGACCAGATGTCTGAGTCACAGAGGACTGGATGCTCATACAGAGAGATGGTAGCTCGCATGGGGGTGAGATATAAGGAATCTATACCGAGCTGAAATGGCTTTTATATGGAAGGGCCGCATCTCGTTCTAAATAAAGAAATCATACAGCCCGTGCAAACGTCAGTTCAAAACAGTAGAAAGCCAAATATGCACTGCACTTACATCACAAATCACCTTGCTTGTCGCAAAATGCGAATACGAACATACTGTCTTCCGTTTACCGACGTTATAAATATGCCATCTGATTGCTCCAATCTGAACAATTGCGAAAGACAAGGAACAGCCTTAATCAATAAAATATGAACGATAGAGGTCCCATCGATTATGTGTCACAAACAAACACAGCAATCGGAAGTATCAAGCCTCAACCATCCCTGAGGCGTCGGACCTCCACTCAATCCCCGTACTCTTGGAGAAAAGGTAGAAACAATTATCAATCATCAGCCATATGTTATGTCCAAAAATGGCTTACTCAGTGGCGTGTGGATGTGCGGATGTACGTGTGGATGTATCGACTATCTAGATATATTATTACAACGGCGGTCAACAGGGGGTCTGTGTGAACTCCTGGGCTTAGGAGGTCAGTCGGTAATAGAACAAACACCGTACAGAAAATCATAAAAACGAACGGGGGAGTTAGTCACAAAGCATTAATGTAAGTTTGTTTGACAAGATGACGAAAAGATGTAACACAATTAAAGCAATAAACAATCCCAGCTGCTTGCAGCCGATTAGCTATTTACACATCACAAGACTCAGGTTCAGCGAGACAAATTTTGAGTCCGTCTGACTTTTAGTCAACCTTCTCTCAAAACAGGCAAACAAAATTGCTGGGAAAAATGTATCTTCCTCTCTGCCTCCTAGCTTCGTCTAACAATTCTCCACTCCACCATCCGTCATCTGGAGTTGCAGTGACAGCAATGATATCGCCCGTTTGGAAGTCAAACTCTTCATCTATGGTCGCCTGATAATCATACAACGCTTTGACTGTAAACGGATAGAGATATGTCGAATCAGTCAGTATTTTTGATCAAGGTTCAGACAGAAGAAATAAAGGGTGAAGCACAGGAATTTCACGTTTCTCACAAACACAGCAGGCATGTCGGTAGAGAGACCGAAATGATAGGGGTAAAAAGTAAAATAGAAACATCAAAAATGTTCGCAATTAGTATGACGTACCGTAAAACATGATCTGTTTCCCATCTTCAGTCGTCTGTCTAATCTGCTGTTGGGGTGCAACACTGAATCGTGTATGGGTCAGTTGTCCCTGTCCTTGCCCTTGCATTTGTTGCTGTATTGACTGTGAGGCAGAAACAGGTACTTGTTGCATGGACTGGTATTGATGCGTCATCGGAGTTTGCGAGGCTAGTTGATGAACTTGTTGGACCTGTGGCAGCATCTGGTGGACCACAGACTGAGGGCTTGGCGATCTTCCAACATGCATAGATGCTTCAGGCCCTGGACTGGGAACTCTATATCCATCTCCACCTCCGTTTCGAACAGCTAACGAGCTCGAAGAATGACTTGAAGGGGGATTTCTCCCGTTGAATCCATTTCCGTTGATACTATTGGCCCTTTGTTGTCGGCCGACCAACGTATTGTTCATTACAGCATAAGCAGTCTGTACTTGCTGTTGCTGTGGTGCCGGCTGTTGGAAGCCTGTGGACGACTGCTGGGAATACTGATTATACATCCCTTGTCCAGAAGTAGCTGTCACATAACCAGATTGAGGAATCGGTGGAGGTGGTGGCACCTGGTACATGTTCATGAGTTGCGGCGGAGGCGGAGTCACAGATGAGTACATGGGTTGCGCAGGAGGTGCAATCGGAGGCTGAGGAGCACCCGGGGCGGGCATTCCTGCTAACCAGCTTGATCGCCTCTGCTGTTGTTGAGCATTTTGTTGTGGATGTTGAGACTGCTGCTGAATTCCACCATACATATGCTGGTGGCTCTGGGGTGTTTGTCCCCTTTGCTGCTGCTGCATTTGATATCGCTGTGCCATTTCATCATGAGATACCCTTCCATTTGGGTCAAGCGCAATGCCCACAGGGTTCGGACTGGTGTCCCGAATAGGCGTATTAGTGGATGGTGATGTAATCAGAGTACTAGTTCTCTTCTGTTGTGGCGGGTGTTGGGGTGGCGGGTGTTGGGGTGGC
>Ga0153924_1001775_pt1 | contig 10062 bp, 10 predicted proteins | sample TSNJ008MetaG_FD_104709 | JGI IMG/M metagenome (GOLD analysis project Ga0153924, IMG submission 104709) | Attine ant fungus gardens microbial communities from New Jersey, USA - TSNJ008 MetaG | ecosystem: Host-associated > Fungi > Mycelium > Unclassified | place: USA: New Jersey, Wharton State...
ATCGTGCCCGCGAAGAACACGTGCAACCACCGGTTGCGCACCCACGTCTCGCCGCTCATGACCACAGCATCCCATCGATGCAGCACCTCGGAGCGGTTCTCCACAGGCCCCATCAGGCGTCCTTGCGGTTCCAGCGGAAGGTGAGGGCGCAGGCCACCGTGCCCCCGACCAGCCACGCGACCAGGACGAGCGTTCCGAGGGCGAGGTGCCACGCGCCTCCCGGCTCGGCGGACGCGAATGCGTCGGGCAGGAAGACTGACCGCATGCCGGACGCCATCCAGCGCAGGGGGAAGACGGACGCGACGTTCTGCAGCCAGTCGGGCAGCTGCGTGAAGGGCAGGTAGACGCCGGAGATGAACTGCAGCACCAGGACGATGGGGACGATGGTGGCGGTGGCACGGCGGCCCTCACGGGGGAGCGCCGAGATCGCGATGCCGAGGACGCAGCTGGTGGCGATGCCGAGGACCATCACGCCCGCGAAGACGCCCCAGTTGCTCGCCGCGGTCGGCAGGTCGACGCCGAACACCAGGCTCGCGATACCGAGCAGCAACGCCGTCTGCACGATGGTCGTGACGAGGACCATGCCGATCTTGCCGACGAAGTAGCTCAGGACCGGCAGCGGTGTGCCACCGAGGCGCTTCAGCGTGCCGTCGCTGCGTTCGGTCGCGATGTCGACGCCGAGGGACTGGGTGCCGGAGAGCAGGATGCCCGTCGCGACCAGCCCCGGCAGGTAGTAGGTGGCGTAGTCGACGCTGATCGGTCGCCCGTTGCCGGCGACGGCGCGGATCGGGTCGGCGTCCGCGAACGCCACCGAGAACAGCGCCAGCATGATGATGGGGAAGAGGAACGTGAAGAAGACCGCGTCGGGAGCGCGGAAGTAGGAGCGGATCTCGTACGAGATGCGGCTGGTCGCGGAGTTCACTGCTGGCCCACCATTCCGAGGTAGACGTCCTCGAGGGACGGGCGGATGACTTCGAGGTCGTGCATGGCCGTGGTGCTGCTGCGGACGAGTGCGGTCGGGTCGGTCGTCCGCTCGTCGTGGAGGTCGCCGGCATCGTCGCGCCAGCGGACCCGTGGTGTGCGGGCTGCGGTGCCGCCGATCTCGTCGATCGGGGCGATGTCGAGCAGCTTCCCGTCGGCGATCACCGCTGCGCGATCGGCGAGCTGGGCGGCCTCGTCGAGGTAGTGCGTGGTGAGCAGGATCGTTGTGCCCTCGGACTGCACCTGGCGCAGGAGGTCCCAGAACTGCCGGCGGGCCTCGGGATCGAAGCCCGTGGTCGGTTCGTCGAGGAACAGGACCTCGGGACGGCCGATGATGCCGAGGGCGACGTCCACGCGGCGGCGCTGGCCGCCGGAGAGCCGGGCGATGCGGGTGTTGCGCTGGGCGGTGAGCCCGACTGCCGCGATGAGGTCGTCGACGCTGCGGTGCTTCGGGTACAGCGTCGCGAAGTGGTGCAGCTGCTCGGCGACGGTGACGTTCGGGGACTCGGCGCTGGTCTGCAGGACGATGCCGATGCGTGCGTTGTGGCTGCGGCTCGTCCGGGCGGGGTCGTGGCCGAGGACGCGGACCTCGCCGGCCGTGCGGGAGCGGTACCCCTCGAGGATCTCGACCGTCGTGGACTTGCCGGCGCCGTTCGGGCCGAGGAGAGCGAAGGTCTCGCCGGGCTGGATGACGAAGGAGACGTCGTCCACCGCTTGCTTGCCGGTGGCGTAGGTCTTGCTGAGGTGCTGGACCTCGATGGCGGGGGACTCGGGCATGGGTCCAGCCTGGCCGGTGGGGCGCCGCGGGGGATCGGTGGGGGCGGTGGTGCTGCATCCTCCGATCGGGGGATGGTGTGGTTTCCCTGCCGGGTGCTCGCACACGGGGAGGGCATGTTTCTGTTTTCGCCCGGATCGCGTATTGCGATATCGCGCTTCCTGCATGGTGCGCTGGGCGGTGGACGTCACCGTCTTCTGCCTGGAGGCCCGTGGCGGGCTCACACTGTGCCTCCCGTCCGATGGTGGGTCGCGTCAGGTTGCGTCAAGCAACGCGCGCGTAGACCGGGAGGATGCAGGTCGTCGGAGTCGAACAGTTCGGAGGGCCGGAGGCCCTCGCCGTCCACGAGGTGCCGGAGCCGCACGCCGGTGCGGGGTCCGTGCGGATCCGAGTGCAGGCGTTCGCCGTGAACCCGACCGATACAGGGGTGCGTGCCGGGGAGCGGGACAGCTCGCAGGCCTCACCGCCGTACGTGCCCGGTATGGACGCCGCCGGCGTCATCGACGAGGTCGGGCCCGACGTCACCGGCTGGCAGGTCGGCGACGAGGTCATGGCGATGGCGCTGCCGCTCACCGCCCACGGTGGCGCCTACGTGCAGGAGCTCGTCGCGCCGGTGGGGTCGTTCACGCGGATTCCGCGTGGGACGTCGCTCCCGCTCGCCTCCACAGTGCCGATGAACGGGCTGACGGCGTTGCAGATCCTGTCGCACGCCTCGCTCGCGCCGGGGCAGACGCTCGCCGTGACCGGAGCCGCGGGGCTGCTCGGGAACTACGTGGTGCAGCTGGCGAAGGCCGCCGGGCTGACCGTGATCGCGGACGCAGCTGAGAAGGACGAGGCGCTGGTCCGGTCGCTCGGGCCGGACCACATCGTGCCTCGTGGTGATGGGTTTGCTGCCGCGGTGCGCGAGCTCGTGCCGGACGGCGTCGATGCGCTCGCCGATGCTGCCGTGCAGCGGGCCTCGGTCGTGGATGCGGTTCGCGACGGAGGAGTGTTCTTCGATGTGCGTGGGTGGCAGGGCGACGGGGCTCGGGGGATCGAGTTCGTGCAGGTGATGGTGTTCTCGGAGTACCGGTCGTTCGACAAGCTCGAGCAGCTGCGGCACGCGGTGGAGAGTGGGACGTTGACGCCGCGGGTGGCGGAGGTGCTGCCGGCTGCGCGGGCTGTGGAGGCGCATGAGCGGTTGGAAGCCGGGGGAACGCGGGGGCGGTTCGTGCTGACGTGGTGAGTTGATGACGTTGTGGTGGACGGGAGGCGCGGTGTCGATTGGTGCCGCGTCTCTTATTGTTCGGCCCTCATGCCTGGGTAACTGAACGCGACTCAACGAACCGTCGGAGCGAGTCCGGCGCTATCGTCTCGCGACCACGAAGAGCTTCCTCGATGCAGATTCCGTCCACAGCGTCGTAGATCGAGACGCGTGCCAGCTGGACAAGTCCAGCTGCGGCTGCAGCATCTTTGATCGCGTCGTACAGCGCCCGTTGCTTCCATCGTGGAGCTCCGCCGCGATTGAACACCCACTTCTCGTCGGCTGGCCCGAACATGCGCTCGGACGAGGGACTAGTCCATCGTCTGCCACCAGTTCCCGCGCGGCGTTCGTGGGCTCCAGCGTGCTGGCGGTAGGCCGCCGCCCACGGAAGTGCTGCTGCAAACCGCGCTTGAAGCGTCAGCGTCCGATAGCGGTTGAAATGCATGTCTTCATCAAGTTCGACGATCACGTTCGAGTACGGCAGATCCCAAGCGCCTGGTCGAAAGGCTGGATCGGCGAGCTTGCCTCCGAGCTGGTGGTACAGGTCGAAAAGCTCGCCAGCCAGCGGCACAGGAAGGTCCGTAATACGCGGTGCTCGTGGTCGCGCGGAAGCTCGAGTCATCCCAGCCTGAAGCAGCTCCCGATCGAGCACCGAAGCGCGTGCGCCTGCCCTCACCACGTGTTCAGTCCTTCCGCAGGCGTATTGCGCCCTTCATCACTCGTAGTCTGCGATGTCGCCCGTGCCGCAGGCCGACTGAACCTCGATGGAGACTCGTCGAGGACTGGCATTGACCGAGATCGATTCCACCGCCTGTCCAGTGGTGACCGCGGACCAGAGCGGCCGTCCGTCGTCGATCGTGTCCTGCCGAATCGTCACGTCGTAGTCGTGCTGCTTCCACGTCTTCGCGACCGCGCGAACGAGGGATTCCGGGTTCTCGGAGCCAGCGCGCTCCTGGTCCCACGAGAACGTGACACCCGCGACGTTGGCCGTCGAGCACTCCGACGATACAGGTATGTCCGAGAGCGACGTCCAGTCCCCACCGGCAGCATCCATCGTCTGCTTGACCAGGCTGACCATGCCGTCTCGTGCCTGTTCGGCGTCCATCTCACTGCCTTTCGGTTGTTGGGTGCATCCGGCCAGCAGCACCGAAGCGCACACCAAGCTCAGGATCACTTTCGTGGTGCGTGTCTTCATCGGTCGCTGACCTTCCCGGTGGTCGCGCGAGCGATGTTGTCGAGTGACTCGGTGTTCTTGTCGAAGTACCCGTACTGACCGGCGTGATCAGTCGCGTTGTTCCAGATGGGATCGTGACGATTCACACCGTTCATCGTCGGGTCGTGTGGGAGACCAGCTGTCGGCAGGTACGTTGCGCCGAACGAGGGGCTAGCTGGATCTCGGCGAGTCATGCTGAAAGCCTGCCCGACCCACGACCAGTTGTCGCCCGGCAGGCCAGGGATCGAGCGCGGCGCCTGTGCGGCGAAGACCTGATCGGAGTGGATGTCGTCGGCGGTCTTGATCTCGCGTTCCAGTCCGGCCGATCCGACCGTCACGTACGAGTCGACCCCGTAATCACCGTGAGCGAGGGTGAGCGAGGACGTCGTTGACCCGTAGGAGTGCCCGACCACGTTGAGCGTTCCCGTGGTCGAGCCGCGGGCAGCATTGAACCCCGCGAGGTCCTGCCCGAGTCGTTCGCTGCCTGCCCGAGCGAGATCGCCGTGCAGAACCGTCTTCGGCGTCGGGGTCTCGTAGTTGATCCATGCGACGACTGCTGCGTCTCCGACGTAGTCCTGTTGGCGGACCCGGAGGTTGTAAGCGGCTCGCTCCACGACTGTCATGTTCCTCGTGTCCGAGTCCATCCCGGGGACGAGGTACGTGACATCGTGAGCTCTGTCGAGATCACCGATCGAGACAGCGGCGAGTGGCGGGTGGTGTGGGACGAGCGAGGTCAGCTGGACCCCCTTGTACTTCCCGAGGGACGCGCGGATGTTCTTGTACGCGGCGAGGTCCTCGCCTGACGCAGACCCGATGAGCGTCTTGAGTTGGCTGCGGTTCGCCCTGTCCCTTGCCCAGTACGCAACGCCGTTCAGGTTGCCGATCACGGCGGGGAACGCTGCGATCAAGGCGTCCTGCTCGGAAGAGTGCCCGTCGTTGCTTCCCCGCTCGTGTGACCCGCCGGCCGAGGACCACCAGTCAGCGATCAACTCAGGGTCGGAAACCGAACCAAGCCGGTCGGCGATCGCGGGATCGTCGCGCAGTGCAAGGAGCTGGTCAGGTGTCAACGAACCCAACCAGGTCAGGAGCTGACGATCCGACATCCGGCCCACTGAGTGTGCTTGAACTGCAACGACGCCGACGGAGTCGACGTCGGAGAGCTCCGCGGCCGTCGAGTCGTCCAGTCGTGTCCGCTCAGCGACGAGCTCGGCCCATCGCGTGGACAGTTGAGAGTCCAGAGTGTCTTGCTGTGTCAGCGCGTCAGCGACCCGGCGGAGCATGACGTGATCGGCTTCCACATCCGTCCCGGAGTCGACAGCCTCATTGAGCCGGGAGCGGTCCGTGACGAGCCGATCCCGATCGGCCGCAGCGCTGTCCTGTGCGGAGCGGATGCGGGCGGCTTCATCCTGGATGCGCTCGACTTCGTCGGCGTACCGCGACAGCGTCTGTGCGACGTGCTCGATGAGGGATGCCGTCCGTGAGTAGGACGGTCCGAGGGTCCCAGCCGCCGACGTGAATTGCCGTTTGGCTGAGCCGGACCACTCACCGGCGCTCAGGCCTCCCGCTGCGCGTTCCAGACGGGTCTGTTCGTCCCGAAGCGCTTGGGCACGTGCTTCATGCTGCCGCGCGGTGACCCTGATCGAAGCCGGAGCGCCGCGAGTCGGATCGGCCGTCATTCGGCGTCGCTCGCGAGGTCAGTGTCGCGGCGGCTGAACTCTTCAGCGGCAGTCCGCACCCACCCGCCGATGGTGTCCGTCATCTCCGCGATTGCCCGCACGGACCGCTCGTGTGACGTCGAGGCCTCGCTGTGGGCTGCTGCGACCGCGTCGCTCCCGAAGTCCGCCGCGATGCCAGCAGCGCCAGCTTCCTCGTTCAGCGCTGCGCTGATCCTCGTGATGGTCGTGCTCGCTGCGTTCATCGCTGCGAGATCGACGATGAGATTCCCCAATGTTGCCCCTCCGGCGGTGACAATATCAGATGTCGGACTCGCGCTGACGATCTGCACTCGCATTCGCCATCGACTCAGCGACCGCGTGACGTTCCGCTCCGGACGCCCACCCACAGACCATCTCGTGCTCGTGTCATCCCAACGTAGAGCTCCCGGCGACCACGCTCCCGCCGCTCCCGTTCGGTCTCCGGCGGATCGGCCGAGGCAGCATCGAGCAGCCGGGGATCGACGTGCGCAAGCAGCACCTGCTTGAACTCGAGGCCCTTCGCACGTTTGACGGTCCCCACCCGAACCGCGTCGGAGCTCAGTCCCGCATACTGCTGCAGCGAAACGGTCGGGACACCGGCCCTCCCGAGCACCTCGATGACGTCGTCCGCCTGTCGGTTCGTCGCCGTGAGGATGCCGATGTCACCGTGACCGGTCCCGACGAGTCGAAGGACCTCGGTCAGCCGGTCGAGCATCGCCCGATCGTGGTCCGCGCGACCGGTGAAGCGCGTCATCGTCGGAGCCGCACCGGAGCGCGAGACGTCGGACACCGCGTCACCGACCCCGTCGACGCCCTCGATGTCCACGAACTGGTCGTCCGCCACCATCTCCTTCGCGAACTCGAGGATCTCGGCGGTGTTCCGGTGGTTGACGTCGAGCACCACGCCTCGACCCGACAGGTTGATGCCGACCTCGCCGAGCGTGTACCCGCCGGGGTAGATGGTCTGCTGGCCGTCGCCGATGAGCGTCAGGCCGTCGGTCCGGTCGCCCACGAGCTGGTGCACCAGCGCGACCATCGCGCAGGACAGATCCTGCGCCTCGTCCACGATGACCGCGTCGTACCGCTCGAGCGGCACCGCGCGCACCGCGTCGCGAGCGAGCAGGACGATGTCCTGCCAGTCGTGCGCTCGTCGCTCGCGCAGCCCGCGCGCGTACGCCTCGTACAGGTCCCAGACGGCCTGGCGCGTCTCCAACGGGAGCGCGTGCTTGCGCCCGATGCGAGCCAGGTCCGCGTACTCGTCGAACCGCGTCAGGCCGCGGCCCTTGATGACGTGGCTGATCTCGTCTTCCCAGTATGAGCGCGAGAATCGCGACGACCGCAATGGACTGGAGGCGCGGATCGCGTTCCACGCGTCGTCGAACGCGAGCTGGGCCTCCCGTCCAGGAACGCGGAACGCGATCCCGCGTTCCTTCAGCAGGCGCGTGGCGAACGCGTGGACGCCCATGAAGTCGACGCGACCGACCATGTCGGGCGCGAGGCGTTCGAGGAGCGACTCGAGGACCTTCGGCAAGGTGCTGATGTACGTCGTGAACAGCACGCGACCGCCGGTCGCGCGTGCGAGGTACGCGGCCCGGTGCAGGCCGACGACGGTCTTGCCGGTGCCCGCGGCGCCGCGGATGCGAGCCGGGCCGTTGAAGCTGCGGCGGACGAGCTTGGCCTGTGCTGGATCGAGGAACGCCATCCAGTCCTCGATCGGCGCTTCGAGCACGCCGTCGAGGAGCTGGTCGGTCAGCTCGTCGTCCAGCGCAGCGATCGTCGGCGCGGGCGTTGGCGCGGGCTCGCGGGGGAGGACGGCTGCGGGGGCGACGATCTGCGGCGGTGCCGTTGCCTCGTCGCCGATCACGGGGAAGTGGTGGAGCATCGCGGCGAGGACCTCGTCGACCCGGGATGCCGACAGTCGGGCTCCGCGCTTCGTGATGTGCCCGACGAGGTCGTGCGCCCCGATCACGTCGACCGATGCGACGCGGGCGTGCATCCGCTTCTGGCCGGCGAGTGCGGCGACCGCGTGGACCTCGCCGGGCGCCAGGCCCGTGTCCGCCAGCGCTGCCTCGGTGCTGTAGGCGAGGTCGGCGAGGCGGGCGATGTCGTCGGTGACGTCCTCTTGGCCGCGGGTGATCCGGTCGCCGTGGACCGCGACCTCGCGCCAGGCCTTCGTGTCGACGATGAAGACGCCGGCGCGGCCGACGACGACCATGTCCACTTGCGCTGTGCGGCTGCCGGGCCAGCGGCGGTCGGCGAGGAGGTGGTAGCCGATGCCGGCGAGTGGGGCGAGGATTCGCGCGGTCTCGCTTTCGGTGCGGTGCGCGATCTCAAAACGGGCAGCGCGTTGCTCGGCGTCGTCTGCTTGGCGGCGGAGTTCGCGTGCGTGGCTGCGCTGGCGGTGTGCCTCGACCCCTGCGGATTCTCCGGCCATCGTCATGGTGTTGCCCCTCGAAGTGCTGTTGTGCGGACCACTCGTCGTCCCCGGGACGTGTGGTGTTGAACCATCCTCGTGGACGGGGTGGTGAGTCGGGAGCACCCGTTGTGGGGGAGCTTCAATTCAAGGGCTCTGCAGATCCTGTAGGGGTGCGCAGCTGGCATCGGGGCAGACTTTCGCCTTCACGTGGGCCACGTTGCTGCTGGGCAAGTGCGCCGTGCGATTCTGTGCTCACCCGCTCCGCGGGGCTCGCGCGCACCCGGCGCGAGGACGGGGCAGGATCTGTGGATGGAAGGTGAACGGGGCTCGGCCAGAGCAGACTCGACAGGGTGGGAGTGGCATCGGTTCCCCACCACGGCTCACGCCTCGATTCGGACGCACTGCTCTGGGACGCCCTCACCAGCCTGCAACGGGTCACCATCGAGTCGGCCCACCGCATCGGTGGGTCGGGGAACCATCACCCGCACGCGTTGGAGTTCGGGGAGCTCAATTCGCGCAAGCTGAAGCTCCAGAGCGCCGTGGAGGGCGCGGACTTCCACTCATACGAAAGAAGGAACCGCTGATTCGCGAGGTCGCGGCGCAGGCCCCGTCTGCTTCGGCAGGCACGTCGTCACGAACTGAAGGCCACATCGCTGCCAGCCGTCCAGTCGATCGGTGGAGCGCAACTCACGCGCCGACCTTGCCGCTCGACGCACTCGACTTCGAGCGCCCCGTTGTCTCAGGGTGCGCCGGATCGCTCAATGGTGGTTTCCGACCAATTCGTTCGTCGCGGAGGGCCGGTCGACAGATGGCACGCTCGTGATTCGTGCTCCTTCCGGAGCGGTCCTGGTGTTGCAAGCTGCGCCGTCGATCTGACTGCTAGCGTGCCGGCATGGCGGATCATCGGCTACGAGACGAACTACGGCGTTTCGTTGCGGAGCGTGAGTGGGCTCAGTTCCACTCGCCGGAGAACTTGGCGAAGAGCATCGCGATCGAAGCTGCAGAGCTCCTCGAGTGCTACCAGTGGTCGGGCGACGCAGATGCCGGTCGGGTCAAGGACGAGCTCGCTGACGTCCTGACCTACTGCCATCTGCTCGCGGATCGCTTGGGGCTGGAGCCGACGGAGATCGTCCGCGACAAACTGGAAATCACGAAGAAGAAGTACCCGGTCGAGCGATCTCGAGGACGCAGTGTGAAGCATGACCGCCTCTGACATCGCTGTCCTCGACTTCACTGCAGCTTCGCTCGGCCGGTTCGCGGAGATCGAGCCCCGAACGGTGAACTGGCCGGTGGTCTACGTGATCGACGACGAGGAGGCCGGCCGGGCGTACGTCGGTGAGACGCTGAACACCAGCGGGCGCATGAGGCAGCATCTCCGTACCCGCGGCGCCCTGCTCCGGCGCGTGCGCCTCATCATCGATGAGACCTTCAACAAATCCGTCTGCCTCGATCTCGAATCACAACTGATTGCTTGGTTGAACGCCGATCAGAAGTACCAGTTGCTCAACAGCAACGCAGGGATAGTGGGTGCCCAGTACTACGATCGGACTTCGTACCAAGAGACCTTCAAGAAGATCTTCGCGCAGCTTCGCGAGGACGGTCTCTTCGAGCAGTCGCTCGAAGATCTCGAGAACAGTGAGATCTTCAAGCTCTCTCCGTTCAAGGCCCTCAACGCGGATCAGACTCGGGTAGTCCTGCGCGTGGTGGAGGACCTCTTCCACGACGTGGAGAACAGCGTGA
>Ga0153924_1001776_pt1 | contig 10055 bp, 11 predicted proteins | sample TSNJ008MetaG_FD_104709 | JGI IMG/M metagenome (GOLD analysis project Ga0153924, IMG submission 104709) | Attine ant fungus gardens microbial communities from New Jersey, USA - TSNJ008 MetaG | ecosystem: Host-associated > Fungi > Mycelium > Unclassified | place: USA: New Jersey, Wharton State...
GCGACCGGCCGTTCGGGGAGCCTGCGTCAGGCGGCAGGGGTGGCTGGGGCCGACGCCGGGGCCGACGCGGCCTCGGTCCGACTGACCCCGACGCCGCGGATCAGCCCGACCTTGCCGGCGACGACGTAGAGCACGAAGGCGATGACCACGGAGTTGATCGACGGGATGCCGACGGCGACGAAGTACCCGATGAGCGAGGCGATCGCCCAGATGACCAGGGTGGCCGGCACCCAGGTGGGCGAGGTCGCCGGGATGTTCTCGGCGTCGCTCAGCTCGCGGCGCCAGCGCTTCACGACGAAGTACTCCGCCACCATGATCCCGGCGATGGGCGGGAAGACGACTCCGAGCACGGACAGGAACGGCGTGAGGGCCCCGAGGAACCCGACCGCGGCGAGCACCGAACCGACGACGCCCATCACGAGCGTCACGAGCCCGCGGTTCACCTGCTTGCCGAACACCGCGTCGATGAAGTTCGTGACGCCGAGACTCGAGCTGTAGATGTTCCAGTCGTTGATCTTGAACGTGCCGAGCAGGATCACGAGGATGCCGACCCAGCCGACGCTCGACGTGATCACGCGGGTGATGTCCGCGGAGCCGACGGCGTGGGCGAGCAGGACACCGGCCAGGCCGATGACGTACTCGCCGAGCGTCACGCCGAGCAGCGTCTGCTTCACGACGTCGCCGACCGACCGGTTGAAGCGCGTCATGTCCGGCGTGATCACCGCACCGACGATGAACCCGCCCGCCACCAGGGTGGTGCCGGCGACGAAGCTCAGCTCCGGACCGGCCGGGGCACGCGCGGCGAGCTCGGCGATCGAGTGCCGGCTCAGCTCGACGATGACCGCCCAGCCGACGAGCACCAGGAACAGCGGCACGGTGACGTTCGCCAGCCACTGCATGGAGTGGAAGCCGCGCAGGACGATCGCGGTGACGAGCAGCCCGAACACGAGCGACCACGCCCAGGCGGGCAGGATCGGCAGGATCGCGACGAGGCCGGCCGCCGAGACGCCGGACTGGATGCCGAACCAGCCGATCAGGCTCAGCCCGATCGCCAGCCCGACCAGCGCCGAGCCGGCCTTGCCGAACCCGGTCCAGCGGGCGATGACCGAGGTGTTGAGCCCCTCCCGCACGCCGATGACGCCGACGAGCACCGACACGATCTCCAGGATCACGGCCCCCAGGGTGATCGCCCAGAAGGCGTCCCAGAAGCTCATGCCGAAGCCGAGCGTCGCACCGAGCAGGAACTGGGACAGGGCCGAGATCTGCCCGAAGCGCTGCACGGCGACCTGGAACCAGCCGTAGCGCGCGGACATCGGGACTCGGCTGAGCGAGTAGTCGTCGACGGCGACCGACTCGGAACGGGGGGTTCGTGGTGCTGACACTGCGGTCTCGCTGGCCATCGTGGCTCCTCGGGGAGGGGGTCGGCGTGGGCCGATCGGGGTGTCAGCCACGGTAGGACGGCGTCGGACCGCCGTACATGTGCAGAACGTCGTTACGGGCATGTGAATCCGTGCGCGGTGCACAGCCCGCGCGCCCGGTCCGGGTCACGACACCACGCCGGTTAGGCTTCCGGGGTGCGTCTCGTCATCGCCCGGTGCTCCGTCGACTACGCGGGCCGGCTCTCCGCCCACCTGCCGCTCGCGACCCGCCTGCTCATGCTCAAGGCGGACGGCTCCCTGCTCGTGCACTCCGACGGCGGCAGCTACAAGCCGCTGAACTGGATGAGCCCGCCGTGCTCGATCGAGATCACCGAGCCGGACGAGGAGCAGTCGGTCGCCGGCATCACGCAGGTGTGGACGGTGACGCAGAAGAAGACGCAGGACAAGCTCATCGTCTCCCTGTACGAGGTCGTGTCCGACGAGACCCACGACCTGGGCGTCGACCCGGGCCTGGTGAAGGACGGGGTCGAGGCGCACCTGCAGCAGCTCCTGGCCGAGCAGATCGAGCTCCTCGGTGACGGCCACACCCTGGTCCGCCGCGAGTACATGACGGCGATCGGGCCGGTCGACATCCTGGCCCGTGACGACGCCGGGGCGAGCGTCGCGGTCGAGATGAAGCGCAACGCCAACATCGACGCCGTCGAGCAGCTCACGCGCTACCTCGAGCTGATGAACCGCGACCCGCACCTGCGTCCGGTGCAGGGCGTGCTCGCGGCGCAGACCGTGGCGCCGCAGGCGCGCACCCTCGCCGAGGACCGCGGCATCCGCGTCCTCGTGCTCGACTACGACGCGATGCGCGGCATCGAGGGCGGGCACACCCGCCTGTTCTGAACCACGTCGGACCGTCAGGCCCGGAGGCGCGGCGCACCCCCGCCACACCGCCGACGGATCCCGGATGGTCGCCGCCACGGCCCGGCTAGGGTGGACAGGACATGACCAGCCCGTTCTCCGCCATCCTGTTCGACCTCGACGGCACCATCAGCGACTCCGCGCCGGGCATCCTCGAGAGCCTGACGCACACCTTCCGCACCGTCGGCGTCCCGGTGCCCGACCACGACACCCTGATGTCGTTCGTCGGCCCGCCGATCATGGACACGTTCCGGGTCGCGATGGACATGGACGAGGCGCAGGCCGAGCACACGCTCGCCGTCTACCGCGAGCACTACTTCTCGCACGGCGCCCTCGACTCGACGATGTTCCCCGGCATCGACGTCGTGCTGCGCACCCTGCACGACGCCGGGCTGCCGATCTCGACCGCGACGAGCAAGCCCGAGACGCCGGCGACCTACATCCTCGAGCACTACGGGCTCACCGGGGACATCGACATCATCACGGGCGCGAGCGACGACGAGGTCCGGTCGAGCAAGGCCGACGTGGTCGAGGAAGCGCTGCGCCGCCTGCACGCCCGCGGGTTCGACACCAGCCGTCCTGTGCTGATCGGCGACCGGGTGCACGACGTCGAGGGTGCCACGGTGCACGGCGTCCCGGTGGTCTTCGCCGAGTGGGGGTACGGCTCCCCCGCCGAGGCCGAGGGCACCATCGCGAGCGCGGCCACCCCGCTCGACCTGCTCCCGATCCTGCTGCCGTGACGGGCGCGACCGACGGCCCCGGCCGGACCGCAGCGGCCAGGCGGGGGCTGCGTGCTGCCGCGTGGGTGCTGCCCGCCGCCATCGTCCTCATCGCCCTGAACTTCCGCGGCCCGATCGTCGCGACGGCCCCGGTCATCGGCGACGTCCGTGTCGACCTGGGCCTCACCGCCACGATCGCTGGGCTGCTGACGACGATCCCGGTGCTCTGCTTCGCGCTGGCGACGCCGTTCGCCAGCTGGGTCATCGCGAAGGCCGACCCCGAGCGTGCGGTGTCCCTGTCGCTCGTCATCGTCCTCGCCGGCACCGTGGTGCGGTCGATGCCGTCGTCCGCAGCGTTGCTCATCGGCACCGCGGTGATCGGCATCGGCATCACGATCGGCAACGTGGTGATCCCGGTCGTCATCCGGCGCGACACCTCGCCGGAACGCGTCGGCCTGGTCACCGGCGTCTACACGTCGGCGCTCAACGTCGGGTCGATGATCACCTCGCTGGCGACCGCTCCCCTGGCGGCGCTGTGGGGCTGGCCCGTCGCGATCGCGGTGTGGGCCGTCTTCGCGGTCATCGCCGGGTTCGCCTGGACCTCCGCGGTGGGTGCTCGGGCCGCGTGGCGCCGCCCGGTGCGGTCCGGCGACGACGAACCCCTGCCGATCACCGGCCCGATCGACCAGGTGCTCGACACCGGGGCGATCCGGACGATCCGCGCCGACCGGGCTGCTGCCGCGGCCGCAGCGGCGACCGCTGCCGAGCCGGTGCGCCCCGCGCGACGACTCATCACGTGGGGTCTCACGCTGGCGTTCGGCGGGCAGGCGTTCTCGTACTACGCCCTGACCGCCTGGATCCCGACGCTGCTGCACGACGAGATCGGGTTCTCGAAGGCGTCCTCCGGAGCGAGCTCGTCGGTGTTCCAGATCCTGGCCGTCGTCGGGGCGCTCGGCGTCCCGCTGCTCGCGACGAGGTGGCGCCCGCGGGTGATCATCGCGCTCGTCGGGTTCCTGTGGCTGGCGATGCCCCTCGGGCTGCTGTTCGCCCCGCAGCTCTGGCTGCTGTGGTCGGTGCTCGGCGGTGCGGCCCAGGGCGGCGGCATCACCGTGATCTTCATCGTGATCGTGCGGATCGTGTCGAGTGACGCCGATGCCCGTCGGATGTCCGCGTTCGTGCAGGGCGGCGGGTACCTGCTCGGCTCGGCCGGGCCGCTCGTCGCCGGGGCGCTGCACGGGGCGACCGGGGACTGGACGGCACCGCTGCTCGTCGTGCTCGTGTCGGTCCTGACGCTCGGCATCGTCGGCACGATCGCCGCGCGTCGCGTTTCCTGACCCGCTCGCTGCGCTTCGTCCCGCCCGTGCCCGTCAGCCGGCGAGCACCTCGCGCAGGGACATCGGCGCCCGGCCCGTGATCCGCTCGACGTCGCCGGACACGTGTGCGAGCGCCCCCTCGGCGATCGCCGTGTAGGTGCTCACCCACGCGTCGGCCTGCCACGGCTCCGGGTTCCACTGCGCCCGCGACGCGTACGCCTCGTCCAGCGTCTCCGGGTGGTAGGTCACCGTGCGGCCGCGGACCTCGGACACCACGGCAGCCGCCTCTGCCAGCGTGATCGCTTCCGGCCCGGTCAGCTCGTACGTGCGGTCCAGGTGTGCTCCCGGGTCCCGCAGCACGGTGGTCGCGACCCGTGCGACGTCCGCACGGGCGACCGCCGCCATGGCGCCGTCCCCTGCCGGCCCACGGATCACCCCGTCCTCGCCGACCAGGTCCTCGACGAAGTCCAGGTAGAAGCTGTCCCGCAGGAACGTGTGTGCCGTGTCGGTCGCGCGGATCGCCTGCTCGGTCGCCCAGTGGTCGCGCCCGAGGGTGAAGGTCGCGTCCTCGGCCGCGCCGAGGAACGAGGTGTAGACGACGTGCCGCACACCGGCGTCGGCAGCCGCTGCGACGAAGGTGCGGTGCTGGTCGAGCCGGTCCTCGGCCTCGGCCCCCGAGACCATCAGGAGCACGTCGACCCCCTGGAGCGCCGCCCGGCTGGCCTCGGCGTCGGCGAACGTCGCGACCGCGACCTCGGTGCCGGGCAGCTCCGGGGCGCGCGACGCGTCACGCACGATCATCCGGAACGGCACACCGTCCGTGGCGAGCGCGCGTGCGACGGCGCCCCCGATGTTGCCGGTCGCTCCGGTGATGGCGATGGTCATGGTCGCTCCTTCGATCGGTTTCGCGTCGGTCTGCTGGTCACGTCCGCACCGTCCTGGAGGCACGGATCACCGTGGGTGCGACCCTCGCCGCGTTCACGCCGTCGACCTCCACCGCCCAGGCGCGCGCGGCGTCGTGGTCGCGTCCGTGGCGCATGTGGCGACCGACCAGGCGGTCGACCCGCACCCCGTCGTCGACGGCACAGAACCAGGTCTCGGTGAACAGGTCGCCGAGCGATGCCCACGGTTCGGTGTCGTCGAGCAGGTAGTTCCCCTCGGAGACCACGAGCCGGGCGGTCGGCGGGACGGCGATGCTGCCCGCGACGGGCTCGTCGATGCGGCGGTCGAAGTCGGGCGCCCACACCGTGGTGTCGGCGGCGACGAGTCGTCGGACCAGGGCGACGTAGCCGTCGGCGTCGAACGTGTCGACGGCCCCCTTGCGGTCGTGTCGGCCGAGGGCGTCGAGCGCTGCGTTCGACAGGTGGAAGCCGTCCATCGGCACCTGGACCGCCGTGCCGGCCCCGAGTCGCTCGTCGACTGCGGTGACCACGCGTCGGGCCAGGGTCGACTTGCCCGCGCCGGGAGCTCCCGCGATGCCGAGCACCGCCCGCGGTCCCGCCGCGGCCAGCTCGACCGCACGCTCGACGGCTTCGTCGACGCTGCTGTCCTGGTGGCTCACGGCCCCATCCTGGCAGAGCGCGCCGACACCGGACCGCGGTGGTTCACTGGCCGCATGGTCGATGCGACGAAGGCGTTCAGCGGGTTCTCGGTGCGCGATGTCCCCGAGGCGAAGGCGTTCTACGAGGACGTCCTGGGGGTCGAGGTCACCGAGGACCACGGCATGCTCTTCCTGCAGCTCGGCGACGGCCACGGCGTCCTCGTCTACCCGAAGGGCCCTGCCCACGAACCGGCCACCTTCACGGTGCTGAACTTCCCGGTGCCGGACGTCGACGCCGCGGTGGACGAGCTCGTCGCGAAGGGCGTGACGTTCCTGCACTACGAGGGCATGACCGATGAGAAGGGCGTGAACCGCGGGGGTGGGCCGCTCATCGCCTGGTTCACGGACCCGTCGGGCAACGTCCTCAGCGTCGTCGCCGAGTGACGGACCACGTCAGCGGGTGAGCGCGCCCGCCCACGCCAGTGCGACGGGTACGAGCAGCCCGTGCCGGTGGTGCGGGAGCTCGGCGATGGGCAGCCACCGCGACTCGTCCGTCGATCCGTCGACCTCGTCGCGCAGTGCACCGCCGACGACCGTCGCGCGGAAGACGACCTGCACGGCCTTCATCGGGCGCCCGTTGGCGTGGATCCGACGCTCGGCGGGGACGACGTGGTGCCGGACACCCAGCAGGGCGCCGACCTCGGACTCGTACCCGGTCTCCTCGCGGACCTCGCGCACGACGGCCTGCTCGACGGTCTCGTCGAACTCGACGCCACCGCCCGGCAGCGTCCACGTGCCGGCTTCGGGGAAGCGCAGCTTCGCCAGGAGCACCCGGTCACCATCCGTGATCACGCCGTACGCGGCGAGCCGGGTGTCGTAGTCGGTGTACTCCATGGGCCGACCATGCCAGGTGGGCGAGCCGACGCACGCAAGCCGCGCCGTGCCTCCCGTCCGTGCCCCGGACCGCGTCGTCAGGCGTCGACGCGCGCTGCCGTCCAACCGACCCGCATCCGGGCGACGGCGCGGTCGAAGCCACTCAGCGGCTCGGCGTCGTCGCGGACCATCGCCTGCAGCTGCAGCCCCTCGTACAGCGCCAGGAGCTGCTCGGCGGCGTGCCGGGCCGAGGCGCCGCGCGGTTCGCGCGCAGCGACGACGTCACGGACCAGGGCGAGGGTGAGGTCCTCGAACGCGCGGGTGTACTGGGTCCGGAACCACCCGGCGGCGGGGTGATCGGGGTTCGACGCGGCGCTGAGCACGGCGATCCGGAGCCGGACGAGGGCCGGGTCCGTGATGCCGGCCTCGAGCCGGGCCCGGAGGTACGCGACGGCACCCTCCCGTTCGGCGATCGGCCACAGCGCGAGTCGGCTGCCGTTGTTCCACCGGTCGATGACCGCGACGACGAGCAGTTCCCACATCGGGAACGCGTGGCTGACCGCGGCGACCGGGACACCGGTGTGCTCGGCGACCTCGTCCGGACCGACCCGGTGGAAGTCCGTCGCGCGGTACGCCTCGATCGCACCGGACACGATGCGTGCACGGAGCTCGGCGTCGGGCGTGGGCATGCAGACGATTGTCCGGTCCCGGGGGCGACCACGCGACCGCCAGTTCAGGGGTCGCGGACCGACGTCGGAGCCAGCCCGAGGTCCGCGCCGGTCGGACGTCAGTGCCGGTCGAACGTCAGCGTCTCGTCGTCCGGAGCCCGCACGACGCCGGTCCGGGCGAACTCCGCCCAGATCGCGCGGAAGGCCCGGCCGCGCCGCTCGACCTCGGGCCAGTCGCGCTCGGGCACGAAGCGGGTGCCGGCCCAGGCCTCGCGGCCACCGAGCAGCAGCGGCAGGTCGCTCATGTGCACGGCACCGGTCGGCGCGGTCGTCACGCCGCGCACGAGTCGGTAGGACGTCGCCTGCCCACCGGCTCGACGGTGCCGCGCGGTGAAGCGCCGGACGTCGCGGCCGTAGATGACGTCGGAGAGCGGACGGACCACCCACCAACGGAGCGCCGGGCGCAGGATCCGGGACCGCGCGACCCGCGACAGACCGCGGACCAGCGGCACGTACATGCCGGTCTCGTCCGTCGCCGAACCGATCAGGACGTCGACGTCGGGTGCGACCCGGCTCCAGGCCGCGTCGAGGTCGCGTTCGGCGGGCAACGGGGCGAAGCCGTACTGGGTGCCGAACGGCATCCCGCCCGCCAGGCCGTACGGTGCTGCGGCCCGGGTGCCGAGGGCCTGCCGTTCGAGCAGGTCGTCGAGCGGCGTGTCGGCGTGCACGGTGCCGACCGCCCGGATCATCGCGCGGTTCATCCGGGATCGGCGGCGGGACAACCCGAGCGGTGCGCTCTGGATGATCGCCCGGCGGAACAGGCCGGCAGCGCCCTCGCTGATCATCAGGTGAGCAGCTGCGTCACCGCCGGCGGACTGCCCGAAGACGGTCACCAGGTCGGGGTCGCCACCGAACGCGGCGATGTTCGTCCGCACCCAGCGGAGCGACTCGATCAGGTCGAGCAGGCCGAGGTTCGCCGGGATCGCGTTCCCGTCGCCCAGGAACCCGAGCAGCCCGAGCCGGAAGGTCACCGACACGACGATCACGCGCTGCTCGGTCACGAGGTCGCGGGCGTCGTAGATCGGCAGGTCCCCGCCGCCGATGACGTACGAGCCGCCGTGGATCCAGACCATCACGGGCAGGTGCTCGTCGGGTGCGACATCGGCCGGCAGGGTGACCGACAGGCGCTGGCAGTGCTCGTCGACGGTGATGTCCTCGACCTCGCCCAGCAGCTGGTCGACGAACTGCGCGTGCGGCTGCGGAGCCACGGGTGACGGTGTCGACGCGTGCAGCTCGCTGGCGAAGGGCGGCATCGGCTCCGGCGGCGCGAACCGGTCGGCCCGCGCGTACGGGATCCCGAGCACGCGGATCACGTCGCCGTCGACGGTGCCGATGATACGTCCGGCCGGGGTGTCGAAGGGGGCTGGGGTCGCGTCGAGCATGGCGTCCACGCTACCGAGGGTCGCTGACCCGATCGCGGGGTCGGTTCCGCGACCGCACCCGACGAACCCGGCGCGGCGGACGCGGCCACGACGTGCACGTGCGAGCCCTTGACACGAAGAAGGGTCGAGGGACGACGTCCACTCGGCGAGTCGCACTGATGCTGGGTGCTGCACTGATCGCGGGGATCGGCATGACGGCCACGGCGGAACCGGCGCACGCCGGCCCCATCGGCCTCATGCCCGACTGCAGCAACCGCAAGGCGGTCCAGATCAAGACCACGGGCCTGACCATGAACACCTGGTTCTACAAGAACGACCGGAAGAAGATCTCGTCCGGCAAGTACCGCTGGAGCTACCGCGGCGAGATGTACACGTTGGACGTGGGTCGTCAGCAGTGGATCTCGGCCGGGTCGACGAGCCACACCTGCACCGGCAAGTGACCCGCTGATCCCGCAGGGATCCTGCGCGATGGCCGAGCCCGTGACGTCCACGACGACGTCACGGGCTCGGTCGTTCCGCCCGGGGGCCGTGTCACCGACCGCCGCAAAACTACACACCGGGTGGTTTTTGGGGTAGCGTCGTCATCGATCTCGCCGCGGAGCATCGCTCCTCGACGGACTGCGACACCTGGTTGTCGCGACACCCAGACAGGACCGAAGGAGCCTCTGCAATGCCCACCACTTCTGTGCAGCTGTACTCGCTGCGAGACGCCATCGCCGAAGACCTCGACAAGGCCATCGCCCGCGTCGCCGAGATCGGGTACGAGAACGTCGAGCCCTACGCGTTCGTCGAGCGTGCCGTTGACCTCGAGCGCGCCTTCGCCGCGACCGGCCTCAAGGCGCCGTCCGGCCACGTCGCCGTGATCGACGCCGAGGACACCGCCCCGATCTGGGACGCCGCGGAGCGCCTCGGCATCCAGACGGTCATCGACCCGTTCATCCCGACCGACCGCTGGCAGACCGCCGACGACGTCGCGAAGATCGCCGAGCGCGTCAACGTCCTGACCGCCGAGGCGGCCTCGCGCGGCCTGCAGTTCGGGTACCACAACCACCAGTGGGAGTTCACGAACAAGGTCGACGGCCGCACGGTCTACGACCACTTCGTGTCGCAGATCAGCCCGGAGACGGTGCTCGAGCTCGACACCTTCTGGGCCACCGTCGGCGGCGCCGACGCCCCCGCCGTCCTGAAGGCGCTCGGCGACCGCGTCGTCGC
>Ga0153924_1001780_pt1 | contig 10035 bp, 11 predicted proteins | sample TSNJ008MetaG_FD_104709 | JGI IMG/M metagenome (GOLD analysis project Ga0153924, IMG submission 104709) | Attine ant fungus gardens microbial communities from New Jersey, USA - TSNJ008 MetaG | ecosystem: Host-associated > Fungi > Mycelium > Unclassified | place: USA: New Jersey, Wharton State...
AGCTAGTATAACTTGAATCTTGATTGACAATCTATATGTTATATGCATGTTGTTGAAACAAATGCGCGATGGTCAGATCGCTTGCTGCAAGTGAGCCAAACGTAAAGATATCTACAAGTAATACCAATTCATGTATCTGCCGAGTCAAGATAGAGAAAAGATTCGTTCCAAGCGCGCAACGAGTCTCTATGTTACTACTTATCTCTAAAGAGAAACACTTGAACACCAAGAACCCATAGGAAAAAAAAACTTCTTCCTAATGACAACCACTTATGTCCCTGCGACTTGAGTCCAGAGCTCTAAACAATTGTCGATGGTTTACGTATAAAGCGGAGGATTGTCTGATGATAGAGAACTTTATTGCGTTCCTGGATGTCAATCCGGCAGCCTTTGCTTGGTCCAATGCTTAGTATGCGTCATTTCTGGACATATTCTATCTTTGCGTTTCTATCTTCTTTTTCTCTCTCTTGTATTTGGATCAGTCGCGAGTGATTTAGTTTTTCTGTTTGAGTGTAGTATATTTACAGAAGAGTATCACGTACCCTACCGCGGAATGTGATCGAGCACCGCGTTACAAATTTTTAAAAAATGAGTATCAAGACAAGAAGTATGTAGCGCTCGATATCCCAATATTTGATTTGAATAGAAGACCAAAACTGAGGCATGATATGTGCATATCACACAGGTTTGCTTAAGAAGAGCGTGGAAAAGATAAGTACGCCGCACTATCAGACTAAGAAAGTACAGTATAATGTCTATGCTCGATTGGCACAGTAATAATTAGGCGGACTGGCGGAACCATTGGAAATAATTCAGATCAGTAACTGTTACTGTCCGGAACATTGTCAATAGGAGCCCTCTTGAATCATAAGTTATCTTTCCTTTTGACCTGTAGGCGAACCAAGACAGCCTCAGACTCACCATGATCACACGAGGGGTGCGAGGCCTAAAGGATGGAAGATATTAAAGTTAAACATCAATTTTTGATATGTGAGTGTCCATTGTCTCTGTTGCCTTGCTTTCCATCTCTGTAGTTGCCATAAGGACTGGGTCATGGCAAATGACTTGCTGTGGTTTGGCTGTGACGTCTACCTACCTGTCTTCTAATAAGTGCATAATAATGTCTGAATGGGAGAATCTCTTGTCATGATAACATTCTGGATTTATCATGTCGGAGAAGTATGAAGACATTTCTACCTTACGGGTTGATCCAGTTCATTACCTGGTCCGTCCGAACTGACATTGTGATATCTCGAAGTCATATACATTGCCAGAAAATATAAATTAAGAGTTGACAGCCATCTATGGTACGCACGTAGATGGTGCATCGGAGGCATCATTATGATTGGCGACACAATCACTCTTCAGAAGTGGCAGCAATTCAGGTACGCTAGTAAATTGCTCTTACTACATCGAACAGTAGACGCTGCGAGGTAAGTCAGGCCAAAACCATTGATTGATCTAGACACGTCTCATGTACGATGTAGACCATGGATCTTGTTGTTCAGGACCTTGTAACAACCATGGCCATGCATTGCGTGATACAACGGGGAAACGAAGCTGGATGCTACGTGCAGAGATGAAGGAACCTGGAGATTTACTGTATGTTCAGAGAAGGGCAAACGCGGTGAGGGTCCGTGCCATCACGATGGAGTCAGATGCACTCATAGAGTTCTGAGTGTATCTGGAATCAAGGCCGCCATTCAATCCGTCGGTCCAAGCGTCATTTGCCACTAGTGAAAGCGGCAACCCAGTGTGTAGGAACCCATCGAGATGACTTGTGACCTGGGAAAACGGAACGTCAAATGGACATGGTTAAATTGTATTAAGCATGCACCTCGCGGTGCAATAGCCATATGGAGAGTTTGATAAGCGATCCTGGTGACAGGAGAAACACTAATTACCCTGGCCGGTTCAAGATTACTCACGGCTGCATGCCGATTGGGCAAGAGTTACCTCGTGACATTTGTCACGTCGGGGTCACTAACGATACGAGGCTACCTGCTCTCCTCATACATTATCCCCTTCTCTCCCTTGTTTTCTTTTCCTGTCTTTGCCACCTCACGGATGGCTTCCAAACAACCCTGTCTGAAGTATCAATACGTGGTGACACCATTGGGTCCAAAGATCTTACCCATGGACGAGCCGTCTTCCAAGGACGAGGAGAGCCCGGTAGATTATAATGTCGGGGGTTACCTTCCCGTGAAGATTGGTGAAGGGTTCAAACATGGTCGCTATCGCGTCGTTCGAAAGCTTGGGTGTGTCATGTGCTCCTTGGCTTCGTTAGTCTTGGTCTTGACGTGTATTTTCTGCAAGTTGGGGTCACTTTTCGACTGTGTGGCTTGTCAAGGATAGTCAGTAAGTTCTGGTCAAAACACATGTCTTGAGTAAGTTCAGTGGAACTTTTTTCGATAGTATGCAGCGCCATTCCGCTCTCAAAGTTGTTAAATCTGCGGGACGCTACGCCGAGACAGCAAGAGACGAGATCAAGTTGTTGACTCATGTATCTTCCTTTTCTCCCTCTCACCCTGGGCGTCAGCATGTCGTTTCTTTCTTTGACTCCTTCTCTCACCGCGGGCCTGAATCCTCCCACGTTTGCATCGTGTTTGAGCCACTTGGCGAGAATCTCCTAGCTCTTATAGAACGGCACAAGAAGAAGGGCGTTCCGAAAGCGCTTGTCAAAGTGATCACAAAGCAAGTTTTGCTTGGACTCCAGTATCTTCATGACGAATGCGACCTCGTGCATACGGACATTAAACCCGAAAATATATGTGAGTATGCCTGGGTTTCTGTTTTCACCTGCAATACCCACTTGCCTTGTCAAGCGCTAGTTGTCTTATCCGCTTATATATCATTGCTGATCCTATGTCCCTTTCGTCCATTTTAGTAATATCGATTCCGGACATCGAGGCGCACATCTATAGTGAACTGGCACAGGCTTCTTCTCCGACGTCTCGCCGAGTAGGGGTTCCTTACCCTACCAAGTCCCGTGCCGGTATGTCGATACCACATAATACATCACGAGTGCGCAGACAGGTACAAATCTTCAATTCTCAGCCACTTTCGAGCCCGAGGAGAAGCTGGGATAGAGGTGTGAACCAATCCAGTGTGGGTGGTTGTCTGACTGGAAGCGAAAGCGGTGGAAATAATTTACCTGGCCGTTATTTTGCCCAGATGCACATTTCAAGGCTGGCAGGTTCGGTGTCAGTCCCGCATTGTGGACCTAGTGGAACCGTGGCCAGCCACAACTCCAGTATTCCCAAGGTATCCAGTGGTCTTTCCTCATACAGCACTTGTGCCGGTGGCGTTGTCCATAGAACAGAGAAAAAGCCACCTGTCGCCTCAAAGTTACCAAAGGCTTCTGAGCCTCCAGGGCGACCAGATGTCGTTTCTCCCTCCATGTCCTCCTCTTCATCCTCGGTATCTTTCACTCTGGCGTCTACTGCCGTTGGTTCCAGTAGTATGACAAGTACACCCCCCACTTCCTTATCCAACTCCATCGGTAATGTTGTTGCTGGGTTCTTTAGTTTGGCTAAGGTGGCAACAGAAGTCAACTCACGGCTCGCTGGCTCCAGTCAACTTGAACATGACAATCAGTCGGGAACTGATCATGTCGCGTCGCCTGTAAAGAAGGAGCGAGAGGCGCCTGAGAATGATCTTCAGAATGCAGCAGCACCTTCATGGAAGTTTCACCTTGGTTTGTCATTGTCATGGAAAGAGAGAGTATCCTCATCCTTTGCCTCTTTCCGATCCACGGCATCAGCAGATACTAAACCACAGTCAACTGCTGGACCTGATCATCATATACGTCAATCTAACGGTATATCATCGTCAAGCTTCTGGAAGGACCCGGGCACTGCACCTCTTGCCCCTGCGATTGTAGTCTCAGCCATCGCCAGGGCTGACGGTTCTCAGGGCACGAGTGAAATTCTTCCTTTGCGTGATGTTACGTTCCCTTTGACTAAGAATGAAGAAACAGCTGCCTCTGGCAGTTCGTCAGTCACGGCAACCCCTGCATGGCCATCGCCAATAGGAACACCTTCACCTATGGAGTCAAAGATGGCGAAATCCGATGTGATTTCTTTAGTTACGCAACCTGTATCAGCGAGGGCAGTAATCGGGGCCAAGCGCACATTACCCCGTCCTTCGCCTCCTAAACAAATATCTCAGCTCTCTGCGCATATGCATACCCACCATCCTTCATCATCAGGTCAATGCGAGTGTTTTGGTCATCATTCCAGGCGAACTACCAAGTCGCGCACCTTAGCTCGTATCCTACAATCCCCTAATCCTACTCATACCCCTATCAGTGATACCCCTATCCCTGCTGCACTTACTCCGTCTACACCACCCCCAACACCCGTCACTTCACCAACTACTTTCCACTCCTTCCCACTCAGTCGCGGTCTGGACTGCGGTTCTCTACCACCAGGATACATCGTCCCTCCTATATCTGTGAAGATTGCGGATCTCGGTAATGCTACACCGTCAACAAAGCATTTCACAGAGGATATTCAAACACGTCAATATCGGGCACCAGAAGCCATTATTGGACGTCGCGACTGGGACGCTAGAGCAGACATCTGGAGCGTTGCGTGTATGGTGGGTAATAATTGCGATCATTTTCGGCTGCAGCTTATCGGCTACGTAGGTCTTCGAGCTTCTGACAGCCGAGTATCTTTTCGATCCCCAAGGTCAAGGCGAACTCTTCACGAAAGATGATGATCATATGGCTCAAATTATTGAGTTGCTGGGTGATTTTCCTCTACAATTGAAGATGGGTGGTAAATTTAGTCGGGAATTATTCGATCACACTGGTATGTTATCTTCGTGTAATCTCCACACATCAAGTCTCATTCGGTGACGTGTACTTATAGGCGCCCTTCGTTATATCCGCACATTGAAACCGTGGCCACTCACACGAGTCATGGTCGAGAAGTACTCCTACTCTGAAGCCGACTCCATTGATTTATGTTCTTTTTTGGAGCCAATGCTGACTATCGATTGGCGAGAACGCAAAGGCGCCCGGGACTTCATTGATCATCCTTGGCTGACACCTACTGAAGCGGATGGGGTTGTGACAGAGTGGTGATTCCAGGATTAGCAATGGTTTGGAGCTTTGCTTATCGCTTGAACTGATGTTGCTCATTTGACGCCGGTTTTAGCCGTGGTTGTGCTTCTCTCGGCGCTGGTTATTTGTCAAGCATTTTTCTTTTGGCCTTCCGATGTAGCCATACTGAGATGGTTTATGTTAGACCTTTCGTCTAAGGTCCCGTCATATCATTACCATGTTTCGTCCTACCTTATTTTTCTACTATATGCCATTATGGGGCTGTGGTTTATTATTCTCTCTTCTTATTATGACCTTTTCTTGCTTTCTGGATCTCTTTTCTTCTAATGTTTCTATACGCTTCTATCTGCATCTTGTTTCTTCACTTTGATTTCATAGTCTAAGCCATGCCACCCTCATCCTTCTCTCGTGCAATTCTACGTCTTGTAGATATGTATGCCTTAAGTCCCCTTGTTCATCCTGATTGAATGATACCATGGCTTCCTCCCTTACTCCATGTTCCGAGACTTTTATAATTCTTGTCTTGCTCTACTTGCCTTCTTTTGTTTGATCTTTCCTTCTGGTTTTAGTCTCTCCATTTGAGTTATTTCTGAGCGCATTCATTCACCCTTGCAGTAGTTTAGGTCGCCGTAGACTTAATCCAGAATATACCCAAGTATTATTCCCAAAATGTTATCTCGTTGCCTGTTGCCTATTATACCATTCGGTGATGAAACAAGTGATTTCGGGTGCAGGCCCAACATGTGACTCCTCAACTGCAGAGCAGATGATTGAATACCACTTGTAAGAATAAGCCCAGAAATAGTCTGATTTGTCCTCACGTTTTCCTGAGTGACTGGATTTCTAAAAAAAGATCAATTTGGACAAAGGCTATTATTATGTATCATCACGTAGGGTCCACTATTCAGAACAATGAAGATGGAGTTTGCAAGAGGGGTTGGTGCGGGGGACAATAATTAAAGTGATGGGAATTTTTAGTAAGTCCCCTAACGGAATTGGTAAGATAGCAAAGATAGCTTGCTAAAACATGGCTGATGAGCCCCTCAAATATCTAAACCTTCTAATCTTGAGAAATGATGAACTCTGACATTCGACTTCCTCCCCCTCTTTTTTAGTCAAGTTGTCTCGACTATTTATGTGAATCTAAAAATATATGGAGTCATCAACGTATTGTTATGGGCCGCACTTCTCCAACAAACACGTGCCGGGGGTCTTTGGCCGGAATATCTTACGAGCCCGCCATGAGGTCCAACTGACATTAGTCGTACCTCCGGCAGGCAACCTCGGAGTTTCAAAGAAGGGACCCATTGTAAACAGGGTGACATGTCAGATCCACAGTAAATCTGCCCGATTTGGGATTTTGCCAGCAGTTCACTGGACATTACCAAAAATCTCTCTTCACCTCATGTTTCCATATGCCTGAAAAAACTGGTTCAGAAACAAGTCCTGTCAATGAGATAAGCAAGTCTAGCAAGCAGAGGATGTGTGCAAATTAGTCATGCAACATAATTCAAGGCAAAGGTTCGAAAAAAAATGAGGAGCTACAACAAAAGTATAGAAGTGATGATGCCACCTATTAAACAAAATCTACATAAATTTTCGGCAGATCATGTTTGAAATCGTTTGAATTCCATGAAAAAAGGTCCAAGGAACAACAGTGATATAGATTTCAACACATCAACATTTCTCTCATACCTCACGATCCTGCGTGTCCAACTGGTAAAGAAAGAGAGAACAATAATGAAGGCGTTTCTTGACTGTTCCCTAGCAAGTCCTCAAAGAGCGTCATATTAAAAAGAGTGAGTCAAAGAAGTAGCAGATAAGAACAAGACTGGATGGAAGATTTGAAGCGAGATCAAATGGGTCACACCAATCTAAAAGGTGGCGAAAAGGCCGGCGAGGACAACAGCAAGAGACACGATGAGAGCAGCAGAGTTAAAGTAAACCTTTTCGATGGTGCCAGAACCGGTGCTAGAACTCTGACTGCTTCCACTGACGGCGGAGCTGCTGGTGGTATTGATACCTGACTCACGCGAGTTAGCAAATGACATAGATAGACAGAGAGCAACAATCGCACCGAATCCAGTATCAGGGGGATTAGTTTTATTGTCGTTGGTCTCAATATAGGCATTGGCGATGGGCATTTTGAGACAGGCGTACACGGGCTCGATCGTCAGACTGCGCGACAAGGCATCCGGCAAGATGTAACCTGTAGCAACTTCAACTGTCTGTTGGAAAAGGTCGTGTTCTAAAACGATGAAACCACTGTCTCTGGAAGAAACATTGTTCATGATCCCCTCCCAGTTCGATAAAACTTGTTGGACAGAAACTGCCCCACTGTGGATATCAAAATCTGGGAATGTGACACATTGGCAAGAAACCCCATGGAAAATGATGATGCTATTTACCATCGGTATCGAATGTCTGGGAGGGACTGATACGGGTCCACATCACAGGTGTCAAGTCCATAGCCATCGAAATCGCACGTACTCGGTCGCTGTTCCAAGAGAATCCCTTAGAAGATTGATCATCTCACAGGAAGGGAACCTCACTCAATATCACCATATGGCGGCCTCATCATGTTTGGGGTGACACCGAGGACCCTTTGAATGATTGCTTTCGTGTACCCAAGTTCAGCGATGATTTGTTCATTGGATAAGGTTGTGAGGGGATGATGACTCCAAGTGTGAACGGCAATATGATGTCCCCTCAAGTGTTCACTCTGAAGGATAGCAGGAAAAGAAATGGCACGAGAGCCGACCACGAAAAACGTGGACTTGAGATTGACCGCATCCAGGTAGTCAAGCAACTGGGTGGTGTAAAATGCTGGGCCATCGTCATAAGTCAAACCCCAGGTCTTAGCATCGGGGCACTCGGTAATATCAGTGTCACGAGTGCAGCCACCACAAGTCCACCAGCAGCGGCTGGTATCCTGAACCGCATCGAGATTGGCGGGACAACCGCCTAACGAAGAGAAAACTCAGCCACTGATAGGAAAAAAATATTATATCTGACCGACCATCTACCGTTGCATTGAAGGTGGGGATATTGACACCCGTAGCCTGGACTTCTTGGATCCACTGTTGAACTTCTGGAGTGTCGGTGGGTGCTATTTGGTCAAGGGGGGGCCACTGTTTAGGGTCCAATGTTGCAACTAGGGAGTTAATGTAAGATGGTGGTGTATGGCAAGCGGTTAAACAACGCACTATCTGGTAGGGGTGGAGCACTCGGAAAATCGGAAGGCTGCGCACCGGCAGTAGGAGTGCTAGCAAGGGGCTCGGTGGCGGCACTAGCGGCATTTCCATTGATGCTAGCGAGGGGAACGGCGGTGGGATTAGTTGAAAGGAGCGAGAAGGAAAGGGTAACTTGGGACGCAGCCGGGGTGCTCAGCACGGCAGAGGTGGAGGCGACGGCATTGCTGGGAGACGAGGCAGCGAATACCTGGCGAGCATGGACAGAGCGGCGAGCATGGACAGAGTCATCTGCACAAGCAGTAACGATCGGAACGACTGCAACGGCGACGAGCGCAAGCCTCATGACTGGAGAAAAAGAAAGAAGTGGAATTTTGATTCGGCCTTTGTTGTTGTATATATCCAAAACTATTTTTGGAAGAGCGCGTGAGACCGCTCCATACCTAACCATAGGTCAACCGGAGTAATCTACACACGCTGTCTCTTTGACCTCGGCTTTTCAAGATCAATCTCATCCTCCTCCTCTTCATCTTCGTCCTCATCCTCGTCCTCGCTGTCCAGCTCCTCTCCTCCTAAATTGCCAAGGAAGTATTCAATGGCATCCGGGAATATTTCGGTTGCTATCGTCACCCCGATCTGACGGTCACAATCAATTTGGTTTTCTATTACGAAACGCAGAGGCGAGAAAAAAATGTCACCCACATCCATCGGATCACTCTCCTGTTCAAAAAAATTGAAAAAACTGCCGGGTTCTGCAATCGAATCCTCATCGTCAGGATCTATCTCCCGCGGATACATTTTCGTTAAATTCTTGTCGTCACTTTTCCAATCAATTTTCATGTGCTGCATAGAAAAAAAAACCACGTCGTCAGCCATTAAACATTCGGGCTAGTAATGAAAGATACAGTGCACGACAATTCTGCGCACATCAAGGAAAAAATTGTCTCAAACTCACGCTCAATTGGATATCCCGGTCCCACGAAAAGTCAACCATCTTTTCCGTAACTCCATTCTCGTCCGGTTGGTCATCGGCTGCTGAAGGTGGTGCTATGTATTTGTACTCCTTACTGAGCACGCTATTGGAGAAATAAGGGTTTTGCCCAAAATGCTATTTAAGGAAACATGGAGTGTCAAGAATCTGGTCACTGTTGCGAGAACCGAGAAGCACTCACGAATTCAAGCTTGAAAGCGCGTGGCTCTGATTTATCATGTTCAACCCACACATCTTCCAGATAAACGAGCGCAGACTGGTCTGCGCTGTGTGCTATGTGAAGGGACATATGGCCATGGCGCATCAAAGCTACAGGCCAGAATTTCGGGATGACCTTGAGGATCTCACGGCGCTTCTTGAAGGCGGGACGGAGTTTCTGATATCTTATACTTTCTAAGAGTGCAGCCAAGTGTCAATTGTCACACCAAGAGATAGGAGAACTTTCTATTACGCACCTAGTGCAACTTCAATGCGAGCTATCTCGCGCTGAAAGGTCTCCAGATTTTTAGCCTCCTCGTCCCCGATCTCAACTCCTTCAAAGATGTTTTTCTCATCTTCGTCTCCAACGGTTCCACGTTTCAGTCCCTTGGTCATTGTCGTTCACAAGACAGAGAGAAGGATACAGAGGAGAATTAAGCTCTACTTAGCTAAAAGAAATTTTGTGATTATGTACTACCCATATCAAGTAAACTTGCTCCCACATCCGTGCTATTTTTGTGCTTTTTGTGCTATACGCTGGCTTTGATGAACTTGCACATACATCCTAGAATGACACCATAGTA